>OJZQ01000024.1_pt1 | contig 94345 bp, 66 predicted proteins | sample 1610471 | NCBI WGS metagenome assembly OJZQ01 (sample SAMN04436655, study PRJEB24849) | human gut metagenome | biome: human gut; feature: NICU; material: stool | host: Homo sapiens | place: USA: Saint Louis, MO | collected 2010-05-13 | reverse complement strand
CCGTGGCCCTGCGCGTGCCCACCGGCAGCCCGGACGCGGTACGCCTGGAACATCGGGTGGCCGGTGCCGACGCCAACCCCTACCTGCTACTGGCAGCGGTGCTGGCAGGCGTTCATCACGGGCTGACCAACAAGGTCGAGCCGGGCGCGCCGATCGAAGGCAACTCCTACGAGCAGATGGAGCCGAGCCTGCCGAACAACCTGCGCGACGCCCTGCGCGAGCTGGACGAAAGCGAGATCATGGCGAAGTACATCGACCCGAAGTACATCGACATCTTCGTCGCCTGCAAGGAAAGCGAGCTGGAGGAGTTCGAGCACTCGATCTCCGACCTCGAGTACAACTGGTACCTGCATACCGTCTGAGGTAGCGGTATCGGCGCGCCGGTCCTGGGCCGGCGCCGTACGCAGCGAAATCCGGGGCGGTTTCGCAGACACTCAACGCGGGGGCGTCTGTGTCTGGGAAACCGCCCCGGTCCTTTTCTCGGAACCGGGAAATGTGCGCCACGGCACAGCCTGCCGCCACGCCTCCCGCCAGACTCGATGCTGGCCTGCATCAATGCCTCTGCCGCCTGGCTCCGGCACCATCGTCCGCTCCGTTCCGTCCAGCGAGAAGATTCCATGCCCCGCCTTTCCGCCCTGCTGTTCCTCGCCCTCGCACCCTGGCTGGCCCAGGCCGAGGAGACCCTGCGCGTCTACAACTGGAACGACTACATCGACCCACAGGTGCTCGAGTCCTTCCAGAAGGACACCGGCATCCGCGTCGAGTACCACACCTTCGCCACCGCCGAGGAACTGGACAAGGCGCTGCGCAGTGGCGAGGCGATCGACGTCGCCGTCCCCTCCCACGACACCCTGCCGGCCCTGCTGAAGGACAACCTGCTGCGGCCGCTGGACTTCACCCAGCTGCCCAACCGCAGCCATCTCGACCGTCAATTGCTGAGCAAACTGGCCGCGGTCGATCCTGACAATCGCCACGCCGTCCCCTATCTATGGGGTGCCGTAGGCCTGGCCATCAATACCCCGCAGGCCGAAGCCGCCTATGGCGGGCCGCTGCCCAACAGCTGGAGCCTGCTGTTCGACGCCAGCCAGAGCCAGCGCCTGAAAAGCTGCGGCATCAGCCTGCTGGACGCGCCGGACGAAACCCTGGCGATCCTCCTCAACTACCAGGGCCGCAACCTCGGTCGTACTGCGCCGAGCCAGGTACGCCGCGCCGCCGAGGCGCTGCACGGACTGCGACCGAACCTGCGCTACGTCGACAGCGAGCGCTACATCGCCGACCTCGAAGGCGGTCGCCTCTGCCTGGCCATGGCCTGGGTCGGCGACGCCCTGCGCGCGGCCAAGGCGGGCCAGCCGGTAAGTTTCGAGGTACCGCAGGAAGGCTCGGTGCTGTTCATCGACAACCTGGTGATCCCGGCCGGCGCCCAGCATCCACGCGAGGCGCACCGTTTCATCGACTACCTGATGCAACCGAAGATCGCCGCACAGATCACCGCCGCCACCCTCTACCCCAGCGGCAACGCCGACGCCGCCGGCTTCCTCGATCCCGCCCTGCGCCAGCAACCGGGCCTGTATCCGGACCGCGACACCAGCCGCCGCCTGTTCGCCCTGGAAACGCCGCCGGAAAAACTCCGGCCGGTGGTCGACGAGATCTGGAAGGCCTTCCGCGGCGCCAGCCAGTGAGCGGCTTGCCCCGGTCGCGTGAGCTGGCGTCCAATAGCCGCTCACGCCCGGAGACCCGCCATGCAGCCCACCTCGTCCACCCGCAAGCCCCGCGCCAGCAGCCAGGCCCGGATCGCCGCGATCCTCGACGCCGCCCGCGGCCTGCTCGCCGACGAAGGCATCGGCGGCCTGACCATCTATAGCGTGGCCGAACGCGCGGAAATGCCGCCATCGTCGGTCTACCACTTCTTCCCCAGCGTGCCGGCCCTGCTCCAGGGGCTGACCGGCGAGGTCCACGCCGCCTTCCGCGCGTGCCTCGAACAGCCGGTGGACCATGCAGGCCTGCGCTGCTGGCGCGACCTGTCGCGGATCGTCGAGGAGCGCATGCTGGCGGTCTACGCCCGCGACGCGGCGGCCCGCCAACTGATTCTCGCCAGCCACGGCCTGGCCGAAGTCACCCAGGCCGATCGCCAGCATGACGTGCAACTCGGCCAGGCCATGCGCGCCCTGTTCGAGCGGCATTTCCTGCTGCCACCGCTGCCGACCGATATCGAGATCTTCAGCCTGGCCATGGAGCTAGGCGATCGCGTCTACGCATTGTCGGTACAGCGTCACGGGATCATCGACGCACGCCTGGCGGAAGAAGGCATGCGGGTGTTCGACGCCTACCTGGGGCTCTACCTGCCGCCGATCCTGGAAAAGCGTAGCGAACCATTACCCGGATTTATATCCGATTTAAATCGATAGAAAATCCATAACACCCTCTTAAACCGCTTCACAGTCCGATTTTTATCGGATATAAATCCGCCCATCACTCGATCGGGCGCGACACCCCGTTCCCGCCCGCCCGACCCACAACCGGCCGCCGCCAAGCCCGGCAGCCATCCGAGCCAGCACACGAGGTGCTCCATGACCCGCAACGTCACCGTCGCCGCCACCCAGATGGCCTGCTCCTGGGATCGTCCGGCGAACATCGCCCGCGCCGAGAAACTGGTGCGCCAGGCCGCCGCCAGGGGTGCGCAGATCATCCTGATCCAGGAACTGTTCGAGACCCCCTACTTCTGCCAGAAGCCGAACCCGGACTACCTGCAGCTGGCCACCACGGTCGAGGAGAACGCCGCCATCGCCCACTTCCAGGCCCTCGCCCGGGAGTTGCAGGTGGTATTGCCGATCAGCTTCTTCGAACGCGCCGGGCGCGCCCGCTTCAACAGCATCGCGGTCATCGACGCCGATGGCGGCAACCTCGGGGTCTACCGCAAGAGCCACATCCCGGACGGCCCGGGCTACCACGAGAAGTACTACTTCAATCCGGGCGACACCGGCTTCAAGGTCTGGCAGACCCGCTACGCACGGATCGGCGTCGGTATCTGCTGGGACCAGTGGTTCCCCGAATCGGCGCGCAGCATGGCCTTGCTCGGCGCGGAACTCCTGTTCTACCCGACCGCCATCGGTAGCGAACCGCACGACGCCAGCATCAGCTCGCGCGATCACTGGCAGCGCGTGCAGCAAGGCCATGCCGGAGCCAACCTGATGCCGCTGGTGGCTTCCAACCGCATCGGCCGCGAGGAGCAGGATGGCTACGACATCACCTTCTATGGTTCTTCGTTCATCGCCGACCCGTTCGGCGAGAAAGTCGAGGAGCTGAACCGCACCGAGGAAGGTATCCTTGTCCACACCTTCGACCTCGATGCGCTGGAGCGCACCCGCAGCGCCTGGGGCGTGTTCCGCGACCGCCGGCCGAACCTCTACGGTCCGCTGAAGACCCTGGACGGTTCGCTGGAGTCCTGAGGCCTCGGGAAACGATCCGCGCGGGGACGCCCCGCGCATTCCGCGCCGGCGTCCGCCGCGCATAGCAACGATTTCAGGAGCAGCGATGAGCAACCCGACCAGCACCCCACGCGCCGACGGCTTCCGCATGCCCGCCGAATGGGAACCCCACGAGCAGACCTGGATGGTCTGGCCGGAACGCCCGGACAACTGGCGCAACGGCGGCAAGCCGGCCCAGGCGGCCTTCGCCGCGGTGGCCAAGGCCATCGCGCGCTTCGAGCCGGTCACCGTCTGCGCCAGCGCCGGGCAGTACGAGAACGCGCGCGCACGCCTCGACGACGGCAACATCCGCGTCGTGGAAATCAGCAGCGACGATGCCTGGGTCCGCGACACCGGCCCGACCTTCGTCATCGACGACAAGGGCGATGTACGCGGCGTCGACTGGGGCTTCAACGCCTGGGGCGGCTTCGAAGGCGGCCTGTACTTCCCCTGGCAGCGCGACGACCAGGTGGCACGCAAGATCCTCGAGATCGAACGGCGCGCCCGCTACCGCACCGACGACTTCGTCCTCGAGGGCGGCTCGATCCACGTCGACGGCGAAGGCACGCTGATCACCACCGAGGAATGCCTGCTCAACCACAACCGCAACCCGCACCTGAGCCAGGCGGAGATCGAGCGGACCCTGCGCGACTACCTTGCGGTGGAGAGCATCATCTGGCTGCCGAACGGCCTCTACAACGACGAGACCGACGGCCACGTCGACAACTTCTGCTGCTACGTGCGTCCCGGCGAGGTGCTGCTGGCCTGGACCGACGACCAGGACGACCCGAACTACCTGCGCTGCCAGGCCGCCCTCCGCGTGCTGGAAGAAAGCCGCGACGCCAAGGGACGCAAGCTGGTGGTACACAAGATGCCGATCCCCGGCCCGCTGTACGCGACCCAGGAAGAGTGCGACGGCGTGGATATCGTCGAGGGCAGCCAGCCGCGCGATCCCTCCATTCGCCTGGCCGGCTCCTACGTGAACTTCCTGATCGTCAACGGCGGCATCATCGCGCCGAGCTTCGACGATCCCAAGGACGCCGAGGCCAGGGCGATCCTCCAGCGCGTGTTCCCCGAGCACGAGGTGGTGATGGTCCCGGGGCGCGAGATCCTCCTCGGCGGCGGCAACATCCATTGCATCACCCAGCAGCAACCGGCGCCGCGCAAGGCCTGACGGGCATCCCGCAGGGCGGATGGCCAGCCGCGGCGCTGTTCGCCCTGGCCGGCCCGGCACGCCGAGTGGCGCCGTGAATGAAAAAAGCCCGCATCCTCCTGGAGGACGCGGGCTTTTTCCTGTCCGGCCGGAGCTTACAGCAGCGGCAGGGTGTAGCTGACGATCAGGCGGTTCTCGTCCTGGTCGCGCTGGTTGTTGCTCGAACCGGCAGCCGGCAGGCCGCTGCGGAAGGAGGCGTTCTTCCAGGTGAAGCCCAGGCCCTTGAAGGTGCCGTCCGGGATCACGTAGGCCAGGGAGATATCGCGTTCCCACTCGCTCTGGTCGCCGCGGGCGGTCTTGATCTTGTCGCCGCTCAGGTAAATGGTATTGAAGGTCAGGCCCGGCACGCCGACGGTGGCGAAGTCGTAGCCGTAGCGGACCTGCCAGGTGCGCTCGCCGGCACGCTGGAACTTGCCGATCTGCACGTCGGTGATCAGGTACGCGGTAGAACCTTCGCCATCGCCACGGTTCAGGAACGGGAAGTCACTGTCGCCGTTGAGGATCTGGTAGCCGGCGCCGATGCTGTGGCCGCTGACGGTATAGGTGAAGAGGCCGCTGAAGGCGCGGTTGTCGACTTCGCCCTTGGTCACGCCGCTGCCGTAGTAGCCGCTGCTGACGTAGCCGTCGGCACGGCCGGAACGGCTGCCGTTCTTGCCGTCGGAGCTGCTGTCGAAGGCGCGCAGGTCGGTCTTCAGGACGCCCGGGCCAATCTGCCAGTTGTGGATCAGGCCGAGGAAGTGCTGCTTGTAGAAGTCGTCCAGGTTGCCGTAGTAGTACTGCAGGGTCAGGTCCTTGTTGACCTTGTAGTCACCACCCGCGTAGTAGAACTTGTTGCTGTCGCGCGAACTGGCGCTGCTGCCGTTGGCGCCGGCGATGCTCAGGCTGCGGTTGTCGGTGGAGTTACGGCCCTTGGAGTGCTCCAGTTGGCCGGCAACCAGGGTGAAGTCCTTGAGGTCGGTCGAGGTGACCTGGCCGCCCTCGAAGGTGACCGGCAGCAGGCGGCCGTCGTTGTAGGTGACCACCGGCAGCTTCGGCTGCAGGGTGCCGTAGCGGAACTCGGTGTTGGACACCTTGGCCTTGGCGGTCAGGCCCAGGCTGGCGAAGTCGTGCACCGGCTCGCCGTTGCTTTCCAGCGGGAACACGGTGCCCGGCTGGCGGTCCAGGCCGCTCTTGCCGGCACGGCCGCCGCCGTCCAGGCGCACGCCGAGCAGGCCCAGCGCGTCGACGCCGAAGCCGACGGTGCCCTGGGTGAAGCCCGACTGGTAATTCAGGATGAAGCCCTGGCCCCACTCTTCCTGCTTGCTCGGCGAGGCGGTGCCATTGCGGTTGTCGGTATTGATGTAGAAGTTGCGCAGGGTCAGCGATGCCTTGCTGTCCTCGATGAAACCGGCGGCGACCGCCTGTTGCGCCAGGGCACCGAGGGTACCGGCAGTGATGGCCAGGGCCAGTCGTGACTTGTTGATCTTGCGACTCTTCATTGGTCTTTTCCCCATTGGTATTGCTAATTGTCTTCCGGTCGGGGGAAGTGGAACGCGTGGGCCCGACCGGTCGTTGAAACACTGAGCGCCGTACCATCCCGGAAGATGGCGCGCGCGAAACTCGGCATTCGATGGATCAGGAAACGGCGCAACCCGCGACGATGGAACGACGGGGCAGGCAAGCAGGCAGGGAGGCAGCGAACGGAAGCGTGTGCATGGGCGTACTCGTGTCTTGTTATTGTGCGGCGGGTGTCTCGACCCACCGCCAGTGAAGGCAATTTGTAAGCCAATCTTTCCATCGGGCTCCGCCTTCGCGTCCTCTCGGGCTTCCTGCCCTTCTCCCGGCTGACGGGCCGAAGGGTGTCGGCAGAAAACCGCCTATTACAGCTTCCTTTCTGGCGAGTTACCGCCACGTTTCAGAATTCGTTATTTCCCGCGCTTTATAGCGCGTGGGTAATAAACAGTAAAATATCCGCAATAAACCTAAAAAGAATTAATTATTCATATTTAATAGCTTTAAGGAATATTGTACCGCAGCCGCGACCTGCCGGTCGCCTCCCCAAAGAGGTATTCCGTGGCGCCGTCGACAAAACGGAAACGTTTGCCCAGCGGTCAGCCCACGACGATGCAGTCCTTGCCCTGGCGCTTGGCCGAGTACATCGCGGCGTCGGCCCGGCTGTAGAGGGCACCGAGTCCCTCGTCATCGGCCTGGAGGACCGTCAGGCCCTGGCTGACGGTGATCCCGAAGCTGTGCTCGCCCTCCTGGAAGCGCAGGCGTTGCACCTCGCGCTGCAGGCGTTCGCCGATCTGTCGCGCGGTCTGCTCGTCGCAGCCGGGCAGCAGCACGGCGAACTCCTCGCCGCCGATCCGCCCGAACAGGTCGCCACGGCGCAGCGCGGCACTGCCGCTCTGGGCGATACGCTGGAGGACCTGGTCGCCGACCTGGTGGCCGAAGCGGTCGTTGATCTTCTTGAAATCATCGACGTCCAGCAGCAGGAACGCCAACGGTATCCCCTCGCGGCGACACTCCTTGAAGGCCGCCTCGGCACTGTCGAAGAAATAGCGACGGTTGCTGCTCTGGGTCAGCACGTCGGTGGTGGCCAGCCGTTGCAGCTCGCTCTCCATGTGCTTCTTGTCGGTGATGTCCTCGGCGATGCCCACCACCATCAGCGGCAGTCCCGCCTCGCCCTGGCGGCTGACGAAGCACTTGTCGTTGAGCCAGCGGACCTCGCCGTCGCCACGCACGATGCGGTATTCGCGTTGTTCCACGGCGCCACGTTCGAGCACCTGCAGCAGGCTGCTGTCGGCGTAGTCGAGGTCGTCCGGGTAGATGCTGTTGCGCCATTCCTCGTAGTCCGCCAGCAGCAGCGCCGCGGAACGGCCGAAGATTTTCTCGTAGGCGGGACTGACGTAGACCATTCGCCGGTTCTGCCAGTCGTAGGCCCAGAGCACCGAGTTGACGCTGGCCAGCAAGGCGCTGAAGAGTTGCTCGCGCTCCTTCAGCCGGGCCACTTCGGCACGGCTGTGCAGCAAGGCCAGCGCGGCCTCCTGCGGGTCTTCGGGAATGCCGGTTAGGTCGTCCATGGATCGTCGCTCTGCTCGCGGAACGGGTTCGACCGCCAACTTAGCGCAGGGGTCGCGGCGATACAGAAATGCCCGCCGAACGGCAGGGAAAGGCTCCAGCCAGTGCGCTTGATCACAATTGCCGAGCGATGCCGTTCGTATTCGCCGGAGCCTGCACGCCCAGTTGTTTCTGCGCCTCGAACAGCGAGCGCAGGAACAGGGTCAGGGTCGGTCGTTCTTCGTGTCCCTGACGGGTAATGCAATGGAATTCCGAGTCGTAGGCCAGTTGCCGTGGCCGGATCGCCCGCATGCGCCCTTCGGCGACCCAGGTGGCGGCATAGTGCGTCGGCAGGTAGCCGATGTAGGTGCCGCTGAAGACCAGGGTAGCGATGGCCTCCATGGTGTAGGCGTCGGTCCCCTGGTTGAAGCGCAGGTCGTGCGGGCGATGGTTTTCCGCCATGTAGCCGCGGCCGACATAGTCGGCGGCGCAGATCTCGTCCAGTGTCGGCTCGTCGTCCGCCCGGGCGAAGAAGGGGTGCGCGCTGCCGCAATAGAGGTTCTGCTCCTCGCGGAACAGGGGTTGGTAGTAGAGCCCGGACAACCGGTGGTGAAAGGCCCCCACCGCCAGTTGCAGGCGCTCTTCCAGCACCGCGTGCTCGAGTTCGTCGGGACGCCGCGTGTGCAGCTTGAGCAGCACCTCCGGGGCGCGCTGGCGAAACAGCCGGATGGCCAGCGGCAACGGCAGGCAATGCTGGCCGATGACGCCATCGACGCAGCCCAGGTGCAACGCCTCGCGATCGCGCCCGCCGAGGCCGCGGACCTGCTCGCGGAAACGGGCGATGTCGCTGAACAGGCCGAGCGCGGCGTCGTAGAGCTCCTGCCCCTCCTCGGTCAACTGGAAACCGCCGTTGCCGCGCCGGCACAGGGAATAGCCCAGGCGCACCTCCAAGTCGCGCACCAGCACGCTCAGGCGCGACAGGCTGGTGTTCAGGCGCGCCTGGGCGGCAGTGAAGCCGCCGGCCTCGACGATGGCGCAGAAGGTGCGCAGCATGCGCAGGTCGATGTCGTTGAGGTTGCCCAGCATTCCCGCCCCCATGGCGTTCGGTCCGCCTTCGTTATAGCGCCAAAGCCAGGCCGGCGGAACGCCGTCAGGCGCTTCGCGCGGCCGACTCGGCAAGCAGGCAGAGCAGTTCGAACATCATGGTCGCCCCCACCAGCGCCGTGGCGCCGCCGACATCGAACGGCGGCGAGACTTCCACCACGTCGGCGCCGACCAGGTCCAGCCCGCGCAGGCCGCGGACCAGTTGCTGGGCCTGGAGGCTGGTCATGCCGCCGATCTCCGGGGTGCCGGTGCCAGGCGCGAAGGCCGGGTCGAGCACGTCGACGTCGAAACTCACATAGGTCGGCCCGTCGCCCACCACCCGCCGAGCTTCGGCCAGGGTCGCCTCGACGCCCAGTTCGACGAACTCTTCCATGTGGATCACGCGGATGCCGCACTCGCGGGCGAAAGCGTCGTCGTCCGGCGAATACACCGAGCCGCGAATGCCGATCTGCACCGTGCGCAGCGGGTCGAGCAGACCTTCCTCGATGGCCCTGCGGAATGGCGTGCCGTGGGTGTAGGGGTTGTCGCCGAAGTAGCGGTCGTTGGTATCGGAATGCGCATCGAAATGCACCATGCCCAGCGGCCGCTCGCGACCCAGGGCGCGAAAGATCGGCAGGGTCACCAGGTGGTCGCCACCGACCGACAGCGGCAGGGTACCGGCGGCATGGACCTGGCGATAGAAGCCTTCGATGCGGCGCAGCGAATCGAGCAGGTCGATGGGATTCACCGGCGCATCACCGAGGTCGCCGACCCGCACCAGGTCGTAGGGCGCGATGCGGCTGACGTGATGCACCTTGCGCATCAGGCTGGACAGGTTGCGCACCTCGCGCGGGCCATGGCGGGCACCGGCGCGGTTGGTGGTGCCGCCATCCCAGGGCACGCCGATCAGGCCGACCTGCAGCGCCGCCGGGTCGGTGAACGCCGGCAGGCGCATGAAGGTCGGGATGCCGGCGAAGCGTGGAATCTCGGCGGCGTCGAGGGGCTGCGGATGGTCGTTCGACATGGGGCGTCTCCGTGTGGCGGGAAGAAAGCGCCGGGCGCCGCCCGGCGCGATGGGTTCATTCCGGCTGGGCTCGCAGGCTGGCGGCAGGACGGGTAGCCAGGCTGACCGCGACGAAGGTCGCCAGGCTGGCCAGCAGGCCGTAGACGATCGGCGAGTTGGCGAGCAGGCCGTCGCGGGCCATGCAGGCGATCACCGCCAGGCAACCGGCGACGATGCTGGCGATCGCCCCCTGCGGACTGGCCCGGCGCCACAGCAGCGCGCCGACGATCGGCACCAGCAGGCCGCCGACCAGCAGGTTGTAGGCGATGCTCAGGGCCGCGATGACATCGTTGACCAGGCACGCCAGGACCAGCATCGCCACGCCCATCAGCAGGGTGATGCAACGGCTCAGACGGATGTCGCTGGTGGTACCGGGGCGCAGGAAGCGCGCGTAGATGTCTTCCTGCAGCACGGTGGCCGCTGCCAGCAGGCACCCGCTGGCGGTGGACATGATCGCCGACAGCGCGGCCGCCACCACCAGGCCGCGCAGGCCCGGCGCCAGTACCTCGCGAGTGATCTCGGCGTAGGCGTTCTCCGGCACCGCCAGGTCCGGCAGGAGGACCCGCGCCGCCGCGCCGATCAGCGCGCAGGCGGCGCCGTAGAGCATGCAGTAGACGCCGGCACCAAGCCCGGCGTAGCGCACCACCGTCTCGCTGCGCGCGGTGAACACCCGCTGCCAGATGTCCTGGCCGATCAGCGCGCCGAAGAAGTACAGGAGGAAGTAGGTGAGGATGGTATCCAGGCCGATGTGGCCGAGGTCGAAGAAGCCCGCCGGCAGCACCTCCTGCATGCGCGCCAGGCCACCGGCGCCGTCGATCGACAACGGCAGCAGGACCAGGAAGATACCGACGGTCTTGATCACGAACTGGATGATGTCGGTCAGCGTAAGGGACCACATGCCGCCAATCACCGAATAGACGATGACGATCCCGCCACCGCAGAGGATCGCCGGGATCCGCGGGATGCCGAATACCACTTCGGTGACCGAGCCGATGGCGATGGTCGCGGTGACCGCCACCATCAGGTCGTAGGCGACCATGACCACCCCGCCGATCAGGCGCGAGGAGGCCTGGTAGCGCTGCTCCAGCACCTGGGTCACGGTGAACACCCGCAGGCGCGCGATCTGCCGCGAGAACACCAGACTGAGGACGATGATCCCCAGGCCGAGCATGAACACCAGCCACAAGCCGGACAGGCCGAACTGGTAGCCGAGCTTGACCGTACCGATGGTCGACGCGCCGCCGAGCACCACCGCGGCCATGGTTCCCAGGTAGAGGCCGGGGCCGAGGCGGCGTCCGGCGACGAGGAAATCGCTCTGGCTCTTCGCCTTGCGCATTCCGTACCAGCCCAGGCCCAGCATGGCCAGGGCGTAGACCAGCATGATCAGGTAATCCAGCAACATCGCCCGCGCTCCTTTTCTTGTTGTTCTGCGTGACGCCCGGCGTGGCGCCTGGGCACGCCGAAGATAGGCCGGGCGCCGCCCGGGCTGAATCCCGGATCGGGCAAGTCGACTTGCGGAGGAAGAGAAGTATCGGCGGGGCGTCGCATTGGCGACGCCGAAACGCAACGCGCCGGCAGGAGCCGGCGCGTTGCAGAGGCGGCTGACGCACCCGCGAGGGCGCGCCAGGCGTCAGGCGGGACGCAGCGAGTAGGTCTTCAGTTGCGCGGCGAACTCCTTCAGCGACTGGATACCGCTGGCTTCCGCCTCATGCACCCAGTCCTTGATCGCCGCCAGCATGTCGTGGCCGTTGGCGCTGGTCTTGGCCCAGATCTGCTGCAACGCCAGGCGCTTCTCGTAGATCACCTTCAGCGCCTGGCTGTGGGCGAGCATCGAGTCGATGCGCACGTGGTGGCGGTCCTGCAGCAGGCTGGTCTCGCGCGACAGCAGGCGCTTGGCTCGGCGGAACAGGTGGCGCACCGACTCGTCGGCCTTGGCCACTTCCTGCTTGACCAGCGGCGCGATCACCAGCTTGCGGTACTGCGCCATGATCTGGAAGCGGTTGTTGAGGATCGCCATGGCGGTGTCCATGTCCAGGCTGTGCTTGCCCTCGACCCGATGGGCGATCGGCGCGACCCGGGCGACCCTGGCCAGGCGCAGGAAGCTGAACAGCTTGATCCAGGCCCAGCCCAGGTCGAATTCCCACTTCTTCACCGACAGCTTGGCCGAGTTCGGGTAGGTGTGGTGGTTGTTGTGCAGCTCTTCGCCGCCGATGAGGATGCCCCAGGGCACCAGGTTGGTGGCGGCGTCGCGGCATTCGAAGTTGCGATAGCCGACCGCGTGGCCGAGGCCGTTGACCACGCCGGCGGCCCAGAACGGAATCCATACCATCTGCACGGCCCAGACGGTCAGGCCAAGGGCGCCGAACAGGGCCAGGTCGATGAGCGCCATCAGCACCACGCCGCCGATCGGGAAGCGCGAGTAGAGATTGCGCTCGATCCAGTCGTCCGGGCAGTTCTTGCCGTAGATGCGCAGGGTGTCCTGGTTCTTCGCCTCGGCCTTGTACAGCTCCGCGCCTGCGCGCAGGACGGTGAACAGGCCCTTGTGCACCGGGCTGTGCGGATCCTCGACGGTCTCGCACTTGGCATGGTGCTTACGGTGGATCGCGGTCCATTCGCGCGTGTTCATCCCTGTGGTCAACCACAACCAGAAACGGAAGAAGTGCTGCAGCGCGGGGTGCAGGTCGAGTGCACGGTGGGCGGAATAGCGATGCAGGTAGACGGTCACGCTGACGATGGTGATATGCGTCAGCACCAGGGTAACTGCCACCAGTTGCCACGGCGACAGGTCGAGAAAACCGTTGAACCACATAGGCGGTACTGAACCTCGGGGGGACTTGGGAGTGATGAGGGCCTTGTCTGACAAAACCTGGGGGCATTATCACCAAGCGGCTGGGGATTACCATCCGTTCTTTTAGATATGAACAGGGCCGGATGGCCATCATTTATACTGCCCGGCCAATAATTGCCCACTGAAAATCCCATGAGCCCCCGCCTGAGTGCCCTTCGCCTGAGCCTGGCTTATCTCGCAATCGCCATCGCCTGGGCGTTCCTGAGCGATCATTTGTTACAAAACCAGGTCCAGGACCACGACCAACTGGTGTTCTGGATGACCGCCAAGCGGCTGTTCTTCTTCGCCGCAACCGGCCTGCTCCTGTACCTCTACCTGGTACGCCAGTTCCGCCGCAAGGCCCAGGCCTACGACGAACTGCACGGCAGCGAGCAGCGCCTGAACCGCGCCCTGGAAGCGGTGCGCGACGGACTCTGGGACTGGGACCTGGTGACCGACCGGATGTTCGTCTCGCCGGGCTACGCCGCGCTGATCGGCCTCGCTCCGGAGGAACTCGGCGACCCCATCGAGACCTGGAAGAAGCGCCTGCACCCCGAAGAGTACGCCACCGTGCTGGAGGCCCACCGCAACCACCTGCAGGGCCTGACCGACAATCTCGACCACATCTACCGCCTGCGCCACAAGGACGGCGACTACCGCTGGATCCACTCGCGCGGCCGGGTCCTCCGCGACGCCCTGGGCAAGCCGCTGCACTACACTGGCGTGGCCCGCGACATCACCCTGCAGCGGCTCAAGGAAGACCACCTGCGCCAGGCCGCGGCGGTATTCGACAGCACCCGCGAGGGGGTTCTGGTCACCGATGCACAGGCGGTGATCGTGCACGTCAACCCTTCCTTCGAGCGCATCACCGGCTACCGCTCCGAAGACGTGCTCGGCAAGACCCCGGCGATCCTCCGCTCCGGCCGCCAGGACCAGGCGTTCTACCAGCGCCTGTGGCTGGCCCTGCGCGAGCAGGACGTCTGGAGCGGAGAAATCTGGAACCGGCGCAAGAGCGGCGAGATCTACCCGCAGTGGCTGCACATCCGCGTGGTGCGCAACGACCAGGGCCAGCTGACCCACTACGTCGGGGTGTTCTCCGACCTGAGCAGCATCAAGCGCTCGGAGAACGAGCTGGACTTCCTCGCCCACCACGACTCGCTGACCGGCCTGCCCAACCGCGTGCTGCTGCGCGAGCGCATCGAGCAGGCGCTGGAGAACGGCAAGGACCGGACGGTGGCCGGGGCCCTGCTGCTGATCGACCTCGACCACTTCAAGCACATCAACGACAGCCTCGGCCATACAACTGGCGACATGCTCCTCAAGGAGGTCAGCAAGCGCCTGCAACACCAGCTCGACGAGCGCTGCCTGCTGTCGCGACTGGGCGGCGACGAATTCGCCATCCTCGTCGAGAACGACGACCCGGAAGCCGTCGCGCGACTCTCGCAGCGCATCCTCGACGGTTTCAACGCGCCGTTCGACATCCACTGCCAGCCGATCTATATCAGCGCAAGCCTCGGTGTCAGCCTCTACCCGGAAGACGCCAGCGACGTCGACCACCTGATGCAACACGCCGACGCCGCGCTGTTCCAGGCCAAGGACAGCGGGCGTAACGCCTACGCCTTCTACACCCGCGTGCTGACCGCCCGGGCCCGCGCCCATGTCCAGGTGGAATCGGCCCTGCGCCATGCGCTGGATCACGACGAACTGCGCGTCCACTACCAGCCGGTGCACGACCTGGCCAGCGGGCGGATCGTCGGCGTCGAGTCGCTGGTGCGCTGGCAGCATCCCGAGCGCGGCCTGGTGCCGCCAGGCGAGTTCGTCCCGGTGGCGGAGGAATGCGGGCTGATCGCCGCGCTGGACAACTGGGTGCTCAAGCGTGCCTGCCGGCAGATGCGCGAGTGGCAACAGCGCGGCGTCGAGCTGGAGTTCGTCGCGGTCAACGTCTCCAGCCGGCTGTTCAACCGCGGCGGCCTGGAGGAAAGGATCGCCAATGCCCTGGAAGAGTCCGGGCTGGAGCCCCGCTACCTGGAGCTGGAAGTCACCGAAAGCGCGGTGATGGAGGACTTCGAGCAGTCCCTCAACCTGCTCTGCCGCCTGCGCATCCTCGGCGTGAACCTGGCCATCGACGACTTCGGCACCGGCTATTCCTCGCTGATGCGCCTCAAGCGGCTGCCGGTGCACAAGCTGAAGATCGACCAGGGCTTCGTCGCCGGCCTGCCCGGCGCGGTGGACGACGCCGCGATCGCCCGGGCGATCGTTGCCCTGGCGCAAAGCATGGGGCTGCGGGTGGTTGCCGAGGGCATCGAGCACCAGGACCAGGCGCTGTTCCTGCGCGAACATGGCTGCGACTTCGGCCAAGGCTACTGGTACGGACGGCCGCAACCGGCGGAAGCGCTGCGCTTCGACCTGCCGCCCGTGTCGCTGCCGGAAGACTGAGCCTGGCGGCGAAGCCGGGCCGCTTCGCCGTCTTATAACCACTTTACCTATAAAGATTCTTAAACAATATTTTTAAGAATATTGCCCACTGCTTACTATGCGCCTCACGCCGCCTCCACTTCGTCGAGCAACGCGGCACCTCGAGCCACAGGAGCAGAGACCCATGAGCGCAACCCTCAGAAGCCTGGATGGCCAGGACGAAGCCACCATCCTGCGTGAAATCCAGAGTGCCCTGCGCGGCCTGCGCTTCGGCGCCGTCGAGATCACCGTGCACAACGGCCAGGTGGTGCAGATCGAGCGCAAGGAAAAATTCCGTCTGCAGCAACCGGCCGTCAAGCAGGCCTGAAGCACACGACCCGACTGGACCACCGGAGGCGTCTCGCCATGAACATCCGTTCGATACCCCATCCGCACCGGTACTGCAGCTGTCGGCCGCGAATGCGCGCCTGACGCCCCGTGTTCCCGTCGTTCCGCCAACACCCCATTAGAACAATCGAAACAGCACACACCTAGGAGCTGCACATGTCCCTTCGTCGTTTCGCCCTGGCCGCACTCGCCAGCGCCCTGGTCTCCGGCCCGGTTGCCGCAGCCACGCAACTGCTGAACGTTTCCTACGACCCGACCCGCGAGCTGTACCAGGCCTACAACGCGGCCTTCATCAAGCACTGGAAGGCCCAGGGCGGCGAGGACCTGACCGTCCAGCAGTCCCACGGCGGCTCCGGCAAGCAGGCCCGCGCGGTGATCGACGGGCTCAAGGCCGACGTGGTGACCCTGGCCCTGGCCGGCGACATCGACGAACTGCACAAGCTCGGCAAGCTGCTGCCGGCCGACTGGCAGGCACGCCTGCCGGACAACAGCACCCCCTACACCTCGACCATCGTGTTCCTGGTGCGCAAGGGCAACCCCAAGGGAATCAAGGACTGGGGCGACCTGACCAAGGAAGGCGTGGAAGTCATCACGCCGAACCCGAAGACCTCCGGCGGCGCGCGCTGGAACTTCCTCGCCGCCTGGGCCTGGGCGAAGAAGCAGTACGGCAGCGACGAGAAGGCCAAGGACTACGTGCAGGCGCTGTACAAGCACGTACCGGTACTCGACACCGGCGCCCGCGGCTCGACCATCACCTTCGTCAACAACCAGATCGGCGACGTGCTGCTGGCCTGGGAGAACGAGGCGTTCCTGGCGAAGAAGGAACAGGGCGGGGAAAACTTCGAGATCGTCGTGCCCTCCATCTCCATCCTCGCCGAACCGCCGGTCGCGGTGGTCGACAAGGTGGTCGAGAAGAAAGGCACCCGCAAGGTCGCCGAGGCCTACCTGCAATACCTGTACAGCGAGGAAGGCCAGCGCATCGCCGCGCAGAACTTCTACCGGCCGCGCAACCAGAAGGTCGCCGCCGAGTTCGCCACGCAGTTCCCGAAACTGAACCTGGTCACCGTCGACTCCGATTTCGGCGGCTGGAAGACGGCCCAGCCGAAGTTCTTCAACGACGGGGGCATCTTCGACCAGATCTACCAGGCGCAATGATCGCGACGGCAGACCCGTCGCCCGAACCACGGCCCCTCTCCCAGACCCTCTCCCGGACGGGCGAGGGGGCTGGCTGGCCCGGTCCCGTACCGGGCCCACTGCCGGAAGGAACCGGCACCGGGAGAGCCACCAAGCGTTCCAACGCAGAGTAAGGACAGAACATGTCACGACGCATTTCCCCGGTCATACCCGGCTTCGGGCTGACCCTGGGATACACCCTGGTGTACCTCAGCCTGCTGGTCCTGATCCCGCTGGGGGCCATGTTCCTCAAGACCACCCAGCTCAGCTGGGAGCAATTCTGGGCCATCATCAGCGCGCCGCGGGTGCTCGCCGCGCTCAAGCTGAGCTTCGGCACCGCGCTCGCCGCCGCCGTGCTCAACGGCTTGATCGGCACGCTGCTGGCCTGGGTCCTGGTGCGCTACGAATTCCCCGGACGGAAGATCATCGATGCCATGATCGACCTGCCCTTCGCCCTACCCACCGCCGTCGCCGGTATCGCCCTCACCGCGCTCTATGCGCCGGCCGGCCTGGTCGGACAGTTCGCCAGCGACCTCGGCTTCAAGATCGCCTATACCCCCCTGGGGATCACCCTGGCGCTGACTTTCGTGACCCTGCCGTTCGTGGTCCGCACGGTGCAGCCGGTGCTCGCCGACATTCCCAAGGAAGTCGAGGAAGCCGCCGCCTGCCTCGGCGCCAGGCCGCTGCAGGTGTTCCGCCATATCCTCGTGCCGGCGCTGCTGCCGGCCTGGCTGACCGGTTTCGCCCTGGCCTTCGCCCGGGGCGTCGGCGAATACGGCTCGGTGATCTTCATCGCCGGCAACATGCCGATGAAGACCGAGATCCTGCCGCTGCTGATCATGGTCAAGCTGGACCAGTACGACTACACCGGCGCCACCGCCATCGGCGTGCTGATGCTGGTGGTGTCCTTCATCCTGCTGCTGCTGATCAACCTGCTGCAGCGTCGCATCGAAACCCCGTAAGGAGGGCGCCATGTCCAGTGCAAGCATTTCCGCTGCCACCGCCAGCGCCTCCCGCCGCGGCAACGCCGGCGGCCGCCTGGCCCTGATCGTCCTGGCCTGGCTGGTCTTCGCCCTGTTCCTCCTGCTGCCGCTCTACGTGGTCCTGAGCGAGGCGCTGAAGCAGGGTTTCGGCACCTTCTTCGAGGCGATCCTCGAACCCGACGCGCTGGCCGCGCTGAAGCTGACCCTGATCGCGGTGGCCATCTCGGTGCCGCTCAACCTGCTGTTCGGTGTCGCCGCCGCCTGGTGCGTGAGCAAGTTCGAGTTTCGCGGCAAGAGCATCCTGGTGACCCTGATCGACCTGCCGTTCTCGGTCTCGCCGGTGATCGCCGGCCTGATCTACGTGCTGTTGTTCGGCGCCCAGGGCTACTTCGGCGAATGGCTGAGCGACCACGACATCCAGATCGTCTTCGCGGTGCCCGGAATCGTCCTGGCGACCCTCTTCGTCACCGTGCCCTTCGTCGCCCGCGAACTGATCCCGCTGATGCAGGAGCAGGGCACCCAGGAGGAGGAAGCCGCCCGCCTGCTCGGCGCCAACGGCTGGCAGATGTTCTGGCACGTGACCCTGCCGAACATCAAGTGGGGCCTGATCTACGGCGTGGTGCTCTGCACCGCGCGGGCGATGGGCGAGTTCGGCGCGGTGTCGGTGGTTTCCGGGCATATCCGCGGTGTCACCAACACCCTGCCGCTGCACGTCGAGATCCTCTACAACGAATACAACCATGTCGCCGCCTTCAGCGTCGCCAGCCTGTTGCTGCTGATGGCGCTGGTCATCCTTCTGCTCAAGCAGTGGAGCGAATCCCGCATGTCCCGACTGAAAAGCAATGCTGACGAGGAATGAACCATGAGTATCGAAATCCGTAACGTCAGCAAGAACTTCAACGCCTTCAAGGCCCTGGACAACATCAACCTGGACATCCAGAGCGGCGAGCTGGTGGCCCTGCTCGGCCCCTCCGGGTGCGGCAAGACCACCCTGCTGCGGATCATCGCCGGGCTGGAAACCCCGGACGCCGGCAACATCGTGTTCCATGGCGAGGACGTCTCGCAGCACGACGTGCGCGACCGCAACGTCGGCTTCGTCTTCCAGCACTACGCGCTGTTCCGCCACATGACGGTGTTCGACAACGTCGCCTTCGGCCTGCGCATGAAGCCCAAGGGCGAGCGGCCGGGCGAATCCGCGATCAAGGCCAAGGGCCACGAGCTGCTCAACATGGTGCAGCTCGACTGGCTCGCCGACCGCTATCCCGAGCAACTCTCCGGTGGCCAGCGGCAGCGTATCGCCCTGGCCCGCGCGCTGGCGGTGGAGCCGAAGATCCTGCTCCTCGACGAACCCTTCGGCGCCCTCGACGCCAAGGTACGCAAGGAGCTGCGCCGCTGGCTGGCGCGCCTGCACGAGGAGATCAACCTGACCTCGGTGTTCGTCACCCACGACCAGGAAGAAGCGATGGAAGTGGCCGACCGCATCGTGGTGATGAACAAGGGCGTGATCGAGCAGATCGGCTCGCCCGGCGAGGTCTACGAGAACCCGGCCAGCGATTTCGTCTACCACTTCCTCGGCGACTCCAACCGCCTGCAACTGGGCAACGATCAGCACCTGCTGTTCCGCCCCCACGAAGTGTCGCTGTCGCGTTCCGCGGTGGCCGAGCACCGCGCCGCCGAGGTCCGCGACATCCGTCCGCTGGGGGCGATCACCCGGGTAACGCTGAAGGTCGACGGCCAGGACGAACTGATCGAAGCCGAAGTGGTGAAGGACCACGACAGCCTGGCCGGCCTGGCCCGCGGCGAGACCCTCTACTTCAAGCCGAAGGCCTTCCAGCCGGTGGCCAATCTCTGATCCCGCGGCGGGTTCAGCCCGCCGTGCGCTCCGCCAGGCCGCGCAGTCCCGCGCGGCCCTTCGACGACACCTGCAACGCCCGCGAGCCGTCCTGCGGCCGCAACCAGCCCTGGCGCAGACAGGCCTCCAGCAACGCCGCCCCCAGCGCGCCGCCGAGGTGCGGCTTGCGTTCGCTCCAGTCGGGGCAGGCGCAGGCGAACTGCCGACGGCGGCGGCGGACCTCCGCCAGGTCGATTCCCAACCTGGCCAGCCCGGCCTCGCCGGTCGCGCTCAGGCGCAGCGTCCTGCCCTCCTGCTCGATCCAGCCGGCATCCAGCATCCGTGCGAACACACCGACCGCGAGTTCGCCGGCCAGGTGGTCGTAGCAGGTCCGCGCCTCGCGCAACGCCGACGGCGTGCCGTGGCTCGGCGGCAGGCTGCGCCGCTGCGGCTGCAGGGCCAGGGAGGCGCTGACCAGCGCTTCCACCGCCTGTCCCACTTCCGGCCCGGCCAGGCGATAGAAGCGATTGCGCCCGCGCGCCTCCAGGCTCAGCACGCCGCCCTCGACCAGCCGTCCCAGGTGGCCGCTGGCGGAGGACGGCGAGACGCCCGCCAGCAGCGCCAGCTCGCTGGCCGGGCGGGCGCTGCCATCCATCAGTGCCCAGATCATCTGCGCGCGGCCGGGATCGGCGAGCAGCGCCGCCAGCGAACTGAAGCCGGGATTGAATTGCATGCTTCACCTCCGGATGAAACATTGCCTGTCGACGACGAGAGATACTGGCCGCCATCGCCCGTTCGCGCCAGCCCGAGACAAGGAAGAACCCGCATGTCCGTCGACCTCCACGCCCTGATCCCGCTGATCGCCCTCAGCTTCCTTCTCGCCGGCTTCGTCAAGGGCGTGGTCGGCCTGGGCCTGCCGACGGTCTCGGTGGGCCTGCTCGGCCTGGCCATGCCGCCGATGCAGGCGGCGGCGCTGCTGATCGTACCGTCGATGGTGACCAACCTCTGGCAGCTCGCCTGCGGCCCGCGCTTCCTCGGCTTGATGAAGCGCCTGGCCGGCCTGCTGCTCGGGGTGATCGTGGGCACCCTGCTGGTCGGCGCATGGCTCGGCGGCGACGCACCAAGGCAGGCCACCGGCGTGCTCGGCCTGGCCCTGGCGGCCTACGCGCTGCTCGGCCTGGCCGCGATCCCGCTGCACCTGCCGGCACGCCACGAGCCCTGGGCCGGCCCGCTGGTCGGGCTGGCGACCGGCGCGCTGACCGCGGTCACCGGGGTTTTCGTGATTCCCGCGGTGCCCTACCTGGGAGCCCTAGGATTGCAGCGCGACGAACTGGTCCAGGCCCTCGGCCTGTCGTTCAGCGCCTCGACCCTGGCCCTGGCGGTCACTCTCGGCGTGCACGGCGACCTGCTCGAACCGCAGATGCTCGGCGCCTCTCTGCTGACCCTGGTCCCGGCGCTGGGCGGGATGCTCCTCGGCCAGTGGCTGCGCCAGCGGATCAGCGCGACGCTGTTCAGGCGCTGCTTCTTCGTCGGTCTCCTGCTGCTCGGCGCCGACCTCGCCTGGCGCGGTTTCCACTGACGCCAGGGACGCATTGCGCACCCGCCAGGGCGGGCCTGCGGCCTTCGCGGGACTTCCGACGAACGGCACAAGTCGCTATCATCCGCCGCCGCGCGACCCCCACCGGGCGCGCGGCACCGGGCGGAACACGCCCGTCCGGCACGGAACGCCACCTATCGCAAGGAGCACACGATGAAGACCCGTCTTTCCCTTTCCGCCCTGGCCCTCGCCTGCGCCACCCTGGCCGGCTGCCAGAACCTGCCCCAGGGGGACCTCATGCAGCACGGCATGATGGCGGTGAAGGCTGCAACCCTGAGCGACGCCGAGGTCCGCCAGGTCGCCGACCAGGCCTGCGCCGAGTCCGACCAGCAAAACCGCATCGCCCCGGCCAACAGCAAGTACGGCCAGCGCCTGGACAAGATCGCCAAGGCCCTGGGCGACCAGATCGACGGCGTGCCGGTGAACTACAAGGTCTACCTCACCGAGGAGGTCAACGCCTGGGCCATGGCCAACGGCTGCATCCGCGTCTACAGCGGGCTGATGGAGCTGATGAGCGACAACGAGATCGAAGGCGTACTCGGCCACGAGATGGGCCACGTCGCCCTCGGCCACACCCGCAAGGCCGCCCAGACCGCCTACGCGGCCGCCGCGGTGCGCGGCGCCGCCGGCGCCTCGAAGAGCGGCGCGCTGGCCGCCCTGTCCGGCTCCCAGCTGGGCGAACTCACCGAATCGCTGGTCAACGCGCAGTTCTCCCAGTCCCAAGAATCCGACGCCGACGATTTCTCCTACGAGCTACTGAAGAAGCGCGGAGTGAACACCCAGGGCCTGGTCACCGCCTTCGAGAAGCTGGCCAAGCTGGGCGGCGGCGACAGCAGCATGTTCGATTCGCACCCGGGCTCCCAGGCCCGCGCCGATCACATCCGCCAGCGCATCGCTGCGGATCGCAAGTAACGCTCCCACCCCGGTCTCCCGCGCTCGCGGGAGACCGCCTCACGCCGCCCGCTTGTGCTCGCGAATGCAGGTCGGGCCGGCGCGCTCCTCGACCTCGCGCTGCACGTCGCCGCGCAGCCCCAGCAGAAAGGCCAGTTCCGCCAGCACGAAGAGCGGACCGACGATCAACCCGCTGAGATCGTCGACGAAGGCCGGCTTGCGCCCTTCGTAGTAATGACCGACGAACTGGATGATCCAGCCGACCACGAACAGGCCGACGCCCCAGCCCAGCCAGGCAGCGGTAGTCCCCGCCGCCAATTGCGCAGCGCCCCACACCGTCAGCGCCAGCAGCGCCGTCATGGCCACGCCGAAGCGCAGGTCCAGGCGCAGGTAGAACAGCGCCGCGGCGAGCGCCAGCAGCAGCGCCGGAGACAGGCCGAACCCCAGCGCCGGCCGCGCCAGCAACACGGCGATGGAGAGGACGATCATCGGAATGCCGATGAAATGGCTGAAGATGTTGCGCCGGTCGCGGTGGTAGGCGGCGTATTGCGCAAGGTGATCGACTAGGGTTTTCATTGTTGTGGTCTCACGCCAGGGTTCTCGCATCATCGCGCCGCCCCGGTTTTCCACTCTGTCAGCTAGACGACAAACATGAACGAGCGTACCGACTACCGTTCGCAACTCCAGGCCGGCCGCTGGTTCCAGGGTTTGCCGGAGGCCTTGCAGACGCACCTGCTGGCACTCGCCCAACCGCGCCAGTTGCCGCCGGGCCAGCGCCTGTTCGCCCGCGGCGACGCGCCCTGCGGACTGTACTGCGTGGTCGAGGGCGCGATCCGTATCAGCGCGGTCAGCGAGAACGGCAAGGAGGCGCTGCTGATCCTGGTGGAAGCGCCGCACTGGTTCGGCGAGATCGCCCTGTTCGACGGCCAGGCGCGCACCCACGACGCCTACGCCGAAGGCCACACCCAGCTACTCCAGGTGCCGCAGGCGGCGCTGCTCGAACTGCTTCGCCGCGAGCCGCACTACTGGCGCGACGTGGCCCTGCTGATGAGCCACAAGCTGCGCCTGGCATTCATCGCCCTGGAAGAGATGGCCCTGCTGCCGGCCGCACAACGCCTGGCGCGGCGCCTGCTGATGCTCGCCGAGGGCTACGACAACAGCCGCAGCCGGCAGGTCCTGCACCTGCCGCAGGAGCAGTTGGCATTGATGCTGTCGCTGTCACGGCAGACCACCAACCAGATCCTCAAGGACCTCGAAGCCCAGGGCATCCTCCAGCTCAGCTACGGCGGCATCGAGATTCTCGACCTCGCCGGCCTGCGCGCGGCCACTCACGGCTGAGCGCGAATCACACTTTCGAACACTTGCAGGCGCGCCATGGCCGGCTACCGTGTGCAGGGCACCTGCCCTCGGTGCGGATATCCATAACGACAACAACAGGATCTCCCCATGCTCCGTCCCGCGCTTCCCGCTGTCCTCTGTCTTTACTGCCTGCTGCTGGTGCTGCCGGCGCGCGCCGCCCTCGACGACCAGCAACGCGCCCTGCAACAACTGCAGGTCCAGGCCTGTCGCGCGGTGGGCAGCCTGTTGTTGCTGCGCGGCGAGGGTTTCCAGGAACAGCACGCGGCGCAACTGGAGAAGGACCTCGCCAGCCTCGACCGCGCGCTCGCCGCCGCCCCCGAGGGGGTGCTCCTGCGGCAAGACGAAAAGACGCTGGTGGCGCGCATCCGTGAAGGCGCGGCCTACGGCCCCCGCGAAGAGGACCTGCCCTGGCGCTACCCGCAGCAACTGAGCCGCGCCCTGCGTGACTTCCTCAACCTGGTGGAACGCCAGGTGCCACCGCCCCCGCCAGGCCAGCCCCTGCCGCTCTGGCAGTTGCCGGTGCGGGTCGAGTACCTGTCCCTGCAATACCTGGCGCGCGCCTACCTGGGCGGGCTGGAGACTGCCCGCGAGCAGCCCCGGGACTATCTCGGCCAGGACGAGAGCGTGCTGGTCCCGCTGATCGACCGGCGCATCGCCCTGCTGGTGGCGCAAAGCGCCAACCCGGCGGGACTGAAGAAACTGGAAAACCGCTGGGAGTACCTGAGCCAGGCCCTGCGCGACCTGAACAGCAAGAGCAGCGCGCTGGTCAGCGCTTCCGGCAGGCCCTGGGCGCCGATCATCGTCGACCGCCACGCGCGTGCCCTGAGCGAAAGCCTGATGCGCTTGAGTGCGGAGTGAGGCCACGCGCCGCACGGGGCGGATAACCTCGCGACTCGCAACGTTGCGCCAGCGTCCGCCCCGACTCCCTGGCCAGCGCATTTTTTCGAATCCGCCCTGCGGATTTTGATTTGCCGCCACGCCCTGGCGCAGGCGCAATGGTGCTCCCGAAAGGAGATCGCCATGCCCACTGCCAACCCACCCGGCCGCACCCTCTGGCTGATGGCCGCCATCGTCCTGGTCGGCCTCAACCTGCGGCCCTCCATGGCCGCCGTCGGCCCACTGCTGAACGCCATGCGCGGCGAGATCGCGCTCAGCTTCGGCGACGTCTCGCTGCTGACCGCCCTGCCGGTGCTGACCCTCGGCCTCGGCATGTTCTTCGGCCTGGGCATCGCCCGCCGCGTCGGCGAGTGGCGTTCGGTGGCCCTCGCCCTGCTGCTGATCGGCGCCGCCAGCGCCCTGCGCCTGGGCAGCCGAGGCCTGCCCGACCTGCTCGGCAGCGCCATGCTCGCCGGTCTCGGCATCGCCCTGATCCAGGCGCTGATGCCGGCCCTGATCAAGGCCCGTTTCGGCGCGCGCACGCCGCTCTGCATGGGGCTCTACGTCACCGCCATCATGGCTGGCGCGGCGCTGTCCGCCAGCGCCGCGCCGACCCTGGCGGAGCACGCCGGCTGGCGGCTCGGCCTCGGTGCCTGGGCGGCGCTCGCCGCGCTCGCGCTGCTGGTCTGGTGGCTGCAACCCGGCACCCGCCTGCGCCTGCCCGACGCGCAGCCCGGCAGGAGCCTCCTGCGCTATCCGCGGACCTGGCTGCTGGTCCTGTTCTTCGGCCTCGGCACGGCCTGCTACACCTGCGTGCTGGCCTGGCTCGCGCCCTATTACCTGGAGCAGGGCTGGAGCGCCCAGGAATCCGGGCTGCTGCTCGGTTTCCTGACGGCCATGGAGGTGCTCTCCGGGTTGCTCGCGCCGGCCCTGGCCAGCCGCTCGCGGGATCGCCGCCCGGTGCTGGTCGGGCTAACGGCGCTGATGCTGGCCGGCTTCCTCGGCCTCGCCTGGGCGCCGGCCAGCCTGCCGCTGCTCTGGGCGCTGTGTCTCGGACTGGGCATCGGCGGGCTGTTCCCCATGGGCTTGATCGTCTGCCTCGACCACTTCGACGCGCCGCAACGCGCCGGTCAACTGGCTGCCCTGGTACAAGGCGCCGGCTACCTGATCGCCGGGGTCTCGCCATGGATCGCCGGGCTGCTGCGCGACAGCCTCGGCAGCTTCACCGGAGCCTGGCTCGGGCTGGCCACGGTGGCGGCGCTGCTACTGGGGCTGGGCCTGCGCTTCGACCCGCGGCGCTATGCGGCACTGTTCGTCGAGCGACAGCCGCAAGGCGTCGGCGCCGAAAGCTTGCGCTGAGGAAAGGGACGGGTTCTGATGGCGCTCCCGACGCCGTCAGGACGCCCCGATGCTGATCGCCAACGGCCTGCGCAAGGTCGACATGCAGGACCTGCTGGTCTTCCTACAGGTCCACCAACGACAGAACCTCGTCGAGGTCGCCGAACACCTGAACCTCAGTCCGTCGACGGTCAGCTACTGCCTGAAGAAGCTGCGCCAGGCCTTCGACGACGAGCTGTTCATCGCCACCCGCGGCGGCATGCAGCCGACCCACAAGAGTCGCGCCATGCTGCCCCACGTGGAGGAAATGCTCGCCCGCATCAACGCCTGTCACGCCGCCCAGGGCAGCTTCGACCCGCGTGGCGAGCCGCGGACCTTTACCCTCTGCGCGCCGGAATACGTCGAGCTGCTGATCCTTCCGGCACTCCTGCGACGGCTCGCCGCCAACGGCCCGAGGATCGGCCTGGACATCCGCCGCCTGGGTCCCGAACTGCCCACCGAAGCATTGCTCGACGGCCAGGTCGACCTGGTCTTCGACTTCGGTCCCGAGTACCACCGACCGGCACCGGAGCTACAGGCGCTCGCCCTGTTCAGCGACGAGCTGCTCTGCGTACAGGATCGTGCCCAGCCGCGCCACGAGCGCCTGGAACTGGACGAGTTCTGCAGGCGCCGCTTCGTCTTCCCGACCCCGCTCGACGCCAGCAACGCCAACCTGGTGGACACGTGGCTGCGACGCCAGGGCCGCAGCCGCGAGGTCGCCGCGCGCGCCAACAGCTACGTCGCCGCCCTGCAACTGCTGTCGGGCAGCGACTTCGTGCTGATGCTGCCACGGCGTATCCATGCACTGCTCGACGATGGCCGCCATCACGCCTGCCTCGCACCGCCCGGGCTGCCGCCGTTCGCCCTGCACCTGTCATGGAGCCGCGCCGCCGACCAGGACCCGGCGAACCTCTGGCTGCGCGAGCAGGTACTGATCGTCTGCGCCGAGCTGGGTTTGCTCTAGCCTGCGTCATCCTGCACTTCGAGGCTCGCCGCCAGGGAGCGCCAGAGCACTTCGGCGAATACCTGCTGGATGCCGCCGGCCAGGTAGTCGAACATCTGCTGCGCTTCCCGCCACTGGCTGCACACCAGCCAGAGATCCGGCTCGAGGGCGTCCCTGCGCACCTGGTACTCCAGGCAACCCGGCGCCTCCAGCCCCGGTTCGACCAGTTGTTGCAGGCGCAGGCCAAGCCGTTCCGACTGACCATTGCGCGCGCGAATACGGATGACCTGGCTGGCGCTCATGACGGACGCTCCTCCGGGCGAACGAGCGACGCCTCAGTGGGCGCCGCGCTCCAGTGGCTTGAGGATCGGGTCGCCCTCCTTGAGCAACTCCCAGACCAGCAACTTGGCCGGCTTCATCGGATCGGGATTGCGTGCCAGCAGGTGCGGCACGTTCGCCGGCTCGTACCAGCTCTGGCCCACCGTGTAGGTCTCCACCGGGCCGCCTTCCAGTTGCGTCTGCACGGTGCCTTCGAGCACGTAGACGAACACCGAGCCGGGATGCACATGGGGCGCGGAGACCTGGCCGGGCTTGAACGACACCGTCAGCATCAACCCACGATGGCCGGGAATCTCGGCCAGGGCCTGGTCGTGCAGGGTTTCCACCTTCTCCGCAACATGGGCGCTGGCCAGCGTCGGCAGCGCGGCGAGCAGCAGGCAGGCGATCGATCGATTGGCCTTCATCGCCGTCCACCTCATTCCGGTTGCATGCCCATGCCGACGCCGAAGCGGTTCCAGGCGTTGATGGCCGAGACCGCCAGGGTCAGTTCGGCGATCTCCTTGTCGTCGAAGTGCTCACGCAGTTCGTCGAGCAGGCCGTGCGGCAACGCCCCCTGGCTGAGGCGGGCGAGTTGCTCGGTCCAGGCCAGGGCAGCGCGCTCGCGCGGGGTGAAGTAGGGGGTTTCCTGCCAGACGCAGAGCGCTTGCAGACGCTGCTCGGTCTCGCCGGCCTTGCGCGCGTCGTTGGCATGCATGTTCACGCAGTAGGCGCAACCGTTGATCTGCGAAGTGCGCAGGTAGACCAGTTCGATCAACGGGCGCTCCAGGCCGGCCTTGGCCAGGGCCTTTTCCAGGCCGAGCATGGCGGCATAGGCGTCGGGGGAGGCTTTGGCCCATTCGAGGCGGGTGGTCATGGCGAATCTCCTTGGCTGATTGGCAGCCGCGAGAGTGGAAAGCGGCGCGGCATGGGGTAACACTAAGCCTGCCTTTGGCTTCCACGAAGAGCCAATTACCAGAAATACCAGGTAGCCAATTTCGCCATGGAACTGCAACTGATCCTCGACGGCCGCCACGATCTGGTCGGCCAGCTCTATCGCCAGCTGCGCGACGCGATCCTCCATGGTCGCCTGGCCACCGGCGATCGCCTGCCAGCCACGCGCTACCTCGCCGAACGCCTGGAAGTGTCGCGCAAGACCGTCAGCGAAGCCTACGAGCGCCTCGCCAGCGAGGGCTTCCTCGAAGGCCGGGTCGGCAGCGGCACCTTCGTCGCCCGCGGGCCCGCCGGGGAAGCGCCGCCGCAGCGCGCCGACGGTCCGTTGCGGCCGGCCGCGCGCTGGGCACGCATCGAACCGCAGTCCGGTCTGATGGACCAGCGAGCACCGCTCCGCTACAGCTTCGCCGGCGGCACGACCGACAAGCGCCGCTTTCCCTTCGATACCTGGCGTACCTGCGTGCTCCAGGCGCTACGCCTGCAACAGCGCTCGCCGGCGTTCTACAAGGAAACCGAAGGCGACCCCGAGCTGCGCCTGGCGATCTCCCGCTACCTGGCGATCAACCGCGCCGTGCAGTGCGACTGGAACGCCCTGATGGTCACCCAGGGCGCCCAGCAGGGACTCGACCTGCTGGCCCGGGTGATGCTCGACCCCGGCGACCTGGCGGTGGTCGAGGAACCCGGTTATCCGCCGGCCCGCGCCAGCCTGCTGGCCACCGGCGCCGAGGTGCGCGGAGTGCCGGTGGACGCCGAGGGGCTGCGCGTCGACCTGCTGCCGGACAACGCCAAGCTGGTCTACGTCACCCCGTCGCACCAGTTCCCGCTGGGCATGCCGATGAGCCTGGAGCGGCGCCTGCAGTTGCTGGACTGGGCGCAGCGCCACCGGGCGCTGATCATCGAGGACGACTACGACAGCGAGTACCGCTTCGACGGGCGTTCGCTGGAGTCGCTGCGCAGCCTCGACCGGAACGGCCAGGTGGCCTACCTCGGGACCTTTTCCAAGACCCTCTTCCCCGAGCTGCGCCTCGGCTACCTGCTGCCGCCGGCAAGCCTGCGCGAAGCGGTGCTGGCGGCGCGCAAGCTGGTCGACCGGCACAGCGAGACCTTGCAGCAACGCGCCCTCGCGCTGTTCATCCAGCGCGGCGACTTCGCCCGCCATACGCGCCGCCTGCAACGCGAATACGCCCAGCGTCGCGGGCGCCTGCTGGAACGCCTGCACGGCGACCTGAGCCCCTGGCTCGAAGCGCTGCCGGCGGTGGCCGGGATCCACCTCGCGGCGCGCTGTCGCGAACCGCTGGATGTGCTGCGCATCGCCCGTCATTTGCGCCAGCAAGGCCTGGAGGTCGGCACCCTGCCGCCCTTCTACGCGGAAACCCCGGCACAGGCCGGCTTCCTCTTCGGCTTCGGCTGCATCGAACGGGACGACATCGACCCGGCGCTGGACCTGTTGCGCGCCGAGCTGCGGCGCTAGGCTCGCTCCCGCCCATCCACGGCCGGCAACTCGGCGGCGTGCGTAGGAGCCGATCTCCCCGGCAAGAGGCTCGATTGCAACCGCGCCCATGCCCAGCGGCGCATGACGCGCCGCGTTATCCGCCCTATGGGACAAAGGCCCAGCGAGGACGGCTCAGGGCTGCAGCAGTTTCGCCAGTCGTTCGCCGTCCAGGCCGAGCATGCGGGCAGCCTTGCTCTCGGCCAGTTGCTCCGCGTCGTCCTCGGGCAGGCTGGCGGCCTGGGTCGCCAGGCTGAGGATCAGCTCTTCGCGGGAAAGCACGCCACCGAACTGGTACGCCGCAGCGATCAGCCGGCGCAGCTCCAGCGGCAGCCGCCAACGCGCCCGCAGGGCCGAGCCGAAGCTGGCGCCGAAACGCCCCAGCAGCTCGTCGAGCCGCGCCTCGTCCAGCGCGCCGCCGCCATCGCACCAATCCTGCAATGTCCGCAGCAGCGCCAGGTCGCCCAGGCGATGCAGCAGCCCTGCGGTATAGCAGCGCTCGACGTCCGCGCCGAGGGCGTCGGCCAGTTCCCAGGCGATGTCCGCGCAACGTTGCGAAAGATCCCAGAAGTGCATGGCGCGCTCGGCCAGCAGCGGCTCGCCGAGCTGGATGGCCCGCTGCAGACTGAAACCGAGCACCAGGTTCAGGCTGTGCCCGAGTCCCAGCCGCCGCAGGGCCTGGCCCAGGGTCTGGCAGGCCGGACCGACGTGCCGGGCGGCGCTGTTGGCGGCGGCGATCAGGCCAGCGGTGATCTGCGGATCGCGGCCGAACTCATCCTCCAGCACGCGCAGCGGATGCTCCTCGGCGCTCAGGCAACGATCGCTGGCGGCACGCACGTCGGCCAGCAACGGCGCCCCCTCCGCGGAGTCGCGCGCGCGTTCGAGGAAAGCCTCCAGGTTCTCGCCCGCGTCCCGCTCCGGCAGCGGACAGGCGACCACTTCGTCGCCCTTCAGCAACAACCCTCGCAGGCGTTGCATCAGGTTCTCGGCCTGGAACGGCTTCACCAGGTAGGCGGTCGGCGCCAGTGCCACGGCGGCGCGCACGCTGGCCTGGTCGGCGCGGTCGCTGATCAGGATGAACGGCTGCTCGGCGACCGAGCGGCGCAGGCGCGCTTCGCGCAGCAGCTCGAAGCCATCCACCTGCGGCAGGTTCAGCTCGGCCAGGATCAACGCGAAGCGCCGGCGCCGGCAATGCGCCAGCGCTTCTCCGCCATCGCCGCAGAGGACCAGCCGGGCATCGCAACGCACGCCGAGGACCAGTTGGCCAAGCAAGTCGCGACTCCAGGGGTCCGGGTCGGCAATCAGGATGACGGGGGCCTTTTTCGCGGCACTCATGGCGTTCCTCTTCGAACCTGGCGAACCGAGCGGGACGCACCAGGCATGACAGGCGGGCACGACACGGCCCGCGGGCACACAAGGGTATGACGGACGAACACGGTGCGCCTCTAGGACCTGTCCTAATCGCCACGAACGGAACGACCGGAGGAATGCGGGAGGATTCGTATGCGCCAGGCGCCCAAGGGTAACAGGCGAAAACCGTTCGTCGGGCGTTTCGCGGAAAACCCTGGCAGAAAAAAGAGGCTTCCGTTTCCGTGAAGCCTCTGAAAGAAAGGCCCGCGCGGACGCGCGGGCCTCGGGGGTATCGCTTTGCCGGTGAAGCTTAAGCGAGTTCGTCGAAGCACTCGGCCAGGATGGCCAGGCCCTTCTCCAGTTGCGCGTCGGGGATGGTGACGGGCATGAGGAAGCGGATGACGTTGTAGTAGGTGCCGCAGGAGAGCAGGATCAGGCCCTTCTCGCGCGCACGGACGACGATCTTGCTGACCAGCTCGGCGGCCGGCTTGTGGGTATCGCCGCCCTCGAACAGCTCGATGGCCACCATCGAACCCAGGCCACGAACGTCGCCGATCACCTTGTGCTTGGCCTGGATCTCGCGCAGGCCGGCCTTGAGGCGCTCGCCGACGGCTTGCGAACGTTCCAACAGCCTCTCTTCCTCGAACACCTTCAGCACGGCCAGTGCCGCGGCGCAGGCGATCGGGCTGCCGGCATAGGTGCCGCCCAGGCCGCCGGGCGCGATGGCGTCCATGATCTCGGCCTTGCCGGCCACGCCGGAGATCGGGAAGCCGCCGCCGACCGACTTGGCGAAGGTGGTCAGGTCAGGAACGATGCCCAGTTGCTCGGTAGCGAAGAAGGTGCCGGTACGCCCGGCGCCGGTCTGCACTTCGTCGGCGATCAGCAGGATGCCGTGCTGGTCGCACAGGGCGCGCAGGCGCTGCATGAAGGACTTGGAGTTGACGTAGAAGCCACCCTCGCCCTGCACCGGCTCGATGATGATCGCGGCGATGTCCTGGGGCTGGGCATCGTTCTTGAAGATGCGCTCGATGCTGGCGATGGAGTCGTCCTCGCTCACGCCGTGCAGCTCGCAGGGCGCCAGGGCGCGGAAGATGCCGCCCGGCATCAGGCCCATGCCGGCGGAGTACGGGACCACCTTGCCGGTCAGGCCCAGGGTCATCATGGTGCGGCCGTGGTACGCGCCCGTGAAGGCGATCACGCCAGCGCGGCCGGTGGCGGCGCGGGCGATCTTGACGGCGTTCTCCACGGCTTCGGAGCCGGAGGTGACCAGCAGGGTCTTCTTCGGGAAGTCGCCCGGCACGCGCTTGGCGATTTCCTCGGCCAGCTCGATGTAGGGTTCGTAGGCCAGCACCTGGAAGCAGGTGTGGGACAGCTTGCCCAGTTGCTCCTGGACCGCGGCGATCACCTTCGGATGCAGGTGGCCGGTGTTCAGCACGGCGATGCCGCCGGCGAAGTCGATGTACTCGCGGCCTTCCACGTCCCAGACGGTGGAGTTCTCGGCGCGCTCGGCGACGACCGGGTGGATCTGGCCCACGCCGCGGGGTACCGCGGCCTGGCGACGCTTCAGCAGGGATTCGTTGGTCTTGCTCATGGCTTCCTCAGTGGCCGCTCATCGGGTCGGCCGGGTCAAAGGATGAAGGCGGGAAGGAAGCTCCCCAAGGCAGCATGCGATGATCGACTGCCTCGGGACTTGCAGGCCCGCCAGGGCTCGGAGCCGCTTCGCGATCGGCGACCGCGTCTCCCGGTTCGTCCGGTGCCACCACCGGCAACGTCGACACCGGACGGCGCAGCTCTTGCCTGCCGTCCGGCCCCTCCGGATGCGTTCCTCGCCGGGCTCAGATACCGCCCAGGCAGAGGTACTTGATCTCGAGGTAGTCCTCGATCCCGTACTTGGAACCTTCGCGGCCCAGGCCCGAGGCCTTGATGCCGCCGAACGGCGCCACTTCGTTGGAGATCAGGCCGGTGTTGATGCCGACCATGCCGTACTCCAGTTGCTCGGCGACGCGGAACACGCGGGCCAGGTCGCGGGCGTAGAAGTAGGACGCCAGGCCGAACTCGGTGTCGTTGGACATGGCGATGACCTCGGCCTCGTCCTTGAAGCGGAACACCGGCGCCAGCGGGCCGAAGGTCTCGTCCTTGGACACCAGGGCGTTCTTCGGCACGTCGACCAGGATGGTCGGCTCGAAGAAGGTGCCGCCGAGGGCGTGCGGCTTGCCGCCGGAAACCACCTTGGCGCCCTTGGAGACCGCGTCGGCGATGTGTTCCTCGACCTTGGCCACGGCCTTGGCGTCGATCAGCGGACCGGTGGTCACGCCGGCTTCCAGGCCGTTGCCGATGTTCAGCTTGGCCACGGCGGCCTTCAGCTTGTCGACGAAGGCGTCGTACACGCCGTCCTGCACGTACAGGCGGTTGGCGCAGACGCAGGTCTGGCCGTTGTTGCGGTACTTGGAAATCAGCGCGCCCTCGACGGCGGCGTCCAGGTCGGCGTCGTCGAACACGATGAACGGCGCGTTGCCGCCCAGCTCCAGGGACACCTTCTTGATGTCCTGGGCGCACTCGGCCATCAGTTGGCGGCCGATTTCGGTGGAACCGGTGAAGGTCAGCTTGCGCACGATCGGGTTGCTGGTCAGCTCGCCGCCGACTTCGCCGGCGCTACCGGTGACCACGCTGAACACGCCCTTCGGAATGCCGGCGCGCTCTGCCAGTTCGGCCAGGGCCAGGGCGGAATACGGGGTCTGCGAAGCAGGCTTGAGCACCATGGTGCAGCCGGCGGCCAGGGCCGGGCCGGCCTTGCGGGTGATCATCGCCGAGGGGAAGTTCCACGGCGTGATGGCCGCGGTCACGCCGATCGGCTGCTTGATCACGATGATGCGCTTGTCCGGCTGGTGGCCGGGAATGGTGTCGCCGTAGATGCGCTTGGCTTCTTCGCCGAACCATTCGAGGAAGGAGGCGGCGTAGGCGATCTCGCCCTTGGCCTCGGCCAGCGGCTTGCCCTGCTCGATGGTCATCAGGCGGGCCAGGTCGTCCTGGTTCTCGATCATCAGGTCGAACCAGCGGCGCAGCTTGTTGGCGCGCTCCTTGGCGGTCAGCGCACGCCAGGCCGGCAGGGCCTTGTCGGCAGCCTCGATGGCGCGGCGGGTCTCGGCGGCGCCCATCTTCGGCACGCTGCCGATGATCTCGCCGGTGGCCGGGTTGTTCACCTTGATGGTCTGGCCGTTGTCGGCATCCACCCAGGCGCCATCGACGTAGGCTTGTTGACGGAACAGCTTGGCATCTTTGAGTTGCATGACCTGTCTCCTTCGAGGAATGCCGTGAGCAGCGGGTCTACCTCGACTACCCCGCGTGCCTGGTTGTCTGGTTCGGTTGTAACCGGAAAGTGTTGCCTGCTGGTTATTCGAAAGGGCCAGCGCCCCGGTGTTCCATTTCCTGCGCCCTGTGCCAGCGGCGTCGCCGTTACCGGCCGGCCACCATGCGCAACGGGCGGACGCGGACGAACGCGACCGCCGGCAGGCGTCGGGGAGGATACGAAAGGCTCGTGCGGAAAAGGGATCGCGGACGAAACGCCACGCCGGCACCACGGCGGCCCGGCAGCGCGAAAGGCCGGACGAGCGACGGGCAGGTCAGAAAGAGGTCATTCCAGGGGCACGCGGCCGGCTGAACTGATGCCAATTCCCCGGTCTCCTGTTGTTGTGGCTTTGGGGGCGTTTGAAATCTCAAACGAATCCTAGGGCCACCACTGACAAAGGGCAATACCCCGTTCGATAAAATCAACGAAAGTCGGAAAATTCTGCTGCTTTTCTGAGCACATCCTCGACGGACGGTCATTTTCGTTCGAAATCACGAACGTACGCACATGGAATGGACTCCCGCCGACGAGATGCGTATGATTGCGGCCTGCCGCGCGAGCCGCGGCGCTGCATCCGTAGCTCAGCTGGATAGAGTACTGCCCTCCGAAGGCAATACTCATCGAGTTGTGAAGGGTGTCAGCTAATGGTCAAATAGGCCGCCGCAACACATACGCACCAGTAGCTCAGCTGGATAGAGTACCGCCCTCCGAAGGCGGGGGTCGTGGGTTCGAATCCCGCCTGGTGCGCCATATCTCATTGATTTATCAAGCGTTTTATAAGAGACGATAAATCAACCTGCCCTCATCCCAGCTACGCCTTGAATTCAATCAGCCCTGCTTGAAGCGGAAAATGAGCACTGCCTGAACAGCTCGATTTAGGTTGGTTTTCGGGTTGTGCCAATTCTGTGCCTAAACCGTGCCCCCAAGTCTGGCCCGCCCGTTCGGCGAACCAGAATTTTGAGTGCTAGCCATAAGCTGGCGTCTAGGCTGCAGCTCGTTACTGAACTGAGAGCAACCACTACATATTGCATGACTACAGTCACTCGACTGGTAGAAGGTGAGTTGCCTTGTTCGCTGCTCCAGAGCCCCAGAGAGAAGCACAGATAGCCAACGAACAACGTCCATATATGCCAGGTAAGGCCACCTCAAATGATACGGTCAGATCGAACCAAGCCTGTTTTATAGGCAAACTTTCGGCTCTGCTTTAACTCGACCAATTTCCATTTGGACCAGCACCACGCACTCATGACACCTGCTGCCCCATGACGGTGCCATGAGCGCGCTCACAGACTATGCCAGCGCATCCTGCCTTGGGGACCGATAATCCGCTCTCAAATTGTCTTGCAGGAGTTGATGACCACGCATACGCATATTTTCCAGCCGCTGATGGGCTTCGCTTTTCTCGACACCCAAAATGCTCTCTGCCAGCTCTTTCAACTGCCCAAGTCTATTTTGAGCCGCCCTGAAAACCTTGGATTCCGACCCCACCATCTGCAAGATATCCAACTCAATCGAGTGAGCCAACTCGTTGACGTTCTCGACTTTATGCAGTTGTCGGTTTGCATATTCATCCAGGGTCTGGACCATCGTCTCAAACTCCTTGTACAACATCAGCGCCGCATCGGTTGAATGATCCCATTCCTGCATGACTTCACTCAGGCTCTTGCCCTCATGCAACAGTTCCTTGCCGAGCGTGGAACTGTAGGCGCAGATACCCTCGTACTGGATGCCGCTGTCCTCCAGGTGGTCCCTGATTTCTTCGATCACATCCTGAAGGGTCGACATGGGGCGCAGATCAGCCTTGTTGAGCACCACGTACAGCGGTCTGTCGTCCGCATGCTGAAGCAGGAACTCCAGGTCGTTGGCAGGCAAGGTGCCGTTGGTATCCAGCGCAACCAGCCAGATCACGGCATCCGCCTCGCTCAGAACGGCGCTGGCAATGCCATGGTCGGCAGCGGTGTCCGCAGTGTCTGAAGCAGCAGGGTCGTAACCCGGCATATCGATGAAGGCCAGGTGCTGGACCTCCAGCATCGGCGCCTCGATCACCACATGGGGCATGACCTCCTTGACGTTGAAGCCCATGTTGGCGATGAAGTCATGCGTCAACTGAGCGTACTCGTCCTTCGTCAGCGCTACATGTGCCCCTTTACGCGTGTGACCGTAGATGGAGAGTTCACGGCCAGGCATCACGTAGGTGGGAATTGCAGTGACCGGCTGGATGCCCTTGGCCAACAGTTGCGAATGCTCCCTGTGCATGAAGCTGGTAACAAAGGATGACTTGCCGCTGCTGAAGCCACCCGCCACAGCCACCAGGGATTTCGTACGCAGCGCGGGCGAGTCGCTCAGCAATTCCACATGCAGACTGATGGACTGGGCCTGCTCAAGTACCATGCTCGTAACATCCGCTGGCAACTCAAGCCGTTGTACATCCCGCGCGAATTCACCCGCAAACCAGCTCTTGAGCTCGCTCAGGGCGGGATTTTCGGCTGGCTTGCCGTTGAGGATATTGCAGACCAACCGGTAGCGGCGCTCGACCAACTCAGCTGTGGCCTGCAATTGTCCATGCTCCTCCTCAAGACGCTGATGCGCGGCTTGCAGCTGTGCATGTGCGTCCTCCAGAGAGGCATGCGCGCGCTGCAGTTGCTCCAGCTCACCTCGCTGCAATTTATGGGCTTGCGCCAGTGCCGCATAAGCGTTTGTGCGCTCACGCAATTGCTGCGTTTGTGCGGAGTGCTCTGCCTGCAACTGTCCGTGCAGGGCCTGCAACTGCTCAAGATCACTAGTGGTCGCACCCAGCTCGGCACTGACCCCTGCCAGCTCGGCCTCGATGCGCTGACGCAGCGCCTGCATGCGCAGCGTATGCTCATCGGCCTCCTCGACATGCTGCCGAAGTTGCTCGATCAGCGCCTTGCGCCCCCACGGCCAGATGCGTTTCAGACGCGTGAGGGCAGGCTCGAGCCGGGGAACAAGCAACAGATCAGACATGGCGTTGCAGCTCCTTCAGCTCGGCCAGCAGCTCATCGTAGCGCTGCAGGGTCTTTTCCTTCTCCTGGATCTGCGCCCGGAGTCCGTTGAGCTGCTCTTCGTAATGATCGAAGAGCCGGGCTCCCACATCCGCAGCCTTCAGACGTTCCTCAAAAGCTCTTGTTAGCTTTCGGGCTTCCTGGCTAGCAGCCTTCCTTAGCTCATGAAGATACTCGAGGGCGGCACTTTCAAACCGGCTGGCGTCGCTTCCTCTCAGGGTGCCATTTTGCATCAGCCTAGATGGCACCGGAGGCAACTCCGGATCATCAAATTCACTCACTTCGCGCAGAGCGGCACGGCATGCCTGCGCCAGGCGGGAGGTGTCGATATCTCGATCCTCTACAACCTTATACTCCCGCAACGCCGCCAGAACGCCCGTCTCGATCGTACTTCGCAGTCCCTGCCGAGTGCGGTCGACAATCGTGACCATTTGGGTACTGAAGGACGAATGAAATGCCTCAAGCTCGCTGCGAATTCTGGTCGCGTCAATGGTCTGGACAGTTGTGGACGTGCGCTCTGCGCTAACCAATCCAAAAGTAATTAAACTCAATGCCTTACGGCCGAAACTCGGGTCCGTATACTCGACCTCGTAGTCTTTGGATTGCTCTGCCGCATTCTGGGCGTTGCCGAAAAGCTCATCGGCCTTGCTGTTTATCTGGCTGCGCAAGCTCCCCCCTGCGTCCTCTGCAATATCCCCAACGGCAACGTTGGTTACCCGAATGGCCCTCTCACGACCGGACTGCATGGCGCTGAGCTTTTCTTCAAGATCCTCGGGCCTGGTCTTTAGGAAGGCTTCACGGTTGGCCGATACGACCCCGGGAGCACCTTCCACACTTTCCCGCAAGGCCCTGACCTGGCCCTCCAGAAACGCATTGACCTTTTCTTCGGTGATGACCTGCTTGCGCCCGCGAACCTGCTCCAACATTAGGTTGGTCTGGCCAATGCCGGCCATGGCCTCGAGATGTGGCCTGGCGCTTTCCAACTGGGTGAACTCCGCCGGGTAACCTGAGCGCAGTAGCGACCAGACATGGCGCACAGTGTCATCCCACTCGGTTTCCGGCTGGGTTAGCAGTGCGTGGGCAACGCTGGAGGTAACTACCAGGCGCTCCGCCAGTTGGCTCTTGAGCGTATCCAGCCCCTGATTGGTGGCGTTCTCCGCCGCCAGGGTGTTGCTGGCCTGAGTGGCCAGGGTGCTGCGCAACCCCTGCAGGACATCGGGCAGGCGACCGTCGTGCTTATCGCGTTCGCTGCCGAACAGCTGTCCGTCGACCTGGCTGGCGACCAGGAAGACCTCGCGCACGCCATCCTTGTAGGTCAGACGACCCATCAGATCCAGATCCTGCCTGTTCAGGAACTGCCCTGCCGGGCTGACCACGAAGACCACATCGCAGTTATGCAGCTCCTCCATGGTGCGCTCTTCACGGGAGCGGACCGGGTCATTCACCCCGGGGGTGTCCACCACATCCACGCCCTGCAGGGAGGGTATCGGCAGATACAACGTCAGACACTTCGTGAAGGGTGTGAGCCGTCCACCTGACCCGACATAATTGGCCAGCTTGCCTTGCAGGTCCGCAAGATCGCGTCCGTCAACGCGCTCCGTCTTGCCTCCCTTGTCGCCCAAACCACCTGCGTCGCAAATTCGCGCGTACATATCCTTTGCGCCGCCGAGCCTGGGGTCGGTGTCCAGTTCGCGTTTCACCGACGCGCTGAGGCGCTCCGGGTCCGGCTGCGATACGTTACGAGCGCCCGGGCGCGCCGCCCTTTCCTCAGCCGCCTTCTGCCTCTCGGCCAGGAGCACCGTGAACCGCGAGTCATATTCCTCAGCCAGCTGGCGCATATCGTTCACGTCTTCCGGGCGGAAATACTCCACCTCGGCATAAGGCATGTCTTGGTCGGTGTAGCGCAGGATGGTCAACGAGGCGGTCATGGGAGTGGCCGCCTTGGGCAGCACATCATTGCCGGCGAACATCAGCGCATTGAGCAGCGAGGACTTGCCCGCTTTGACCCGACCGATGATGCCTACCCGCAGGTTGCGCCCCTCCCTGGCCATTGCCAGCGCATCCTCCCGCACGATTTTCGCTTTGAGCGGGGCGCCCTTTTCACCGTACAGCCCATCGGTAAAGCCGGGACCGGGATATCGGTCGACGATGTCGTCGAGCTTCTCCATGCCATTGACGAGATTGGTGATGCGCTGTTCCAGCGACACAGCGTTTTCCTTGACGGTTACAACAGTCATTTTTAGTTAGTTCTCGCTGTGTTAGTGCTTGACGGTCTGGAGATGGGTATCGGCCAAGGCGCGGACTTCGGCGAGCGCATCTTTCAGCACGCCTATCCGGGCCTCCAGATTGCCGCTTTCAGCTTCCTTGTTGATCTTCTCCAGAACCTCCTTCTGCGCCTTGATCCGCTCATCAAACGCCTTGCAGACCGACTGCACGATTTGCTCCTGGGCCTGGAGCAGGAATTCGAGAAGCTGAGGACGCAAATGGCTCTCAACCGATGGAAATACTTGGGTGCGAATGGCCTCCTTGGCCTGCTCAAGTTTCTTCCCTTCACCGATGCCGCCGAAAATGGCGCCAAGCACGCTCGGCAGAATGGTGGCCACGACCTGCAGGATGGGATTGGGGATGAATCGCATCGCGGCCATGCCGGACATCATGCTGGTGATCACGGTGCCCGTGCCGCCGGATTTATCACCTAGGCCGGAAAGCAGGCCGGGCAGCAACTGCGATTGCAGCGTTTGCAGCAAGCTGTCCGTCCAATTGTTCTGGTTCTGGGACAGATTCACGTCCGTGCGCAGGGAGCCACTGACGTGCTGGCTGAACTCGGCGACCATCCGGGCGGACATGCTGTTGGTGGCGCTTTTGAGCCCAGAGGTAAGGCAACTGCGCACCTCGTTGGAGATGATGCGAGTCATCTCATCCTGACTGCGCAGGGCAGCCTGGGCCAACATATCCACGGAGCCGGCCAGGCGGTTGCGCACCGCACGCAAGATGTCATCCGCAGCCCCCTCCAGGTTACCTCCCTGGCTGGCCTCAGACTGCTGCTGACGCTCCTGCTCCAGAGCAACCAGGGCATCTTCCATGTCCTTGATCTTCCGCGCGTTGGCCTCCTTGCTGCTTTCCAGCCCTTTCAGTGCGGTGTCCAGAATGCCCTGCATGTACTGGTTATGGCCGAGTAGCGAATTCTCGAAGATCGCGCCGAAAATCCTCTCGGGATCGAAGCTGCCCAGCATCGCCTTGACCGACGCAATGTCGTTCTTGCTGACAGCGCATACCTCGGCCTCAAAGCCCTCGTCCCCAAGTTGTTCGCGGATGTAATCGCAAATGCCCTGCACATCGGCGGCAGGTTTAAGGTCAGCCTTGTTGATGCAAACGGTGAAGCCGCGCTCCATGACGGTGACTTGGTCCATGTTGCTGATGATCTGCTGGTGCAGTGCGCCTTCTTCAACACTGACCACAAACAGATAGTGCACGCCATCACCGATGTAACGGTCGATGGCTTTGTTGTGCGCATCCAACGGCGAGTTGAAGCCTGGCATATCCACCAGCACCAGCGGCGCCAGCTCCTTCAAGGCCGGGCGATTGAGGTGCAGGCGCAGGAACTTGAGCTGTTCCGCTCGGGCCTGCAGGGCTGGCAACTGGTCGACGCCATATTGCTCGGTACGCCCATCGGTAAAAAACGCCTCAATACGCTCATGGGTGTCGTGGCGCAACTCGGTTGGAATAGCCGTTTCCGGCTTGATATCCATGGGCAGGATACTGCTGCCCATAATGGCATTGAGCAGTGAAGACTTACCGGCGCTGAATGCCCCCACCACGGGCACCAGCAATTCGCGCTCGGCAACCGCCTGCGCAAACGCCTGAATCTGTGCAGGCTCACCATTAATTTCCACCTCAGCCGTACGGGCTTTCTCGATGACCTGCGCCAATTTCTTCAGGTAATCGAGAAGATTATTTTGAGTTTTCAGCATAACTACTCCCTCTGGGATATTCCTTGCCGTATGGGTGTGCTGGGTTCTTTAAAAGCAACTTCAAGCGAGTCATACGCTGTTAGTGGGCGGTCGATCTGCCCTAGATATTGCGAACTACGATGCTGGTTATGGCTCCGCCGATGGGAATGACTGTGGTGGTGCGGTAGCCGCGGAAATGGGTGAGCTTGACGGACTTAAGGCGCATGGGGATTTCCTTATCTATAGCTGGCCGGAGAAGGCTTTTTGACTCAAGGACACAAATGCGCCGTCAACATAAGCAGCACTCTCCACCACGCGCTGACCGGCAATGTTGGTCGCTCTCACAATTGAGGAAAATTTAAGTTGCCGACTATAGTCCGGCAACGAAAGAGTGAATGCCTCAAGCTCCTCACGATTGAGCTTTGGAATATTTGCACGGGCAGGCAACGACTCGGTATATGCGGTGAAGAAATCAGAGAGGAGCAACATCCATAGGAACTCCTTAGTTGCAACACCCTCCACAGGCCTGACCGGATACATGTCAGCTGAACACAAACCCACCCCTTCTGCCATTGCGCACTTCCTAAGATATGGTCGTATTTTTGAATACAACACATAGCGATCATCAAAAAGAAATTTCTTACTAATAAGTCCTTCCTCTCGCGCAGTTAGCGCGGGAAGCAGCTTGCCAATTTTTTTCTCTATCCGATCCGGGCCGATATGTATTAAATCTATATATTCGTCGACTCGCGGATCAACCATTGGCGCATCCAGCACGGCAACATCAGAAAACCTAACGACATTTTCTGCACCCTCAATCACATCGCCGAACATGTCCAGAAACACGGCACGGAGGAAGTCGTCGGCGAGTTGGATGGCTTGTTGGCGTTTGCGGCGGATGGCGTCGGCCTTGTCGAGAATGGCGGCGATGCGCTTTTGTTCGGGCAGGGGTGGAACTGGAACAACATTCTCCTTGAGAAACTTAAAGTGTCTGCTATAACCAGCAGACTCAATATTCAATGAGGACAAATAATAGAATAAGAACTTCTTGTCCAACTCAGCCTTTGGCTCAAGTACCTTTGCACCATCAGCACCCAAGCAAAATGGCTCATCTATAAATTTAAAAATCCGGGTGTGATCACCAAATACAATTGCAGGACACCCATCCAAAGAGACTACTGACTCATCATCTGTATAGCCGCCAAATTTCTGCTGCCCTTGGTCAACTATTGGAAACCTGCCTTGCTCCAAGTATTCAGATTTCTGCAGCTTCGAATATTCAGATGTGGCGTCTTTGACAGCCAAGCTGAACGGCAATACATCCCAGTGCGCAGGAAAAACTTGGCTCACAGCATCCCCTCCAGCTCATCCAGATCCGCCAGAATCTCCTGCTCCAGACCTTTGAGCCGTTGCAGAATCACCTTTGGCTCCTCAAAGGCCTCTTGCTGGTACTCCACTTCCTTGTAGCGGTTAATAGAGAGGTCGTACTTGTTGGCAGCAATATCCTCTGCGGGTACGACAAAAGCCTTTTTGCGCTTGTCGCCAAACAGGGTGTTTATAGTGCTGGCGCTGATATTGCCCTCGACCATCTGCCGGTATTTGTGCCACTGGGCGATGGCATCGGGCAGGTCGTTGCTGCCCTCGCCCTTCAGCTCGGTGCGCTTGTCGTCCAGCGAGTAGCCGTCGGCCTGCAAGTCGTAGAACCACACACGCTCGGTGGTGCCGCCCTTGGTGAAAATCAGGATGGCGGTGCTGACGCCGGCGTAGGGTTTGAATACGCCGCTGGGCAGGCTGACGATGCCTTCCAACTGGTTGTTGTCGAGCAGCTCCTGGCGCAGTTGCTGATGCGCCTTGCTGGAGCCGAAAAGTACGCCGTCCGGCACGATCACGGCGGCACGGCCACCAAGTTTGAGCGAGCGGAGGATGTGGGCGACGAACAGCAGCTCGGTCTTCTTGGTTTTCACCAGGCCGAGCACGTCGGGGTTGGTGTTTGTCTCGTCCAGGCTGCCTTTGAACGGCGGGTTGGCCAGCACCACATCAAAGAAGTTTTCTTCCTGGCGCGGGTAGTGCTCCTTGATGGATTTGCTCAGGGAGTCCTGGTAGCGGATGTTCGCGCCGTTCACACCGTGGAGCATCATGTTCATGCTGGAGACGCGCAGCATGGTGGTGTCGAAGTCGAAGCCCCAGAACATCTGGCTGTTGATGTGCTGGCGGTAGGGTTCGAGCAGGTCGCCGGAGTAATGCCGGTTGCCGTCTTCGTCGGTGAAGGTGCCTTCCGGGCTGGAATGCACGCGGTTGAGGTATTCCATGGTGCGCGCAAGGAATCCCGCCGTGCCGCAGGACGGGTCGCAGATCACATCGGTGGGCTGCGGGGCGATCAGTTCGATCATCGCGTCGATGATGTGGCGCGGGGTGCGGAACTGGCCGTTGATGCCGGCGGTGGTGAGCTTGCTCAGCAGGTATTCGTAGATATCGCCCTTCACGTCGCTCTGGGTCAGCGGCAGGTCGTTGACCATCTCCACGGCGGAGGTGAGCACGGACTCGTTCTTGATCTCCAGATCGGCGTCCTGCATGTATTCGCTGATATGGCCGAGGCCTTCGCGCTCACCGCCCTCGCCTTCGGCACTGCCGAGCTGGGCGAAGAACGGATAGACCTTCTGCTTGAGGTGGCTGTGCAGCTCCTTGCCGCTCATGTTGCGGAAGTTCTTCCAGCGCAGCAGCTGGCCTTCCGGGGTATTGGGGAACAAGCGGTCGAAGGCCTTGCCGGTGCGGTTGGCTTTGCGCTCGGCTACGTCCTCCTGCATGTCGAGCATGCGGGCGAACATCAGGTAGCTGATCTGCTCGATCACGGTCAGCGGGTTGGTGATGCCGCCAGTCCAGAATTTTTCCCAGAGCTTGTCGATATCGTTGCGGATTTTGCCGGTGAGCATTCAGTGGTCTCGATCTGTAGGTTGTGCGGCCATCAGGCGGGGGTGCCGGGCTGGTCGGGGTTCTTCAAAAAGGGTTTGAGCACGGCCACCAGCTCGGTGACATCGGCGGGGGCGAACACGCCGTCGATGCCCTCGTGGGAGATGCTGGAAAACGGCGCGTCGTAGAGTGTTTCAATCACGATGCTGCCGTGCTGGGCGATGTAGTTTTTCAGCAGGTTCATAAAGCGCACCTGCTGGGCGGTCAGGCTGGGATGGGCATGGAGGAACTGTTTGAAGTGTTCCTCAATGGCGTGTGCATCCAGGCCAATAATCTCGCGTACGGTGAGGTGCAGTTGATCGGCTGTGCGACCGTAGAACTCGTTGAGCACCTCCAGGCTGACGCCGGGGTGGCTGGTGAGGATGGTCGAGGTCAGGGTTTTCAGCTCGCTCTCGGCAATGGGTTCGCCCTTGTGGATTTTTTGCAGGGTCGGGTTGGCGGCGAGCATGCCGGCAAGGATGTCCTTGAGGCGGCGGCGGTAGATCATGGCCTCGCTGGCGCCAGTGATGTACACCGCGCGCTCGTCGCCCAGCAGGTTGCCATCCTTGGTTTTGGTGGTTCCTATGCCATCACCCGGCCCGGTGCCGGTCTGACGATATTTCATGATGCCGCGCAGTTCCTGGCGGGCGTTTTCCAGCTTGTCGATGCTCGGCTGCAGCCAGAAGTCGGCGCTGCGTACTTCGGCGATCAGGGCATCCTTCTGGCGGACGGCCTGGATATTCACGGCGAGCTTGTCCAACTCGGCCAGCAGGGCAATTTTGCCGTCCTCGAAGCAGGTGGCCTGCTCGACCAGGCAGCACTGAATACCGGCGATCAGCTTATCCAGCGCAGTGGCGTGTTTGTCGCGCAGCACGCGGGCCGACATCAACGGGGCAATGGTGTTGGCCAGCAGGTGCTGGGTTTTGCCATCGAACTGCTGCAGCTGCTGGGTTTGTTGCAACTGGTGCACGGCGCGCAGTTCACGCTTTACCGCCACGCTGGTGTCGGGCAGGTCGTTGATGTCGGCACGCAGCAGGGCAATGGCGGCGTCAAAGGCAGCGGCATGGTTATGACGCAGGGCGGCCTGGGCCAGCGCTAGGCGGGCTTCGAAGGTGGTTTGCAGCAGGGATTTGCTGCCGGTGTCTTCCGGCTCCTGATACTCCTGCTCGAAGAAATCGAAATTGCCGTAGTGGTCGAAGATCAAAAACTCGGTTTTGTCTTTACCGGGGCCAAACAGGTTTGGGCGCAGGCGCGTACCGCGGCCAATCATCTGCCAGAACTTGACCCAGGATTTGACCGGCTTGGCGAACACCAGATTGACCACTTCCGGTACGTCGATACCGGTGTCGAGCATGTCGACCGAGATGGCGATGCGGAAATCGTTATCCGGTTTTTTGAATTCCTTGATCAGGGTGTCCACGTGCGGGATGGCATTGTGGATGACCTTGCAGACCTTGGTGCCGTACTGCGGGTAGAGCTTGCAGAAGAGCTTTTCCAGGTGCTCGGCGTGGTCCTGACGCTGGGCGAAGACGATGGTTTTGCCGACCAGTGAGCCGGTCTCATCCTTGATGCCGTTGTTGATCAGGTTTTCCAGGATGATGCGGTCGGTGTCTTCGCTGAAGATTTTGCGGCCGATGTCCTTGCCGGCGATGGTGGTGCGCTTGGCTTCTTCTTCGCCGAGGTCCTCTTCGAGCTGACGCTTCTGCTCGTCGCTGAGGTCGTTGTAGTGGATGCCGTCACGCAGGAAGTCCGTGGTGAGGTCCTTCACGCGGAATGGCACCAGATACGGCGGCTCATTATTGATGGCAGCATCGAGGCCGAACTCGAAAGTCGGGTCGGTGGTTTCGCAGTCGAACATATCGAAGGTGTTGCGGCTGATGAACTTCACCGGCGTGGCGGTGAGGCCGACCTGCAGCGCGTCGAAGTAGTCGAACAGGTCGCGGTACTTGTTGTAGATACTGCGGTGGCTTTCGTCGGCGATGATCAGGTCGAAGAAGCCCACATCAAGCTGGGCGAAGCGGTTCATCATGCCCGGGTAGGTGGCGATGAAGATGCGCGCGGTCTGGTCGACCTTGCCGGTTTCGCCGATCACACAGCGCGGCTCGCTGGGCAGGTTTTGCTTGAAAGCGTCATCGGCCTGCACGCGCAGCTCTTTGCGGTCGCAGAGGAACAGCACGCGCTTGGCCCAGCCGGTGCGCAGCAGCAACTCAGCCAGGGCGATGGCCACACGGGTTTTACCGGTGCCGGTGGCCTGGATGATCAGGGCTTTGCGGCGCTGCTGCTGGAAGTGCGCGGCGACAGTTTTGATCGCTTCGATCTGGTAGGGGCGGTCGGCAATGCTCAGCTCGGGGTTGTGTTTCTCCAGGGTGGGGACGCGGTACTGGCGCTGATAGGCGAGGTATTCGAGGCTGTCCTTGCTGTAGATGCCGTACACCGGGCGGTAGGTGTTGTACTGCTTGTCGTCCCAGATAAAGGTTTCGTAGCCGTTGCTGTAGAAAATCACCGGGCGCTGCATGCCCATGCGCTCGAAGCCGTCGGCGTACATGCGAGCCTGTTCGCGCCCGGCTTGCAGGCTGAGATTGCCGGATTTCTTGGCCTCGATCACGGCCAGGGGCTGGCCGTTATCGCCCCATAGCACGTAGTCCGCACGGCCCTTGCCGGAGACGTTGCCGGGGAAGTCGACGTCCACTTCCTGGCCGACCTGCGCGGGGTTGCTGACATCCCAACCGGCTTGCAGGAGCATGGCGTCGATCAGCAATGCGCGGGTTTTGGCTTCGTTCCACTGCAGGCTGTCGGCCACCTGCTGGCTCTGCTGCTGACGCTTTTGCTGGTCAGGCTTGGCAGGCGGGTCGACCTTGTCGAGGTGGCGGGTGCGCTCCTGCTCCAGCTTGTCCATCACGCTCTGCAGCGCTTCCTGCTGCTGGTTGAGTTCCTTCTCATAGCTGGAGACGGTTTTCTGCAGACTGGCCAGCATCGCCGCTGGGTCTTTGACCTCGGTAAATGCGGGGATCGAAGCTTGCGCGGTGCCGTAGTACTTGATGGCCATGTACATGGCCAGTTGGTAGGCCGTTTTCAGAGCCAGCTGGGCATTGCGCAAATCACCTTCGGCACCGTGGGCGGTGTCGTTGCCCTGGATGCGCAGGAAGTTGATCTGGTGCACCAGGGGCTTGCTGACGCAATCAACAAACACCGGGTTTTTCACCAGGTCGTAGAAGCTCGACTGCGGCATGCGCGGCAGCAGTTCTTCCTTGTAGATGGCTTTGGTCAGTTCTTCGGCAAAGCTGCGCAGACGGGTGAGCGCGCTGCCCGGATCGATGTGCAGCACAGCCTCGGCAAGACCGGCGAGGTTGGCCAGCAGCTCGTTGCCGGGGCGGAGGAACTCGAAGTTGACTGATTTCATAAAGGCGATTCTGTCCATGTCGGTCCTATAGCGAGGACCGTGCCAGTTTTATTCGATGCCGTATTTGTCCATCCAATTGCTCAGCGTTTGCTGGCTTTTAAGGCCTAGCAGGCTGGCTGCCCGGGTCTTGTTATTGCCGGTAAGCGTCAGCGCCTTGCGCAGATAATGCCCTGCCACCTCGGCAATTACCTGTTGTAGATCAATACCTTGGGTAACATCCATGGCCAATACATCGGCCTGCGCTTGCGGCAGTTTGAACAGTGCTTGCTCGATATCGTGGGCAGTAATCAAATCACCCTGACACCAGAGTGCCGCGCGCAAAAAAGTGGATTGCAGCTCACGAACGTTGCCACGCCAGGGATGCTGAAGGATAAGATTTTTTGCTTCTGCGGAAATTTTCTTATCACCGAGACTGGTGTCCTGGCTGGCAATGCCTGCCAGCAGCGCTTCGGACAGCAACAGCAGGTCACCTTCGCGCTCTCTGAGCGGCGGCAAGTGCAGTACGCCCACAGCGATGCGATAGAACAAGTCTTCACGGAAGCGCCCCTGGGCGACTTCCTGCATCAGGTTGCGGTGGGTGGCGGTGATCAGTCGCACATCGACCTTGAGCTCCTGATTTGAACCGACCGGAGTGAAGGTGCCTTCCTGCAGTACACGCAGCAGTCGCACCTGTACATCTGGCGTCAGCTCACCGAACTCATCGAGAAACAGCGTGCCGCCGTGAGCCTGCTGGAACACCCCAGGCCGATCGGCAATCGCGCCAGTGAATGCGCCCTTCTTGTGGCCAAACAGGGTGGAGTCGATCAGCTCCGGCACGATGGCACCGCAGTTCACCGCAACAAAGGGCGCTGCAGAACGCGGGGCGGCGTTGTGAATGGCGCGGGCAAACAACTCTTTGCCGGTGCCGGTTTCACCGTAGATCAGCACCGGCACCTGCTTCGCCGCGAGTATTTGCGCCTGCGCCTTGAGCACCAGCATGCGCTCGCTCTGCGTCACGATGCTGTCGAAGGCTGCATCCACAGGGGCATCCAGCCCGGCGAGCTGAACCAGCTTGTCGGTGCTGATGGCATTGGCCGCTGGTACATACTCAGCCGCGATTTCAAACGGCACCTCAACCTGCTGCACGCCTTGCTCAAGTGAAGACTGGTAGAAAGTCGCCGGGTATCGCGTTTTGCCCAGCAGAATCCACACCGCTTGCATGGCCGGCGTGCCGGGGCTGAGCAGAATGGAGAGCTGGTTTGCGGGAGTATTGAGGCGCTTTAAATGCTGACTGGCGGCCTGGTAGATCTCCCCGAAATGAACGGGGGAAGACAAGGTCACGTAATGCGCGGTGACGGGTACATCGACCTGCTGGCGGAGCCAGTCCAGATAGGGTTCAACGCGCTCGGCGGGGTATGAGCAAATCAGCTCGACACAATCAAAGGACACCGTGCTCAGGGTCGCCAGGATCGGGCCTGCCTCAGCACCTGCAACTGCCTTTAGATCATTCCCGCCAACCCAACTGGCCAATACGCGTTGCTTGTTTACCACTGTCCCTGTTCTCCCGGCCTCCCTCTTGCCCATCAGCGGGCAGGAGAAAATGTGCTCTGGCTCACGTCCGGATAGTAAACCAATCCTTCAACCCGGGTCTTTAACTGCCTGACTGGATGTTCAAGTTGAGCTGTAGCAACAGCACGGCTTTTGCTCCCAGCAAATATTGGTATGAGCTGCTGCCGGGGTAGAACGATGAAGGGGCCTTTCGGCCCCTTGTGAACTTAGTTAGCCAACAGGCTTTCAAGCTTCTCGATCAGGTAATCCAGCGGGCTACGCCCCTCCAGGCGTTTTTCGAAAACTTCGTTGCGGTGGTAGGCGACCCAGGTTTCGAGGGCATGCCGGTTATCCTTCTCGTAGCCAGAGCCCAGGATGCAAACAAGCTCAGTGCCATGGGGGTTCTCGAGGTAGTGACTCATGGCTGAAGCCAGATGCTTGAGGTACTTATGCTCGCGAGCCTCCATCGATGGATACAGAGGGGTTACGTTGTCACGTTTGATCAGTTTCATGGTGGAACTCCTCAGGCCTTGAGATTGGCTTTGATCAGGTTGTCGAAGGCACTGCCATCACGCCGCGTCAGGTTGGGCACATAGCGCGAATAGACACGGAACAGCATCTCGGTGGTGGTGTGTCCCATCTGCCGGGCGATCCACTCTGGGTTTTCACCAGCCGCCAGCCAGAGGGTCGCGGCTGTATGGCGGGTTTGGTAGGGGCGCCGCCTGCGCAAACCCAGGTGGCGCAGCAGCGGGTACCAAACCCGGTCGTTAATGTTGCGGTATGCGTGCGGCGTACCTTCGCGGGTGCAGAAGACGAACTGGCCGCTGCCGGTTTTCTCCCGCTGGCCGATGAGGGCCTGGTAAACCGGCTCGGACATGTCGATTTCACGCTGTGAGCCGTCGTTCTTGGTGTAGTCGAGCTTGCCGCCCACCCAGGTTTCACGGATCAGAATCTGCCGCCGCTGAAAGTCGACGTACTTCCACTGCAAACCATCAACTTCGGCTGTGCGCATGCCGGTGAAGAAACGCACCGTGTAGTAATTGCGGAAATCTTCACGCACTGTGCTGAGGATCTGCAGCACTTCATCCAGGGTGAAGGGCTCCACGTCTGTCTTCGGGACTTTCAGTGATTTGATGTTGAGGTATGGCGAGGTAAACTCGAAGCGGTCAGCTGCCTCACTAAGGATCATGCGCAATGGCGTCATGATGTGGTTGATTCGCGTCGCTGTCAGACTCTGACCTTTCTGCCCGGGGACTTTGCCGAGTGCCGAGCGGAAGGACAAAAGTTCTGCTTTGGTGATGGCGCTGACCTCTTTTTTGCCGAACTCAGGCAGCAAATGCTTATCGAGAGTAAGCCGTACGGTTTTGGCGTGCGTTTCACGCCACTCGACCCTCATCTCCTCAAACCACAGTTCGGCAAAATCCCTGAACAGCGGTGTTTTCAGCGATGCACAGCCAGCCTGCAGCCTACTGATCTCCAGTACTTTGCTGCTTTGAGGAAAGTAGGTGGCATAGTCGAAGCTCCCAAGGGTGATTTCTGCTTCGATGCGCTCCAGGATCTTCTGCAGTTTTTTCCGGTTTGCGGGCGTATCAGGCAGCGTGGTCTGCTCGCGGCAGCGCTGATCCAGGTAGGTGAAGTCAAAGAACAACTTTTCGTTGTCTGCACGCGCTCGAATCTTACCCATGGCAGATACCCCCGCCGGCCATCGGCACCAGCCCGGAAGTCCGCGAGAATTTCTGCATGTCTTCTTCGACTGCTTCCCAGATGAAAAGAATCTTGCGGCCGCCAAAGGGGCGGAAGTAGTGAATCCCTTCCAGGAGGACTGAATCTTTCAAGCGATTACGGATGGTGCGCGCGTCGTACTTCATGCGCGTGGCCAGTTCCTCGGTAGTCAGGTATGTGTGAGACATGGCTATGCCCTCTCTGCTAAATTGAACGACAGCGGATTCTTATGAGCTTCTGAGTGCTCATAATGACCTCCTGCAGATCAATATAGCGCTCATTTTGAGCTTTGCAAGGACAAAATGATCTCCTGCAGATCATTTTTGGAGATTTAGATGGTCAAGTGCCATTTGTCTCGCTTACTCGGCGAGCGGAAACTGAAGATCAGTGACGTGGTCAGGGACACCGGGATCAACCGCGGAACCCTCACGCGGCTCTATCACGAGACCGCGCAGAGGGTAGAGCTCAAGGACCTGGAAATAATCTGCCAGTACCTGAACTGCCAGGTGGGAGAGTTGCTGGAACTGCAGGAGGATCCGGAGGGCTGAAAGCCCTCCGGACTGGGTCAGGCGCGGAAATGCCAGTCGATGGAAGCCATCAGCATCAGATAGCGCAAGGCGGCGCCGGAGTGAATGTTCTCCGCAACCTGATCCTTCACCTCAAGCTTCGCCCTGATCCCCAGGTGTAGGTTCGCTACATCGTTGCTCTCTGGCGCGTGCTGACTGAAGGGCCGGCGAATGCTCCCAAGTTGCTGGCGCCAGTAAGACTTGGTTGTCCTCGGCTTGTTGGTGTCATAAATGATCAGCTCAATGGATTGAGTCGGAACACCTATCGCACTGAGCAGCCACAGATAGTCCTGTGCATGGTCTTCGTCACGATCACGCTGGAATCGCAGCGTGGTTTCCGTCTTCCAACAGCGCTCAACAAAATCGTCAATAACACGCTGGGCGCGATCGCTGTCGGGGCCTTCGAGCAGGTCGTAGAGACGTTGTGCATAGTCGGCCACCCCTTCACGCGTTCCATGCTTCGGTGGCGATGGCAACAGCGACAGCGACGATGAAGCTTTTGCGTGCAGAGCAGGTCGCAGCCTGTGTTTAGGGCTTGCGCCGCGGGCTCCTGGGCGCTGCAGCATATCGCGGATACAGCGTGCCCGCTCCAGCATCATTTCGCGCTCTTCGGCAGAGAACTCGACCCAATCAAGATTGACCTCGCGGCCTGTCTGCTCTGCATATGAGGCATACGCCAGCATCGACTCGACAGCTTGAATGCGCCCCATCGCCCAGTTTTGATTCACCTGCTGAGCCTGAACTGGATGTGATTTTTTCCGAGTATGCCGGATGTCTTTGAGCGGCTTTATGCGGCCAATGACGTCGAGCAGCACACCGCAGTCAACTGACATGCCATCAACATACTCAGCTTTTTTGGTGGGCTGGCTGACGCCACCTATATGGGCAACGTTTGCAGCGTTGAATAGCCAATTTTGGGGGTTCCATTGCCACATCATGGCCATGACCTGCGGCAGGCTGTGGATGTAATGCAGCAGCGTAGTTTTTGGGCTGCCATGCCCGAGAATGGCACTGACAATATGAACGATTTTCCGGGTAGGGCCGTCTGTGGGCAGCATTGCTTTGCGCAATCTGAGGTCATCCCTCAGCCAGCGTACTGTCAGGGGTAGATCATGGAAAAACAGCTCGGGTGAGAGGCGGTTATGCGCCGCCATCAGTTTGAAAAACAGCCATGTCGCGCAGGAATGTCGCAGGTGGTGGTAGTGCAGGAACTCAGAGCCAGTCACTGCGCGCATACAGTTGTGCAGGGCCGGGAACAGAGCGCTTTCGCTGATCCATTGAGTTTTCAACTGCGGGATACAGAACAGGAAATCCGAGGTTGGTTTGATGCGCTCCTCAGCCCGCCGCTCCCGATACCATTCAATCAGCAATTGGAGTTCTTCTGGTTCGAGCAGCACCCGCAGTGGGAGATTCCGGACCGCATTGAGGGTTTTTAGTTGGCGCAGGACATGAGGGCGAATTAGCAGATCAACGGGCAGCTCTAGTCCGGCCAGTTCATCGCTGGATAGTCTGCGCATGTTCGGGTGGCGCGCCTGAATACGTGCTGCGTCCTCTGTCGAATACTCGGGCAAATGCAAATCGCATAGGCGCAGCTTTAGAGCCTCGTTGCGCCGCAAACCCAACCGAAACCCCAGTATCAACAACAGTCTCGCTGCTGTGACCAAGCGCGGTGTACGCAACTCCAGACCGCAGGTGCCAAGCGTCTGCAGAACAGACTGGTACTGATCCTCGCTGATAATGCGAGCATCCACCCGGGGCACGCCTTTGCCGATGCCTAGGATGGAGTAGGGGCTGACTGGCGGATAGTTGAACCGACGCTGCAGAAACGTATGAAACTCGTGGATTGCCTTGGCCAGAGTACGCCTTTTGCTATCTGTGGCCTGCGCATCCAATGTGGATTCATAGACAATTTCCAGCGCGTCAATTTCGAGCTCGAAAATGCTTATGCCATCCAGCTGAGAGGTAAGTGCTGCGCCTAGTACCCGGATATATCGATCTATGGTGCTGCGCCCGGCACTGTGGCCGTATGCAGAGGCGCCGCCCAGCATGTAGGCAATCCAACTCTGGATTAGGGCCGGGAAGCTCTCCGGAACCCTCTGCCTGCAACGGCATCTCGATGGGCAGGTTATCCCGGACCCGATCGCGCAGCTCCAGCAACCATGCGGGTGGGTCAGGGCTATCCTCAGGTCCATCCGAAACAGATTCATCGTCATAAGTCCCCGCCGGATCCTCGAGATCCTCTTGGCCGCAGATATTGCCCCACGATGAGGGGCGCAGGGATTGAGAGACAAACTCTTGTCGGCAAGCAAAATTCACCAGCACCTGCGGAAGCCGCAGTTGCATTTGCATCCTAAACAGATCAAACAGCTCACTAAGATTTTGTGGCTGATCCTGTTCAGGTATATCGACCTTCCTCAGAAATGCATCCACACAGCGCATGTGCCAATTCCTACGATGCATCTTGTAACTGCTTTTTTGAACATCATCCGCGCAGCGAATTAACAGGGCCAGCGTGGCGGGGTCAGGGAACCACTGCCGAAATTCCGCGCCGGTCTTGCCACGGATTGATAAAGGCAGACGTATCTCGGGAATTCCCGCCACCCACTCAATGCTTTCCAACGATGAGCCGAGCATCGCATTCAGCTGAGCCACATCGAGCAATCCGCCGCTGTAGGCTGCGCTCAGCAGCAGTAGACCGATACGCTCTTCTCTACTCAGCGCGTCGAGATCCATTTTCAGGCCCTGTTGCAGAGCTTGAACCAGTTGGCCGCTGCGTTGAATTCTCTCGGCTGTGTAGACGTCCGGATTGATCGGGTTCGCTGCCCGCTTGATGGCAATAGCAATTCGCGCTAACGGGAACCCTGGAATCTGATCTCTGATTCGTTGGGTGATGCTACGCAATACGTTACGCAGCGTGTGATTCGTGCCGAGCCACGCCTCAAATTCACGTACGTGCGCCTTCGAAATCCCGGATATGCCACTTTCACTCAGTAGCCATCTTCCGAACGCTGTGCCTGACTCCGCAGCCTTCGATTTCAGAAGTGCCCGCATCTCAGGCATCCATTCCGGCTCATGAAGCAGAGCCGACCATATGACACTGCTCTGCTGATCGTTTAGGCGGGGCAGGTTCATTCGGTCACCCACTGGCTGCTCAGGGCTGACCAGCCAAGTTCCCGCAGTAGCGGGGTAATCCATTCATCGAGAACATTGGCATATGCCGCAGGGCAGAACGACGAATAGGCGTCTTGCGGCTCTTCGCCCCTTAGCCAGTGCCCCATGAGCGCAGTCAGAGCCTCGGGAGGGCAGCCCCGCTCAGTGAGCTCCGTACGTAGGAACTTCCGGTAACTATTGACTCGATGGCCGGTATAACCGGCTACCTGCACCATCTGTTGAACAATTGTGTCCGGGGCAATTTCAGCACGACGTATTCCAGTCGGACTAATCCACAGGAAAAAACCTCGTGACCATCTATCGCGATCATCATCCCGTGACAGATAGCCGATCAATTGCCTACTGATAGATGCGCAGTGCTCGAGGTAATTTGTTATTTGCCGCCTCAACATCGGAGGCATGCAAATCAGCCGACTCATATGACGATCATCGGCATCCTTGTCTGACAGCGCGCCCATACCCAACACAGAATCAAACTCGTCGATGAGCATCAGAGGGTTGCGGATCGCCCTACAGGCTGTAATCAGCGAAAACATCTGCACTGACCATAGGGTGTAACAGTTGTGCCAAGCGAGCATATCGCTGAGACGCCCGTTCGCTTTCTTCCGCAAAACCGCGGCCATTGCACTTACATTGTACGCAATGGTTTCGGGCAGCAGGCAGTGAGTTGCTCCCAGCCCGCCCTGTTGATCAGGATTGAGGCCGACAGGTTCATACGCCAGACCAGCACATGCATAAACCTGCGTCAGCACTCGCACCAGTGAGGTCGTATAAATGTTGCGGAGGTGGTTGGCATCGAGCTGTAGGTAATAGCGCGGGGTTTGCGCCGAGGGGATTTCAACGCCTGACAGCATGGATGCCGCTGCTACGTCCTGAGTGTCAGTGACTATTTGGTGAAACAAATAACTGCGCAGTTTGGTTCGCGTATAGCGTCGGTCGTCTTCACCCAATTCCAGCAGGAGTGCTTTGATCTCGGCGTCCAGCTGCTCAGTTTGATAGGTGAATACCTGGTTGGCAGAGTGAGGAAATGCCTTGAGCAGCTGCTTTACCAACTGGGCACTACCAGCGAGATCGGGCAATAGAATTCGCAGCAACGATAGTCGGACACCAGAAGAGGCCTGCCAACGATCGTCGCCAGCCAGGTCTGGGCGCCTGACGACCATACTGAACAGCGCCGAATCCCCTAGGATCAATGCCAGACCATCGGCGTCATCTGTTTCATCATCAACGACGGATAACTGGACGACCTGCGTCATCGACTGCCCCAGCCACAGGCTGATATGCAGAGCAACAATCGCCTCCATTCGTAGCTGGATCCGAGCTGGGTCTTTTGTGCAGGACAGTTCTTGCAGACACGAGTGGAATAGGTCGCTGGCGCCAAACAACAAATTCCGCAACTCCACCAAGGTGAGCTGGTTGTACGAAAATGGCAGGAACTGTCTGCTTCGTACTATATGCGCCTCAACATTTTGTTGGCCTAGGAGATCAGCAACATACGGACGCTCGCAACCATCATCATCGAGCACCCAAATCTCAGTTGATGGGCTGATCTCACCGGGTGCCAGATCACTATCAACGGTGTCTGTATGCCCCACTAGGATGTCGTAGTGACCAGGTAGCTGGTCAGGATCATCGGGATCACCCAGCACAAATCCCCGGGGATCCTCTGTTATGAAGTTGATCAGTTCTGGTCGACTCTGCTCCTTACGCTGGCCTCTATGTCCGCCTCCGCCGCCACCCACACGTGGCGACTCGCCGTTGCAGTAACGGACAAATCGGGCGATTGCAGCAAAACTCTCGGCATTCTCTGATCCCGACTTTCCAGGCAAAAATCCTCTACAGCTCACCACAAACTTCTCGGAGGTGTCCCAGACCTTTAACTCAGGTGGGATGAAGAAGTTTCGCTGTTCGCATAAGTTGCCGAGCGCTTTGTAAACCTCGTAGCGCTGACTGATCAGGCGATCGGTGCCTGTTTTATGAGATGCAATGAGCAACTGCGCGAGCAGTCGCTCGTAGTCCTGAGCATTTTCGTAGTCTCTGAATATGTGCAGAAAAGAGGCATAGGGAAATCCAAAAATTTTTACACCGCGCTGGTGGACAGGATTCCTTGCCGACCTGTTGTTCCCCAGCCAAAACTGCTCGCCCAAAAGCACTCGGATGTTGGGTTGGCGGGATAGGGAGATAAGCCATTCGCAGGCCTCATGTAAAACGATGTCATCAGAGTTTTCTAGACCAATCGGCACACCAACATTGCATGTGCGGAGCACTCGTACGAGCTGATCAATCGCACGTGGCAGGTCAATTAGTTCGGGGTGAAAACCTAGCAGATTGAGAATTTCACTGACGATCCAAGGAGACTGTCCCTGCTCAGAGGCGAGCCTCAACAGGATTTCGCGCTTGCTCATTTCTCACCCCCACAGCCCTTGAGCGGTTTTACCCCGACCAGCCGAGCTAGGTGGGCGTGACTCCGATATTCGTGAGGCCACTGCTCCTTTGCAGATCCGATGTTGGCGTATAAATCTCGTACCTGTTGCCGCGTAATCTGAGCCAGGGCAGGTGCAACCAAGCGCTCAATCAGTACGAGTTGGTAGGCGAACTGCTTGATTCGTCCCTTCGGCCACTCAATACAGCGCACTGGTGTTTCGGGATCCGTGTGCGCCTTGAGCCAGCGATATAGCGTCGTCTGGCCGATACACAGTGCATCTGGGCCACAGATCACCAATGGGTAAACCTCATTGATCCGAGTGGCCAACGCCTTGGGTATCAGAGCTGGATCAGGAAGGCCTATGGGGGCCAGATCCAACTCGCACTCGACACGAGAAAAATCGGGATGAATTCCGTGGATGTCGCCTAATTTGATCGTCAGCATGACGCCTCTCGCTAGTGTGGGAACTACTAGACAATGCGAGGCGTTAGTACCCTGTTTGAGGGGTGAATTGATGGACACGTGAGCTTGGGTTCGGCCGGATGGCGTGAAATACCCACTCAGTGCCAATAGCCGTTTCTACTGATTCCGCGCATGCGCGGAAAATTCCCCATGTCCTGACCGGGAAACCACCCTGGCGCGATGGAAGCCTGAGCGACGAATTCAGCCAGGATGGGGGCTTTTTGACCAAACGGGGCATCAACCAGCCAACCATCACCACCTTGCTCATGCTGGCTAAACCCCTGGGCTGCACGGGCAGCAGAAATCATCGACGAGGTAGAGCAACTCGTTGCACACCATCCCTGAGCATCGCTGCCCTTCGGCTGACCACACACCAACTGAAACGGACGTCTTGGTGGCCTATCTCCTGAGCCCTCTCTACCCCCAATCCAATCCTGCTCACCCTTGCGAAATTCCGCGCATGCGCGGAATTTCCTCCGCCTTCCCGCAAGCAATTTCATTAGCGCTGTTTCCTTGGCAGGACCTGGAACCGAAAGCTATGCCAATGCGATCTGGTAATCAGGGGTATTTCAAGGGGCACTCTTAATACAAGGCCGTATGCAAATCGAGCGAGGCCAGCCTCGGATTAGGAGCGAGCACAATGAGTGACTGGAAATCATACGCAGGGGAAATGAGCGATCGTGAAGTGGCCAGGCGTTTTGGTATCGGCGCCAGCACTGTTCGGCGCTTCCGTCATTCCAGCGACATTCCAAAGTTCTTCCCCGGAAGGGCCGAGCTTCCCGCGGCGCTGGTTACGCAACTGGCGATGGAAACCAATCATCGACTTGCGAAAGGATTCGGTGTTTCCATCAAACGTATCGAACAAGCCAGAGCAGAGCTTAAGATCCCAGAGCCAAAGACAATTCGAGAGCGCTTCAAGCCTCTCGAGGACATTTGGACCAGCGAGGCCATAGCACTGCTAGGAAGAATGCCGGACACAGAGGTTGCTGACCGGCTCGGCGTCAGCAATTTCCCGGTCAAGAAAAAGCGCAAGGAGCTTGGAATACAGTCGTACAAACGACCGCTGCCAGAAATAACCCCCGAAATTGCATCGGAGTTCGGGGGCGTTTCTGATGCAGAGCTTGCGCGCCGGTTCAATGTGTCGGTGAGCTTTATACGCAGGGCGCGGATAAAGATGGAAAAGGGCAGCTAGCAATAGACGCAGATCCGACACTGATTGGATGGGCAGCCAAACTGACTGGCTGGCTGCCTCTTACCGGTTCATGCAAGCATGCCTGCGCCATGTCAGCGGCATATCGACCAGATTCGGGCGGCTCATGTTGTCTCCAGCGCTGCGCGCATCCATTTCGGCATTCTGCAGGCCACTAATTTGCTCAGGTCTTCGGGGCTGAGAGCTTTTTTGATTACAGCAACATGTTCCGGAGTAGTACCACCTTTGCCGAGATAAAACAGTGCGCTGATGGCCACCCCCACCCTGGTCCCTGCATGCTGCATCAGCATTGGGGCGGCATGCACGAGCCTGATCTCGGCTTTCCCCACAAACAGAGATCGACTGGAGCCGCTCGTGTAATAGATCGGGATGACCGGCATCTGTGTACTCAGCCCGAAACGTCTCACGGCATCAGCGCCATGGATCTGCAGTGCCCAACGGTTCTGCCTGGCAATCAGATGCACCAAGTCCCAAGGCCCAGAACGACGAACCCGGCCGGTGTAGTGGCTGTATTTCGGCCGCATGTAGATGCCACGGTACACACGCTCAAGCTCACCGCGACGAACCAGTTGGGCGACTGCCTTGGAGATGGCCGAGCTCGAACCAAGCTCTGCAAGACACCTGATGCTGAAAGGCCTCCCCTTGCGCAGAAACTTAACCCGCTGCGTGACGAGGTGAGACACCGGCGGCTCAGAATGAGGGCGGGACATTGCTATCGTGTCGACTCCAGCGACGAGCAGAGCAACGGCTGATGGAAAGCGATTACCCGACGTCGATACTCATCTTCAGGCCCATCGCTTACCAGGCATTCCTCAAGGCGCCCCAGCGAGAAAATTTGATCGGCAGATGGATAGTGCCTGAGCAGGCTTTTCGCATAGCTGCGGATATCCTGCGGTAACCCCGAATGACGGGAGAGTTCACGCAGGAACTCCTCTGTTTTGACGATGGCGCGTGTTCTTTCATAAGGAAGAGTCAATCTCGTTATCTCCTGGTCATGAACTCAAAGTCCCAGACAGCTGGCTCGCCAGCGCCCGCCACCCAGCGCGCAGTTAAGCGCCGCGGCCATTGAGGCGAAAGTACCAGCACGCCCTTGATTAGCTCCAGTGGGTAGAACAGCAGTCCATCAACCTGGAATTCCTGCAGGCCTTCCCGCCCGCTGTGAAACCGCTCCAGATAAGGTGCAATGCCAATTAGTGTTTGCCGTGCAGAAAGCGGCAAAGCCTGCAGTCTTGGGCATGCAGACCAACCCGGATCTGTGTGCTCAATCATGACTGCACTCCGTCTTGGCCTCCTGCCGCTCCATCCACTTGGCCAGGCCCCACATCGTGCTTCCTAGCGACAGCAAAGACCAAAGCAGCCATTGCGGGATTTGGTATTCGGTACTTAGCCAAAGCCCGATGCCACCGCAAAATATCGCTACGCAAAACCATCTCATCAGCGTGCACTCCCACTCCCGATTACCTACGAGATACCACGGTAACCCGATGTTCGGTTGTGTTAACGCTGGTGCCAGAAATTTCGTCAGATCCCAGGCTGGGAAACGAGAATGATCTATTGGTGGATATGAAACACCGCCATCCAACATGGCCCAGTTATCGGACACCTCGTCCCAAGCACCACGAGCTAGATGAATCTGTCGCCTTGTTTTGAGATTGAAAAAAGGACACGATCCAAGGACAGCCTTTGAGGCAGCTCACTCGTTCACAAAAAAGGAATTATGTGTGCCGCTTGTCCAATGGATTTCAGACTTTTTATCTAGGCGTGGACTGCAAGAGCCGGATGGTCGCCCCCTATTCGCCTATAAGACCTCATCAGAAGAATTCGAGACACTGCGTCAGCTCTTGCATGGGCTCAACCTGGGGCAACACGCGCATCCCGAATATGCTCAGGCCTGGCTACTCTTTGCGGCCGAATGGTGGAAGCGCGAATATCCGGGAGGAGCATGGCGTTGGGGACCACTGTGCGAGGCAGCTGGCCAGAGAAAGGTAGCTCATGAGAAGACCCGCAGCCTGGTAATTGATGGGCGTCGTCAGTGGCGTCTGCAAACCACTATAAAAAGTGAAGGCAAACGTTTCATCGGCCTGGTCGCGGTGAATGGCGGCCTGCCCATGCGCCTTGTCGAGTCGGCACAGGGCGGGTTATCCCGCCTGCTACGCATGGTCACTGAGCAGGCACTGGAATACCGCCTGCAGGATGAGCGTCTGCGCCAGGCCATCGAGGCCCAGGCCGAGCTTTTGCCCGCCTGCTACCAGCAGGCGCCGGTCTACGAACTGCTCGACAGCTTGGTCAAGGCGGTGCTGCACATCCGCAAGGCCTATGCCCTGCAGAGCGCCCAAGACCCAATCGCCCGGCTGCAGGAAGAGTGCCCTCACTGGGAAGAGCTCTTCCCCATCGCCCTCGATTCCCAGGCCGCCGCCAGCCTGATCAAGGGTCTGGTCCGGGATACAGTCAGCATCACGCCCCAGTCGCGGCGGCCTCCTTTCCAGATCCAGCGCGGCCTGCGCTTCAGTTCCGATGGCTCCATACCCGTCTACGAGCTGTCCTTCGTGATGCAGGCTCAGGCCAGGCGCGATCAGGTTGCCGAGGCGCTGGGGATGGCCGTGGATGCGCTGCCGCCACACTTCCAGCTCCTGCTGCGCATCGGCGAGCGGGAATACCTGGTCGGCGAAGCCCTGCTTAGAGACGAGGAATACCAGCTGATCGCCAGGCCGCTGCCGGCCATCCACAGCCTGCACAATGCCGCGCAGCTGATCGTCAGCCGCTGGGGCGCCACCCTGCACATTGCCAACCTACCGGGCGGCGAAGCCTTGAGCCATGACGAGCCGCTGATCTTCGAGAATACCTACCCCTTTGCCCGCCTGCTCGCCCAGGGCGATGCGCTGGTCAAGGGCGAGTCGGCACTGGCGGCCATGCCGGCAAGAACCATCGTGTATGCCGAAGAAGGCGAGGCTCGCGAGCTGCATGACTGCCTGGCCGACGGGCAAATGCTGATGGAACTTCCCGCCGGTACCACCCGGCTCACGTACAAACAACAGCCCTTCGTTGTCACCATCAGCGCCAGCGCTACCCGCCACCCGGAAGCCTACTGGCATGGCAACAGTCTGGAGGCGCTCTCCGTGCCGGGGCTGCTGTTCCGTGGCACGCCGCGCCTACGCATTGAGCAGGGAACGGGCTTTTCCAGCTATGCGCCCGCCCATGAGCTGTTTGTCCGCACGCAGGGCAAGGAGCTGCCGCTCGCCCAAGCCCGGGCGCCGGGGCTGTGCCGGCTGATCTGGCGCAAGGATGGCCAGCGCCTGCTGAACACCCGCGCCGTGCTTCTCCCGGACGAAGCCTCCATCACCTACGCGCCGGGCGCCACTACCCTCGAGGGCAGCATTCGCCTTCACCACTGGCCTGATGTGCCCGTGCGCTGCGAGAGCGAACAGATCGCGCTGGAGCGCCGCCATGATGGAACAGGCCTGACCCTGCGGCTGAAGAGCACCGGCAGCCGGCCGGCCACCACGGTTCCGCTGTGCCTGCAGTGGCCCGACGGCGAGCAGAAGCTCACTCTGCCCTTCCCCGGCTATGGCGTCACGCTGCTGCGCAACGACACTCCTCTCAAGCTGAATCAGGCCCTGACCATCGAAGAACTGATCGGCTGCCGCGCGGTACTGATGTCGGCTCAGGGCGCCGAAAACTGGCGGATTCGCCTGACCTCCAGCGGCACCGACTCACGCTCCACCCTGTCGCAGGAAATTCGCTACACCGGGATCCGCGAAATCCGTCTGTTCGAGCTGATTCCGGCGATCCAGCAGATGATGTCCTGCCACCCGGGGCTCGATCATGTCGTGCAGCTAGAGTTGATTCATGCCCACCAGACCCACGCTCGCCTACAGGTGGGCCGCTACTCGACGCGCATCCGCCTGCACAGCCAGCGCGAGATGGCGTCACTGAACGATAGCGGCTCCGACGTTCTGCTTGAGCAGCCGCATGCCGAGGGTCTGATATTGGGCCTGCCACTGGCAGAACCGGAACATGACCCGGTCAGCCTGCCGCTGCATTTTTCCGAACAGGTGTTCACCGGCAGCTGGCTGGTCAGCCTGCCAGACGATGCCGTCGGCCCTTGGTTGCTGTACACCTCTGCCGAGTCACCGCTACACAGCCGTGCGACCATCGTGCCACCGACCGCGAGCCAACTGTCGAAGCCCCTGACCCCGCTGCGCGAGGCGCTCTGCGAAGGCGATGGCGAAGAGCGCATGCGCCAGCTCAGGGCCGCGCTGCGCGCCATGGCCGCAGACCCGCAGGCTGATGACTGGCAAACGCTGGAGCTGCTGCTGGATCGGCTGCACCACCTGCCGCTGGCCAGCCTGGATATCTGCCAGGCACTAATCCGCGAGCCGCAGGCGCTGACCATGGCCACCCTGCTGCTGGATGATTTCTCCAGCCGCCTGGCCGAGCGCCTGCCCTGCGAGCTGCCCTTCGAGTGGCTGCTGATCGCCCCGGAGCACTGGTTCGGCACCTTCGCGACACTGCGCCAGCAACTGGCCGCCGACAATCCGCGCATGCTGTCGGTAATCCGCAACGACATCCAGAGCAAGAGCCAGTTCCTGTCCCGCTGGCAGCCCGCGCTGCGCTTCATCTTCGATCAGGGCCTGCACCACTCCTTCGATCTGCAAAGCCCGGATGTGGGGTTCTTCCTGAAAAACCCGGCGATGCTCACCGCCTCCTGGCAGTCGTACCTGTTTGATGGCGAGAACTCGGCCATGCAGCAGATGTTCCGGCGCAACCCCGCCGAAACCCATCAATATCCCGGCAGCGGCAATACGGATATCGGAGCCTTCCTGAAAACGCCCCACGGGCAAATGCTCCTCCGCTGCTGCAAGCTCCCGGCCAATGACTTCAAGCTGGCCACGGTCATGCTGCCCTTCATGGCCGCCTTCGATACCTACGCCGGCCGCGGGCAGCAATGGCAAGCCGACCCGCCACGCCTGTTCAGCCTCAGAAACGCTCGCCAGTTCGATACCGTCTGGTTCGACTCGGTCTATCAACTTGGCCTGGCCATGGCGCAAGCCGCCTCGATGCAGAAGTGAATCCCATGCTCTATCAGAAGAACTATTTCTCCGCTCTCACCGGCAACCTGAGCACCCGCAGCGAGCGCGCCGCCCAGGGCCTGCTCAGTCTAGGCAATCCGCAGCTGCGGCAGTTCCTGCATGATCAGCTGACCGCCGCCCCCGGCACTCCGGGCGCCTGGCTGGCCGACCCGGTCTTCGAACCGACCTTCGGCTGGCAGGAAAGCTCTGAAACCATGAGTTCGCTGGCCGGCGGTGACCTACTACACCGACGCCTTGCCGAAGCCATGGCGGCCCCGCCCAAGGAGCCCCATGATCTTGCAGAGGAATATGCCTTCCCCAGCAATCGCCATCCTTTCACCCACCAGTTGGCGGCCTGGGAGATTCTCAACCGTCCCGAGCCGCAATCGCTGGTGGTGACCAGCGGCACCGGCTCGGGCAAGACCGAATGCTTCCTGGTGCCGGTCCTCAACCAGCTGGCCAAGGCCATCGACGCGGGCGAAGACCCGGAAGGCGTTCGCGCCCTGTTCATCTATCCGCTGAACGCGCTGATCAACTCGCAGCAGAACCGCCTGGATGCCTGGACAGACGGCTTCGGCGGGCAGATTCGCCACTGCCTGTACACCGGCGCGCTGGAGAATGAGCGCAAGACGTCCGACCAGCAGTACAAGGGTCAGGTGATCGACCGCAAGAGCCTGCGCGCCAGCCCGCCGCAACTGCTGGTGACCAACGCGACCATGCTGGAGTACATGCTCATCCGCAAGGATGATGAGCCGATCCTGCAGAAGTCGGCCGGCAAGCTGCGCTGGATCATTCTGGACGAGGCGCACACTCACATCGGCTCCCAGGCCGCGGAGATGGCGCTGCTGCTGCGCCGGGTGATGCTGGCCTTCCAGGTCAAACCGCAGGATGTGCGCTTCGTGGCGACCTCGGCCACCTTCGGCTCGGATACCCAGACCATCGAGAGCCTGCGCACCTTCCTCGCCGATATCGGCGGAGTGGATCCGCAGCAGGTGCATGTCGTGCAGGGTCATCGGGATATCCCGGCGCTGCTGAACGCCACGCCCGATGCCGAGCAGGACACCCCTGAAGCCATCGGCGCCATCGAGGCGGACCAGGAGCAGTCGACGCTGCGCTACCGGCGTCTGGAGGCCAGCCCCACCGCTCGGCGGCTGCGCGCCCTGTTCATGCCTGATGGCCAGGTGAAACCACAAAGCCTGCAAGGGCTGATCCGTGAGTCCGGTCTACCCTCGGCGCAGGTGCTCGCCTGGCTGGATCTGCTGTCCGGCACCAAGAGTGCCGAGGGCCTGTCCTTCCTGCCGCTGCGCGCACACCTGTTCCATAACGTGATTCCGGCAATCCGCGCCTGCGTGGACCGCCACTGCAGCCACAAGGCCGGCACCGCGCTGGCACATGCCGACTGGCCGTTCGGCATGGTCTATCTGGAGGAGCGGACTCACTGCCGCTGCGGCGCGCCGCTGATGCCACTGGTGTCCTGCGAGGAGTGCAACGAGAGCTTCCTGCAGGCGGCCACCAAAAGCAGTAGCAGTGCTCTGGTCGATCCGACACAGCAACAGGACGACGAGTTCGCTCTCGAAGATGAAACCACGGAGGCCGATGATCAGACCAAGGATAAGGATACTGTGTCATCCATCCAGATCCTGATCACCAATCGCGCCGTCAAGAATGGCAGTGCAGACTTCCTCGATCGCGCCACTCACCGACTGACGCCCAATCGTCCGGCGGATGGTGGCATCGAGCTGCAGCTCTTCCGCACTGCCAAGAACGAATGCCCCTGCTGTGGCGCCAATATCCAGGGCCGCAGCCTGCTGCGCCCCACGCGCATCGGTACGCCCTTCACCCTCAGCACGGTGATCGGCACCCTGCTGGAGTTCTGCCCGCCGGATCCGATGCCGACCGGCAAGCCGTTCCAGGGCCGCAAGCTGATCTCCTTCACCGACAGCCGCCAGGGCACCGCACGGATTGCCATCAAGCTGCAGCAGGACTCCGAGCGCAACCGGATTCGCGGGCTGATCTATCAGCGCCTGCTGCAGGCACAACCCGTCAATGGGCTGTCCGCAGAGGACTTGCAGGACCTGCAAGACCTTCAAACAGCAACGCAACTGAGTCGTATCGAGCAGAAACACCTGCAGTCTTTGCTCGACAGGCAGGCTGAAGCTACAAAGGGCGCGGAAATAAGCTGGACAGATATGGCCAACCATCTGGCCGGCACGCCTGAGCTACAGATGGGCATGCTCGACTACTACAACAACCTCGCGCCGAACACCTTCGGCAAGCAGGACAGTGTCGCCCTGGCCAGCATGCTGCTGGCGCGCGAGTTCTATCGCCGCCCGAAGCGCGCCAACAGCTTGGAAACCCTGGGCCTGGTACAGGTCTGCTATCCCAAGCTGGCCAACGTCACCGGCAAACCCATGGCCTGGCCCGCGCACCTGGATGCCGAGTCTTGGCGTACCTACCTGAAAGTGCTGCTGGACTTCTTCGTCCGCGAAAACACCATCCTGAACATCAACGAACGCTGGCAGTCACTGATCGGCGCACGCATTCGCCCCAAATGGGTAGTTGCGCCGGTCTTGGGGGAAAAGCCTGAAAAGCTGCAGAGCCGCTTTGTCCGCTGGCCGGCGGTCAATACCGTCAATGGCATCCAGTCGCGGGCCATCCTGCTGCTCTGCAAGGCGTTCAACTGGTCGACCGCGGCCCATCAGGACCAGATCGACTCGATCCTGAGCGAGGCCTGGCGGGTACTGACCCAGCAGGCAAAGCTGCTGATTTCGTCAGGCGACGGCTATCAGCTCGACCTCAAGGACCTGAGCTTCCGGCTGCCCGAAACGGTCTACCAGTGCCCGGTATCGCGGCGCTTCATCGACACCCCGTTCGAGCAGCTCAGTCCCTATACGCCACGTACCGACCGCGAGATGGTCGTCAAGGTGACGCCCTACACTCTGCCGCGTCCGCCCGAGGCGCTCCTGCATGTGCCGGGTGATGAGGGCCTGCTGGCGATCCGCGACTGGCTGAACAGCGAGCCGCAGATCCAGCAGCTGCGCAAGGACGCGCTCTGGTCGGACGTCATGGACCGGGTCATCGAGGGGGGCCACTACTTCCGTGCCGCCGAGCACTCGGCGCAGCAGCCGAAGAGCAAGCTGGACAGCTACGAAGGCCTGTTCAAGACCGGCAGGCTGAACCTGCTGAGCTGCTCGACCACCATGGAAATGGGCGTGGACATCGGCGGCATCAGCGTGGTGGCGATGAACAACGTGCCCCCGCACCCGGCCAACTACCTGCAGCGTGCCGGCCGTGCCGGGCGCCGCCGCGAGGGACGCTCGCTGGCCCTGGCCGTCTGCAAGAACACCCCGCACGACCAGAGCGTGTTCAACAACCCGCTCTGGCCGTTCAACACGCCCATGCGCATGCCCAAGGTGTCCCTGCAGAGCCCCGATCTGGTACAGCGCCACGTCAATGCCTGGCTGCTGTCGCACTGGCTCAAGCACGTGGTCGCCGCCCAGGAAATCAAGTCGATGACCGCCGGTGCCTTCTTCCTCGACGGCGAACTGCCTATGTCGCTGGCCGCGCGTTTCTGCCTGTGGTGCGACAACCAGGCGGTCGATACCGAAACGCTGGTGGGACAGGCCCTCAAGGACATCACCCGCCGCAGCATCCTCGACACCACCCCGCAGCCCGAGCTGTTCAAGCATGCCAGCCGCCGCATGAAAGAGATCATGCAGGCATGGCAGCAGGAATACTCGGCCAGCCACGCCCAGCTGCTGCAGATTGCCGACAAGAAGGCCGCTGCCTACCGCGCCATGGATGCACAGCTCAGCCGCATCGCGAAGGAGTACCTGCTCAGCGAGCTGGCTGACCGGCGCTTCCTGCCGGGCTACGGCTTCCCGACCGACATCGTCAGCTTCGACAACCGCTGCATGCAGACCTTGAAGCGGGAGGACGGCGACCAGCGCGAGGACAACCGCGCCCGTTACCGCTCGCTGGCTTCCCGCGACCGCATCACCGGCCTGCGCGAATATGCGCCGGGCGCCGAGCTGGTCATGGATGGGCTGGTCTACAAGTCCTCCGGCATCACCCTGAACTGGCACGCTCCCGCGTCTGCCGAAAACGTCAAGGAGCTTCAGCTGTTCAAGAAGGCCTGGCGCTGTGGGCAATGCGGTGCCAGTGACTCGGCCATCAATCCCGGACTGGAGATCAACTGCCAGGAATGCGGCGCGCCGATCGAGCGCGACAACATCCGTGAATACCTGGTGCCTGCAGGCTTTGCCGTGGACTTCTTCGACGAGCCGCACAACGACATCAGCCGCCTGCAGTATGTGCCGGTCAATGCGCCCTGGCTGAACGTGCCGGCCAGCTGGGTCTGCCTGGCCAACCCGGCACTCGGCCAGTTCCGCGCCAGCCAGCAGGCGCAGCTGTTCAACTACACCTCGGGCGCCAACCAGAAGGGCTTTGCCATCTGCCTGGAGTGCGGCAAGGCCGAGCCCATGCTGAGCTATCCCGATGCATCCGCCCCTGCCAATGAACAGTATCTGCCGGCTATTTTCCGCCAGAAGGCACAGCACCGCCGCCTGCGCGGTGGCAAAAGCAATGAACAAGGCGACGGGACAAACATCTGCCCCGGCAGCCACAACAGCTGGAAGATCAAACAGAACGTCCACCTTGGCCATGACAGCCTGACCGATGCGCTGGAACTGGTGCTGCGCAACCCTACCAGCGGCGAACTGCTCAACGACGATATCACCGCCTACTCGATTGCCGTGGCGCTGCGCGAGGCGATTGCCGCCGATCTGGGCATACAAACCGAAGAGCTGGGCTGCGCAAGCCATCCGATCAAGGTCGATGGCCAGCCAACCCGCGCCATCCAGGTGTTCGACCTGCGCAGCGGTGGCTACACCACCCAGGCCGCGGAGCGGCTGAATGAAGCCAGCCTGTGGCGAAAGGTCATCGCTCGTCTGGACAGCTGCAACTGCTCGCATGCCTGCCAGAACTGCCTACTCAGTTTCGATACCCGCTTCGAGGCCGAGCGCCTCAATCGTCACGTCGCGCTGGAGTGGATCAATCAGACTTGGCTTGCCGGCCTGGCGCTGCCCGCCGAGCTCGCTGTCTTTGGTCCGAAAAGCCAGGCAGAAATCGCCACTCTACAGGAAGCGGTCGAAAGAGCGATTACTAGGGACGACAACGCGAAGACCGTAGCCATTTACTTCACTGCACCCGCCGAAGAGTGGGATCTTGCTGTCGCACGCCGCCTGAGGCATCAACTGCATAGCTGGGAAAGCGTCGGACACCTAGTGCAATTACATTTACTGGAAAGTACCGTTTCCAGCCTGCCAAGAGACCAAAAGGAATGGTTGGCAAAGCTAGCCTTCAACGGAGTACAGATATGCCTACACAATTCCATACCGGATCTCGGGGCGCTGGCACTCAATGTCTCACTGCAAGGCCCACAAGGCTGCATTGCCTGGGCTAGCGACAATACGAACCTGGCCGCACCTGGCCACACATGGGATCTAGCGGAGGCCGGTGCACGGATCATCCGAGGCACCCCCTCCGACCTCAAGGCAGAGCGCATCTTGAATGCTGCCGATCTCATGCCGGCCCCACCCCCTGGCTTGATCAAGATCGAGATCGGCAATCAGCTGGATGGCTCGCTCGACAACTTTGCTCGTCGGTTCTGGGAGCACCTAGGTACTGAGGCCAATGGCCTGATTAATGATGCCCTCACAGGCAAGGATCCAATTACAGAACTGGTTTACAGCGACCGTTACGTATGCAGCCCGCTAGTTGTGAATCTGCTGGTCAGCGTGATCCACGAGCTCGGACGGCTGAGTGATGCAGATTTCGCTATCCGAATCCTAGGCCGACAATATCAGCGGGAAGACAATCGCTCGCCTTGGCAGTACCGGCATGACTGGCACTCAGCTCGCGAGCGCGATGAGGCCCTCCGCCAGGCTCTGGCGTACTGCGGCCGCGAGGGAGAGGTGCTAAGCCTGCCTACCTTGCCGCACTACCGCCGGCTACAGCTTAAGCTGCGCTCCGGTAATCAACTGACCATCCAGTTTGATCAGGGGCTTTCGTATTGGGAAGCCGAGCGCAGCGAAAAGTCTTACCAGCTCAGGTTCGACTTTGCATCACGCGAGCTTGGAGAAGAAATCATGGAGCGCATCAGGTGTAAAGTTTCGGCGGCTGGGGAGGAAAACACTCAGATATTCCTCTCTTCCTCTTGAGAGCGGCTCAACTGGTATGAGTATCGGAGGCAATTGCCCAAATTTCAGAACTCCGATACGCACAGTAGCGAAATAAGCCCCTGTTCAATGCAAATTTGGACAGGGTCTCTTACGATTTACGGATTACCAGCCATCTGTCGAGCGTAATTGCGATCGCTGAGGTCTTTCTTGGGGTCAGCTTTGACCCAGCGCTCAGGTCTGTTGCAGGTCGCGCAGGTCAGTATCTGCTTATCAGGGCTGAGGCTATATAGGCGGTTCTCAGAGCCGACTTTGACTTTCAATCCAACATCTGAGACCTCGAACCCTGGTGCTTCCTGCCCTATGCGATCCATGGATTCAAATCGGAACGACCAGCGTTTAATCTGATTTTTGCGCCAGATAGTCATAATGATCAAGGGGTCTTGTTTCGTTGTCCTCTGATAAACCCAGTCCCCTTCATATGCACCTAGTTTGGTTGCTTCCTCGTCTCGTTTGGCCTGCTCATAAATTTGCTCCTGCATCTTGAGCAGTTCGGCATTTAATGCTTTTTCATCCTTAAGTGCTTGGTCTTTCAGCATCCGCTCTACGTCATAGGGCCCTTGAGGGTCATATTTCCAAACCGCCGCATCATTGATTCCAAGCACCTTGCAGTTTAGACAATCGACACTCTGCTCATCTACATTTCGCGTTAGAGCCAAGCGCTCGGAGCTGTTAACGTCGTCAAGGAGAAGTTTTTTATCTTTTACTGAAACTTTCATTTTAACCAGCGGCTTGATGCGACCATCTCTCGCGTCCTCTCCAAATATCTCGGCCTCATCACCGTGAACGTTGAGAACAATGACTCTCTCCCCACCAGCTATCTTATAACGATATGCACCTGTGAAATCCTCGCTGCCGCAACCAGCAAGAATGGAGCTAACAAAAGCTAATGAAATTAACCTAGAAAAGCCTCGCATAATATCCTTTACGGCAAGCCGAATAATCAATGGCGTACGACTAGACTGACGACTGTGGAAAAACTAATCAGCCGCACTGCCCTGCTATTAATCGAACCTTAATGCTGTAGTCCATATGGCGTTCAGCTTCATGTAGATCCTTTGGCTTGAAGTCTCGTCGAGAAAAATTAACGATCTCCGAATCAGAGAACCCATACTCCTGCATCTGCTTCAGCGTACACGAGCAGAGTGCAGGTGATGTCCCACGCGCCTTAGAAGCAGACTCGCATCTTTTAACAAGCTGCTGAACTCCAGTTTCGCCAGCGAAGGCTCCTGACTGCAAAAGTATTGCAAATGATGCGAAAGCAGCTATGCCAATAATCCTCATATATTTTTAACATCCTTCTATTTAACTGCTTAATTATCGGCAATTAATCGTTTGCACCTGAATTACAGCCGATTGCGAAGACGGCATGTGTAGGAAAGCGGCCCTGCAATTCGCTGGAGGGTGACGCCATGCCATAAAGTCACGTTTTACCAAATTCACAATATACTGTGAAGACCAGAGATGACGCCGCCCAGATAGTCCTCCCTTTTGGGGAGTCATCTGTGGAAGTCGGATTGGCGTTCGGAAAGGTCCTGCGCAGACGCCGTGTCGAAGCAGGATTCACCCAGGAGCAATTGGCCCATGAGGCGGAATTGCAGCGTAACTACGTCAGCCTGATGGAACGGGGCATCAATCAGCCCACGATCACCACCTTGATCAAGCTAGCTAACCCCCTGGGCTGCACCGCAGCTGAGATCGTCGCCGAGGTAGAACAACTCGTTGCGCATCCCTGAGCACTCGGTGTCCTTCGAGCCCCTCAATCGACGACTAGTTGAATGGTCGACTCAAGAGCACTTCTCATCCTAGAGTCGACCACCAAAGGCTCCTGCTCCAACCAAAGACCTTTGTCCACGAGATCATGCACCAGCTTGGGCGCATGACGAAGATCAAGCCCAGCAGGCCATGGCTTTTTCAACTTCCTAGGCTCAACGCACTCGGTCCAGAAGGATGGAACGAACCAGCACAGATCCGACCGAAGCTCTCGTAGTTTCAGGAAGATTCGTACGCCGTTCGGGTCGAGATCACCAAAGTGAACGACAGGAACCTCGGGCTGCACCTGAGCGAGTAGATGCACAACAGTGGCTATGTCCCAGCCAGGGACATGAGCCAAAAGCCATCCGTCCAGCATCGGCAGGTCACGCCAAGCGCCAGAGTTTTCCACCAGCAAGACCGCTCGCAAGGGACCTTCCAAGATGAGGCCATCCAGGAAGGCCCGCTCCGGGATCGGTGCTTCACCAAGAATACGGGCAAGCTTCCACAGATCCAGGACACCCTGCTCGGTCTGTGCCACCAATCCACGCGGTGGTCGCAAGCGTAACAATCCGTCGTGGGTCGCTTCGGTGCCGGCAAGCGCGGCTTGCCGGCGCGGCGTGAGTACCGCTTTGGAGTGGGGCGCGGTTAGCGCGGCTGCAGTCCGGCGATTGAGACGTCCTGGCAGCGCCGGAAGCCGCCCTGCGCGGCGCGCATCTTCCAAGCGAGTCCAACCATCAGGCGTGGGGGAAAACCCACCCGCTGTAAGTGCCGCCAGCGCTTCCTGCCAGTCCGGCCATACCCGCTCAAGCAGCGCAACGAGTTCAGTGCGGCGAGCCTCTACCAAGGCAATCTGATCACGCCGGCCGGTCGAGCGGATCCAGGATAGCTCTGCCAGAGTGTCATACGCTTTCACCTGTGAGGCGCGGCGCTTGAGCGTCCCCTGCACCAGCAACTCGAGCAGAGCGATGCGCTGCTGCGGCGTCTGCCACATTAGCCTACGCTCCTAGTGCGACGACCGAACACCAGAACTTCCTCGCGCCCCTCGGGCGTCACCTGGCGCACCAAGCGATAAGTCGTATTGCCTTCGGCACGTGCCACTTCGGGGGCCGCGATCATCAACTGCAGATCCAGTGTCTGACACAAATCGAACAGGACGCCGAGATTGTCTGGCGACAGGCGATTGGCTTCGTCCAAGAACAGGAAACGCAGCGAACCGTGAGCGCGCTTACCGCGCAGCAAGGTCGCATCGCGCTCCCACTCGGTGAGAACCACCATCATCAGCGCAGCGCCGACACCGATCGCCTCGCCGGTCGACAAACGTGTCGGGTTGGCGACTTCCCACTCGGTGCCGGACTTGCGACGGATCTCCACCTGCAGATGCACGTATTCCCGATAATCGAGCAGACGCTGCCCTGCTGAGCGTCCACCGCCGTAGCGACGAAAGATTTCGTCGAGCGCCTCCTCGATCGGCATGTCCGCCTGGAATAGCAGCTCCTGAGCCGCACCTTCACGCAGGGCGCGAAGGATCTGCTCCATACGTTCGACAGCCTGCATGCGCACACGGATGCCCTGAATGCTGCCGAAGCTGACCTTTTCTAGATTCTTGGTCAAGCGAGTGACTTGGCCACGCGCCTTGCGGATCTGTACGTCAATGCCTCGTGCTACGTCTTCGCTAGCTCCACGCAGGTCGCTTTCCTGACGGGCGAGACGCTCTTCGAGGTCAGATAGTTGGTCACGCAGCCGGATGAGCGCTTCGCGCGGGTCATCGACCTCGGCCACCTGTGCCGGCAGGCGGTGGCGCAGCCAGTCGCGCACAGCCAGCCAGAGTTCAAGAATAGGATCAGCGAAAGCGGCGTCTGCCGATGGACTTCGTACCAGTTCAAGCTCAGAGAGCAGAGCGTCCCCGCCTCGTGCGTTGTGTAACCGTTCTAGCAAGACGTCACGCCGCGCTGTCGCGATCTGTACGAGATTGACATGGCCGCGAATACCGCCTGGCCCATCGGGATCATTGCCGAGTAGATTGCCTATGAGGCCGTGGCGCTGTGCCCGATCATGTAGTTCACTCCACCGCCTCGTTGCAGGCTCGGCCTCACGGCGCTCGCTGGTGAGTTTCTCATCGGCTGCGATCAGGCGTTCCTGCGCTGCTCGCTGGGCTTCCTGCTGCGTACCGACGGTTCTATTCAATTCCTGTCGTCGGTGCTCTAGAGCACGCAGCGATTCTTCCTGCCGTACGACCTCTTTAGCTGCATCCACTACCGCTTCTTCCGTCGGAGCAGGGATACCTATCCCGTTGAATCGAGTCGTTGCAGCCGCATGCTCCTGACTGGCGATTTGACGTCGGCCTTCCACTTCTTGGAAGTGCTCGGTAATTTGGTCATATCGTGCCTCAGCTTGGCTCACCCTTTCCTCGGCTGCCTCTTGCAAGCCTTCCGCTTCGCTCAGTTGCTCCTTCAGGGCCGGTATTAATTCCTGCGAGTCTTCGAGCCGGCGCGGCGCTTCCTCCCAGGCGAGCGCCTCAGCGTTGTCGCACAGGTATTCGAGGGCTTCGATCCCTGCATCGAGTTGCCGGCGCCGGCCTTCCAGAGTGTCGGCGTGGCGCGTCAGATCCTCTATGTCCGTGTCCGACAACGGAAGCTGGCGCAAATCACCAAGTCCGTTCTCCACATACAGAACATCCTCTTGGTTGGCGGTAACCCAGTCCCTGGCCTCGCCTGCCTGCGATGCCCTTTCACTGAGTATCTGCGCCCGCTCGCCGTGGTCAGGAGGATCAAGCAGAATCGCCTCGGCCAACAGCGAACGCAGCCTGCCAATACGGGGTTGCAGTGCCTGTGCAGCCGCAGCATGGCGATCAGCCATGTCGCTCTGTCGCTCGATCTGTTCACCGACCAAGGCGATCGCCTGCTGCACCTCGATGATGGCGTCCGCGGGGTCACCTGCCAGCCAGACCTCCAGCCCGGCGAGCAGCGTGTCGCCATTCTCCTGCAACCGTTCCAGCGTGCGGCGCTGGCTCCTCGCATTCTCTAGTTCGAACGTTTTCTCTTCGGCCTGCGCCTGCAGCTCGGCCGCCCGTCTCTCGCGCGCACGCCGTCCCAGCCGCGGCTTGGCAGGAATACGCGACATACGCAGGGCAATCCCTTCCTGGACGAGCAAATCACCTTCGTTAGCCATCGTAGTGTCGGAGGAATCGGCCAGACGGTAGAGATCGGCATCACGTGACACCAGTAGCACGTCTGTCAGTTCCTCTGGCCGGTCGACAGAGGCACGAGCTGCCGCAGCGGGATCATCGACGACCAGTGCCTGTGCCAGGGGGCCAAGTCGGGCCTCCAGCACAGCCGCTTCCTCGATCGCCACTTCTTCGTAGCTGCCAGCCAGCAGCTCGGCGCCGAGCCTGTCCTTGAGCTGCAGCAACGCGGGCGAGAACGGCCCGCCGGCCGACAGCAGGTCACGTGCGTCCCGGAGCAGCTGCTCCTGTACATGCCGTGCCCCCTGTTCGACCCGGGCTGCCTCGGCGTGCTCTGTGCTCAAACAGGCACGAGCTGCATCCAGACTGGCCCGGTCCGTCACATGGGTATCGAGGTGATCGGAAATGCGGACGGCGCACTCCGCCAAAGTCTGCCATTGCGGCTCGCGTGCCATTAACTGCCGATGCTGTTGCTGCAGCTCCTCACGCCGGCGCCGTAGCTCAGCAAGTTCTTCATTGGCCGCCCGTTGTGCCTGTTCATGTGTGGATTGCTCGACTTCAGTATCACTCAGCAACGCGTCGACGACTTCAATGGCAGGCGCCTGGGTGAGAACCACGCCCAGCTCCCTCGCCGTTGCACACACCCGGGCCTGCCGGGCCTGCAGCTGTTGCGCTTCGGCCAGTTTCGCCTCAATGTCGGGAAGCTGCTCGGCAAGTACGCTCAGTGTCCGATGACGGTGCACCGCTTCGGTGGTCACATCGTACGCAGCGGTGATTTCGACATCCCGTCCCGCTAGCCGCCACACAGCCTCCATGAGCTGCTCATGACGCGCACGATGCTCCAGCGCATCGGACAGGCGCGTCCTTGCCTCCCGACGTTCCTGATCGACGCATTCGAGCATGTGGCGTACCGACATAAGCTGATCGGCGAACTGCGCAGGAAGCAAAGGTACGGTCTGCAAATGCGCCTCGGCTTCCCGTAGCCGTCGAATTGCCTGACGATAAGCAGCAGCCCGGCGATGCAACTCTTCGATGCCCTGCTGCAGATCGGCGAGCCCCTTGGCAGCGCGTTTGTAGCCCTCCCGGGCACGCTTGAGTTCCTCGCGATTGCGAGTCCGCAACGTTTCAGATTCGCTTCGTAGCCTGCCCGCTTGTTGTGCCGCTGTCTCAGCTTCCGCGAGCAGGGAGACACATTGTTGCAGGTTGCGTAGCGCCGCTAAGGAGTCCTTCAGTCTGCCGTGCCAGTCGCGGGCGGTTCCAAGTACGCGGTCGAGTTCATCTTTGCAAGTATCGAGCGTATTCAGCTCGGCCAAGGTTTCGTCGAGTACTCTGCGCGCTCCCTCTTGCGCCTGGAAGGCTTGATCGCGTGCGCTCTGCGCCTCGGCTACCCGGCGTGCCAGCTCATCGGCCCGTTCACGGGTGGCAAGGAAAGCTGCTGCGAACATGGCCTGGCCGGCTTCGAAGATACTGCCGATTTCTTGCTCCAGGCGGCGCGACTCTTGCACTTCTACCCGCGTGCGCCGGCAGGAATCCAGATTCGATCGCATCCTCTGCAAGGTATCAGCGAGGCCACTTTGCTCCCTGAGCAGGAACGAGCGTAGCTCCGAAGTGAGCACCCTTGAGATGCCGCCGGTCATGCTGGTACGCAACATATCGTTGAACTTATTGCGCTCCTCATCGGTACCAAGGCGCAGGGGCATGACTCCCTGATCGAATAGCGCGGCGAAGTACTCCCGGGCGGATGGATAAGATTGTAATCGCCCACCGAGCCGCGCCGCGTTGTCGCGCAACTCCTGTAACTCCGGCACGGACTCGACGCCCCCCTGTGCAACCAGCAGCAGATCCTGCAAGCGAACCGCAGGTTCGAGGCCCCAGACTATAAATGGGGTGGGCTCCACGGAGGGTTCACCTTTGCGTTCCAGATGTACCCCAGCCAGTAGCCTCTGTGCACCCGCAAGGGCAAAATCTACCACCACGTAGGAAGGGCGTCCGGGATCACCGAGACGTCCCCAAATACCCTTGTCGCCGCCAGTCGCTCCAGTCTCGCCGAGATTGGTGAAGCGCAGGCGGGACATGTCGGGCAGCAGAGCGACATAGGCGGCAATCATCACCGTGGTCTTGCCGGCACCGTTGCTGCCCTCCAGCGCAGTGACATGCCGATCGAGTAGATAACGCTCGTAGAAGACACCTTTCCAATTGACCAGGGCTAAAGCATCGGCACGCGTTCGACTCATGACAACATTTCCTCCCCCTCCGCGTCGCCGCTATCGTCATCCATGTCGTTAGCATCACCCAGTAATACCTCTCCACGCGCAACCAGCCGCTCTAGGGCGTCGCTGGGATCTGTGAGCCCGCGAACTGGCTCGGCAAAGCGCATGAGTGCCGGACGCAGGCGCAATCTGGCCGCATCAACCACATCGATGAAACCCAGTTCAGCTAACTTACGCAGCGCCTCGTCCGCTTTCCCTCGCACAGTTTCAGCGGCAATGCGTTCGTCATACTTGCGTCTACGCGGATTTAGCGTACGCACCAGCACATCGGTGCCCAGTAATCCGGACAGCCGCTGCAATAGCGCTTCACGTGTCGCCATGCCGCCATGCTGCAAAGTCGCGGGATCGAGATACATCAGCGCCAGCACCTGCCCGATAAGCATTTCGCCGACGGATAGCTGACGTCGCCCCAGCCGCTCGCCGCTGGGCAGCAAATAGAAATAGCCATCGCTCTGCTGGATCAGCTCACAACCGAAACGCCGATAAAAAGGTTCGAGCAGCGCCTGTGCCTCCACCAGGTAATCATAGGGGCAGCCATCATCTCGACCGATATGGCGTCCACGTCGCAGCATCAGATCCACCTCGGGGAATCGCTCGTCGACAATCACCTCTTCCAGAGAATCGAATACGGCATCGCTCACTCCACTTTCCTCCGGCCCTGGACAGTCCATTCCTCGACTTCGAGCTGTTCGCCCACTTCTAGCCATAGCCGCTCGCGGCTTGAACGCAATCGGGCTAGCCTTGCAGCTGCGTCAGCGATGCGACCCGCAGCCACGTATTGGCTATCGTCGGTCAGCGTGGCGAGTACCTGCACCGTTAGCCCCGCCAAGGTATCTACGCCCTCGTCGAGCGCCCGACTCACCAACACTTCGATATCTGCCAGCGCATTTTCAGCTTCCACCCAGGCTGGTTCGGCCTCACGATCAGTCTTTGGCCTGGCCACCACCGGACGCTCGACGCGTGCTTCAAGTGTACGTAGCAGGCAGATAGAGCCTGCATGCGCAGCTAGTAGATGGAAAGGCCTGTTTCCCCACTCCGCAATCTGATCGCGCAAGCGCTGGCTCAGCGCCCGATCAGGATCCAGTCTGACCACGTCGCGCAGGTAGCGGTGTACATACTGGTAGTATTCGGACCATGCCTTTTGGCGTGCACCGCCCCAGGCTCCGATCCGGTCTACATGTTCGATGACCCGCTGTGCGGCTCCCTCGGCTTCGACATTTTCTGCTGAAACGGCCAGCGCCTGGATGTCCTGGAGCAACGCAACGAAATGGTGTGTGTCTCGCAGCAGGATTTCATTGAGCTCGCGCAATGTGTGGGTCGTTGCGTCGAGCAGGCTCTGGCATCGATCGATTGCGCTAAACCAGTCGTTCGACAGCAGGCTAGCGATTTCCGCCTGGATTTCCTCCTGCTGGGCATCAAGCCCCCGCTGCCGACGTTCGATACCCGCCACCATGTCACCGACCGTGATCCTCAGGGGGGCGACCACGCGCTGACGCCAATCCTCATCGTTATGGGCCTTCCTGGCTGTCGCCAGGATGTCGGCAAGTTGAGCGCGCAAGGTACCGGTCAGTAGGCTGAGGCTTTCCCGAGTCAGGGCCTCGTCCGCCAGAAAGTATTCGATAACCGCAGCAGCAAGTCGTGTCAGCGCATACTCGCCCGCCCGAACGATGCCGGCGCCATCAACTCGGGCCAGCATGCGCTGCTCGCGTAATCGTTGAATGGCGTGCGTCGCGCGCTTGCGCGGATTTTCGGCAGCGGGTTCGACGACATCGCAGACCTGTTCAAACAGGTCGATCAGCAGATCTTCCTCGAACGACGCAAGCCCAGCCTTGTCCGCTCGCAGGTACAGACCTGCGAGAAAGCAGACATCCGCTGTTTTCAGGTCAAGATTGACCTGATCCCGTACCAGCGAGGCGATAAGGCGATTCGGATCGGATGCTGTCATAAGCGCTGAGTAGGCTTCTCTGCTACGCAGTATGAATGTATCCAAGCCTCATATTGTTCAGGCATGGACGGCCCCCTGTGCATCGGCCTGCTGTTCCTGAGTTTTGGCCGCGATCTCAGAATCGTCTGAGTATGCTTCTCGCATCATCATCTTGTAGTGAGCCAAATGCCCGGACTTGACGAAGATCGCCTTGAAGATATTCAGGTAGCTTTCCACCATTGCATCGTCGACAGCGACATATAGGTCATCGTGTGCGAAGTGAGAACCATCGTTGACCCATGAAAAAAGCGATCGGCATATGACCTTCTCACGCCCCTCGAACAGGTTGCAGATGTCGTCGGTATCGGATCCACCCAGGATCTTGAAGTAGTTTTCAAGAATGCGCCTGAGGGTGTTCTGGATTGAAAGGTTGGATCGGTCGGCCCGTCGTACCTCCGCCCACAGCAGTTCGTATGAGGTGACTATCGGGTTGCTTGTGTGGGCCTCTACTCTTGAAGAGTGATGAGATTTTCGGACGACCCAGAAGGTTTCCTCGCTGCGCATCGCATTTCTATCAGTGCGCCGGGCGTTGAAGGTCACTTCCTTGTGGAAGTAGACGTTATGGGTCAGTACGAAAACCTGTTTGATGTGACCGGTTCCTTGGCGCACCTCATCGAACAGCGCCTTGATCAGGCTGCTAACGATGAAGAGGATGTCGCTATCCAGACTCGACACAGGATCGTCGAAGACCACTATACGGTCAGTCGTCACGCCGCTTTCCGAATCGCTGCCTTTGAGCAGATGGTAAAAATAGAGGAAGGTGACGAAGGTACGTTCGCCTTCGCTCAAGGTTTCCTTCGCATCCATACCATCCGGTCGCCGCAGCACATAGGCGGTACCGCTATCTGCCTTGGCTAGGGAGAAACCATGAAAACCGAACGAGGCTAGCAAGGTATTTATTGCATCGATGGTCGGCTGGATGCTGGTGGTCGCACGCTCCAGCTCAGCTATTTCTTTCTCCACCTGACGCCGGTCTGCTTCCGCCGCTTCGATCTTTCCGTTCAAGGCAGTGATCGCGCCCACCAACCCTCGCTTCTTCGTCGAGCAATCCTGCAATGCGGGCGCCAGCTCGATGGCGACGATGTGTTTCCACACCTGGCTTGCCAATTGCTGCTTTTCTTTGCCCAGATTAGCTACCGTAGCGTTGTGTGACTCGATCTGCTCGTTGGCAAGCGCCAGTGCCTGGGAGATCGCGCCCAGAGCGTCAGCCAGAGGTTCCAGTGCAATGAGCTGGCTTGGCTCGCGTTGCTTATCGGCAAGATGCTGACGATTGAGGGCAATCCGAGAAGCCAGCAGCGCCACTTCTGTCTTCAGTGTTTCCGCATCGAGGAATCGGGAAGGCGCATTAAGGATCTCGGACAATTGCGCCAAAAGGTGATCGGCCGCCGCGGCATAGGTCTTAGCCAGTTCATCAATGGCACGACTGTCATCCAGAAACGTTTCGTCGAAATAGGCCTCCAGACTGGCCGCGAACGAGGCTTCTGTGGCTTGCTGGCAGAAAGGGCAGACTCCTGTCGCCTCATCGAAGTAAGCCCGGCCCTGCCGCACCCAATCGCTGTTGCCCAGCGCCTTGATCATTGCCGCGATATCGACATCTTCCCGGCCCAGAACGCGCTTGCTCAGGATCGGATTCGATTCGTGGGACAACAGCGCATCGAACGAAGGCAATACGACGTGGGGCTCCAACATAGGTGAGGGGCCAAAAATGGTCTTGGCTTTCTCCTGGAGATCGGCCAACGAAACCAATGCTGCAGAATTCCCAGCATGCTCCTGCAGCACACGGACCTTGAAGTTCTCGGCATTGTTGCGTACGCCCTGGAATGCCAAAGCGAATGCACTATCGTGCTTTTTTTTCTGGGCCCAGCATGTCTCCTGAAACCAAGCCTCGAGATCGGCGAGTTCTTTGCGTTTTCCTCCCAGACCATCCAGCCCTTCTAGAGTCTCCCTCAGACTGCTGATGCGTCCACTACAGCTACCGGACTCCTGTTTGAGTGCCGCGATCTTGGCAACATTCTCGACGTTCTTTTCACCGAGGGTGAAGATGCCTTTGAGCTCTGCGGAAGGGCCGAAATTACGTGCAACGAAGTCGCGGTTGTAGACCATAGCCTGAAGGGGCACGCCGCTCTTCCAGCCAACATGGCAACTCGGATAACGAGTGGGGTTGTCGATCACCCTGGAAATTGTGGTTTTGCCACACCCATTGGCACCGTAGATAAAGTTGAACTTCGTCAGCCCATCAAGCGCTTGTACCTCTTGTCCATACGAAGCCACCCCCACTATCCGTATTGACTCAATCATTCGCCTCTCTCCCTAGGCAATCGGTGCCAATCTCTGGCCGGCTATTCGTTATATAGCTTGCAATGTCATTCGAATAGAGTGAGTGAAAGACTAGACCAGTCGAGGTCTAGTGATCTATTCCGGAGGCGCACGCTGGATATGGGCGATTTGGCGGAGAGTTCTGTCGTCACGAGGGTGTATTTGGCTAGTTCGGCGGAGGTGCCCCAGTGAGCGCTTGTGGCGGGTCAGTGGTTTTTGCAGGACTGCCACCGACATTTTGCGGTAGACGAGTGCAGCCACGGTGGCTACGGAGCGAAGTCTCGATGACCCATCAATGAACTGCCGGTGGATTAGCTGAATGTCCTCAACCTGTTTCGGCTCGACCCCACTGGCAAGAAGGGAGGTATCAAGACCCGCCGCCTGGTTGCATCCACCTCCGATACCTATCGCGCTGCACTTCTCGGGCTTGGCCAGCCTTCAAGCGATTGCCCTGCGTCGGTGCCCTGGAAGATTGCAGTTTCTGCGGGCTGCACGGCACTGCGATGCGAACAACGCAACGCTTGCGAGGATCGCCTCACGGCATTCGTCGTCGCTCGACAGCGAGAAGTGGCGTTTCGTGATGCGCTGATGGATACGCGGTGCGCACGGCGCACCCTGCGGGCCCGGCGAGGCTTGAGCGGCTGCATGCATTTCGCACCAGGCTGGCGCGTGACAGCGATTGTGCGACCTGTTGTGGTGCGGGCTGGGCGGCTGGGCGTCGCCCCACCGCCTGCCCAGGGCCGTTGTTGGCGATCTGGCATACTTTTTTCATGGGCAAGCGCATCCACTGCAAGCCGGGCTCTGCCTCGTAAGCCTTGTGACCATTCGCGCCCCCGGGCGCCGGGTAATGAAGCCCGATCCACCAGCCTGCTGGTCGATCGGGCTTTTTTCGTTTCTGGGAACACGGAAAAATGCGTCGAACACTGCCCATCGGCCTGCTGCTCTCCACCGACGGCACCTACCGCCGGATGGCCCGCCATGCGTTGGCTGGCGCCCGCGATGCCTTGGCCGAGATCAATGCCGACCCGCAGCTGGACTTCCAGCTGGCCGCCACCCACTGCAACCCGCGTGGCGAGCTGAGCCGCTACGGCGAGGCAACCGCCGCGCTGATGCAGCAGGGCGTGCGGCACCTGTTCGGCACCATCACCTCGGCCAGCCGCAAGGAAATCATTCCCGACCTGGAACAGCAGGGCGGGCTGCTCTGGTATGGCTGCCCCTACGAGGGCTTCGAGAGCAGCGAGAGCGTGCTCTACCTCGGCGCCTGCCCGAACCAGACGCTGGTGCCGCTGCTGCGCTACGCGCTGGCCACCTTCGGCGCGCGCGGCTACCTGATCGGCTCGAACTACGTGTGGGGCTGGGAGAGCAACCGGATCGCCCGCGAGGTGCTGGAGCTGGCCGGCGGCCGGGTGCTCGGCGAGAAGTACGTGCACCTGGGCGGCACCGGCTTCGCCGAGGCGATTCCCACGCTCATGGGCCAGGCGCCCTCGTTCGTGCTGAACAACCTGGTGGGCGAGTCCTCCTACGCCTTCCTGCGCGAGCTGGACGCCGCCTGCGCGCAGGCCGGCATCCGCCTGCCGGTGCTCAGCTGCAACCTCACCGAGGCGGAGCTGGGCGAGGTCGGCGAGCGGCCGAACCTGCGCCTGCTGTCCTGCGGTCCGTTCTTCGAGAGCGTGCATGCCGAATTCAGCCGGTGCCAGCAACTGGTGCACGGGCTCGACCGCTGCTCGCACTACTACACCGGCGCCTACGTGGCGGTGCACGCCTTCGCCGAGGCCCTGCAGCACACCGGCAGCGACGCGCCCGAGGTGATCTGCGACTACCTCTACCGGCATCCGCTGCCCGGCGTGCTCGGCGAGCTGCGGGTGTCGTCGCGCAACAACCATTCGAGCCTGCCCTGCCACATCGCCGAGCTGCGCGCCGGCCGCTTCGAGCTGCTGCACAGCGAGGCCGCAGCGCTGCCCGCCGACCCCTACCTCACCGCCACCGACCTCGGCGCCTTCCAGGCGCTGCGTCACGAGGTCCCCCGGCAGCACCTGAGGATCGTCAAATGAAGTCCCTGTCGCGTCCCGATTTCGAGAACGGCCGGCTGCTGCTGGTCGACTGCGACGAGCGCACCCTGGCCAGCCTGCATAAGAGCCTGCGGCGCCTGGGCATCACCGCCGAGGCGGTGGCCGCCGACACGTTGCCGGCGCTCGATGGCTGCTTCGCCGCCATCGTCGAACTGGAGCATTTCGCCAGCCCGGCGACCCTGGCCCGACTCGAGGCCGCCGGCGTGCCGCTGATCGCGCTCACCGCCCACGAGACGCTGTCGCAGATCCAGCGAGCCATCGAGCTCGGCGTCACCGCACTACTGAACAAGCCGATCACCCAGGGCTCGGTGTACACCACGCTGATGATGGCCATCGGGCTGCGCGCTCGGCTGGCCGAGGCGAACCGGCAGCAGGCGGCGCTGGCCCGGCGGGTCGAGGCCGGGCCCTTGCTGGCGCGCACCCTGGCGCGGCTGATGGTGGAGCGGACGCTGACCGAGCAGCAGGCCTACGAGCAACTGCGCGAGCTGTCGATGCGCCTCAACCGCAGCGTCGAGGCGCTCTGTGCCGAATTCGAGGTCGACCGCCTGGGCGCCGATCCGCGGCAGGAGCGGCAGCGATGAACATCCTGCTGGCGCTGCTGCGGCGCCCCTCGGTGGCGCTGTCGCTGCTGTTCGTGCTGACCGTGGTGACCTTCGCCGTGCTGGCTCCCTGGCTCAGCCCCTACGACCCCTCCGAGCAGTACATCGAGGGCCTGTCGCTGGAAGGCGCGCCGCTGCCGCCGGATTCGACCTACTGGCTGGGCACCGACCTGCTCGGCCGCGACCTGTTCTCGCGGCTGGTCTACGGCGCGCGCACCTCGCTCTTCATCGGCCTGGTTGCCAACGGCCTGGCGGTGCTGATCGGCACCCTGGTCGGGCTCACCGCCGGCTTCGTGCGCGGCTGGCTGGGCAGCGTGCTGATGCGCTTTACCGACCTGATGATGGCCTTCCCGGCGCTGCTGCTGGCGATCGCGCTGGCGGCGATCTTCCAGCCGAGCGTGTGGATCGTCGCGCTGGTGATCGCCATGGTGAACTGGGTGCAGATCGCCCGGGTGATCTACTCGGAGACGGTGGCCCTGGCCGCGCGCGACTTCGTCGCGGTGGAGCGCACCCTCGGCGCCAGCGCCCGGCGCATCCTGTTCAGCCACCTGCTGCCGCACCTGCTGCCTACCATTCTGGTCTGGGCCACGCTGGGCATCTCCACAACCGTGCTGCTGGAGGCGACCCTGTCGTTCCTCGGCGTGGGCGTACAGCCGCCGACGCCGAGCTGGGGCAACATCATCTTCGAGAGCCAGACCTACTTCACCGAGGCGCCCTGGCTGGTGTTCTTTCCCGGGGCGGCCATCGTGCTGCTGTCGCTGGCCTTCAACCTGGTGGGCGACGCATTGCGCGACGAGCTCGACCCGACCCTGTCGGGGAGACGCTGATGGCTCCTTTCATCCTGCGCCGCCTCGGCTACTCGCTGCTGATCCTGCTCGGCGTCACCCTGATCACCTACCTGCTGCTGTTCATGCTGCCGGCCGACCCGGCGCGGCAAATCGCCGGGCGCAGCGCGACCCCTGAGGTGGTGGCCAGCATCCGCGCCCAGCTCGGGCTCGACCAGCCGTTCTACGTGCAGTACGGGCGCTACCTGGCCGGCCTGGTACAGGGCGACCTGGGCCGCTCGTACATCCAGCGCAGCGAGGTGGCCGAGCTGATCGGCGCACGGCTGAAGCCTTCGCTGCAGCTGATGGCCGCCGGCATCGGCTTCGAGCTGCTGATCGGCATCGGCCTCGGGGTGATCGCCGCGCTGCGCCGCGGCGGCTTCGCCGACAAGCTGCTGATGGCCTTCTCCTTCGTCGGCGTGTCGGCGCCGCAGTTCATCGCCGCCATGCTCGCGCTCTACTTCTTCGCGGTGAAGCTCGGCTGGTTCCCGCTCGGTGGCTACGGCGGCGTTGAGCACCTGCTGCTGCCGGCGCTGACCCTTGGCGTGCTCGGCAGCGGCTGGTACGCGCGCATGACACGCTCCTCGATGATCGAGGTGCTGCACCAGGACTTCATCCGCACCGCCCGCGCCAAGGGCCTGAGCCGGCTGAGGGTGATCGCCCGCCACGTGCTGCCCAACGCCATCGTCCCGGTGATCCCGATGATCGGCATCGATATCGGCATTTTCATGGGCGGGCTGGTGGTGGTCGAGTCGGTGTTCGGCTGGCCGGGCATCGGCCAGCTCGCCTGGCAGGCCATCCAGCAGGTGGACATCCCGGTGATCGTCGGCGTGACCACCGTGTCGGCACTGGCCATCGTCCTCGGCAACCTGATCGCGGACCTCACCGTTCCACTGGTCGATCCGCGCATCGACGTCAAGAAACACTAACCAGAAAGAGGCAAGGAGCATGAAGCGCAAGGCAATTTCCCTGGCCATCGCGGCCACCCTGTTCGCCGGCCCGCTGCTGGCCGCCGAGCCCAAGGCCGGTGGCGACATCGTGGTGACCTACCAGAACGACGTGGCCACGCTAGACCCGGCGATCGGCTACGACTGGCAGAACTGGTCGATGATCAAGAGCCTGTTCGACGGCCTGATGGACTACAAGCCGGGCACCACCGAGCTGGAGAAGGACCTCGCCGAGGACTACGACATCTCCGAGGACGGCACCGTCTACACCTTCACCCTGAAGAAGGGCGTAAAGTTCCACAACGGCCGCGAGATGAAGGCCGCGGACGTCAAGTACTCGCTCGAGCGCACCGTCAACCCGAAGACCCAGAGCCCGGGCGCCGGCTTCTTCAACTCCATCGCCGGCTTCGACGCCATGGCCGAGGGCAAGGCCGAGACCCTGAGCGGCATTGAGGTGCTCGACGACTACACCGTGAAGATCACCCTGAGCGCGCCCAACGCCACCTTCCTACACGTGATGGCGATCAACTTCGCCTCGGTGGTGCCCAGGGAAGAGGCCGAGAAATGGGGCGCCGATTTCGGCAAGCACCCGGTCGGCACCGGCGCCTTCACCCTGGCCGACTGGCAGCTGGGCCAGAAGCTGGTGTTCAAGAAGAATCCGGACTACTACAAGGCCGGCATCCCGCGTCTGGACGGCATCACCTTCGAGGTCGGCCAGGAGCCCATGGTCGCCCTGCTGCGCCTGGAGAAGGGCGAGGTCGACATCGCCGGCGACGGCGTGCCGCCGGCCAAGTTCCTGCAGTTCCGCAAGGACCCGAAGTACAAGGACCTGCTGGTGGTCGGTGACCAGCTGCACACCGGCTACCTGACGCTGAAGACCACGCTGCCGCCGTTCGACAACCTCAAGGTGCGCCAGGCGGTGAACATGGCCATCAGTAAGGACCGCATCGTGCGCATCATCAACGGCCGCGCCACCCCGGCCAACCAGCCGCTGCCGCCGGCCATGCCCGGCTACGCCGAGGACTACCAGGGCTACGCCTACGATGTCGAGGACGCGAAGAAGCTGCTCGCCGAGGCCGGCTTCGCCGACGGCTTCGACACCGAGCTGTTCGTAATGAACACCGACCCGCAGCCGCGCATCGCCCAGTCGATCCAGCAGGACCTGGCCAAGGTCGGCATCCGCGCGCAGATCAAGTCGCTGGCGCAGGCCAACGTGATCGCCGCCGGCAGCGAGCCGAACCAGGCGCCGATGGTCTGGTCCGGCGGTATGGGGTGGATCGCCGACTTCCCGGATCCGTCGAATTTCTATGGGCCGATTCTCGGTTGCGCCGGGGCGGTCGATGGCGGCTGGAACTGGGCGCTGTACTGCAACAAGGCGCTCGATGCCAAGGCCGCGCAGGCTGATGCCATGGCCGACCCGGCGCAGGAAGCCGAGCGCATCGCGCTGTGGAAGGAGGTGTTCCTCGAGGCGATGGCCGACGCACCCTGGGTACCGATCTTCAACGAGCAGCGCTTCACCGTGCGCTCGGCGCGCATGGCCGGCGACGACGCGCTCTACGTCGACCCGGTGCACGTGCCGGTCAACTACGACTACATCTCGGTGAAATAACCGCCGGGCAGCGGGCGCTCGCCGTCCCGCTGCCGCGGACCTGCTAGGAGGGCCTCGCCCCATGTGTCAGAACTGCTTGGTCAAGACGATTCACAGCGTCCACAGCCACTTCGGCTGGGACAACAGCTTCACCCCGGTGGAGCGGGTGGCGCCCGGCACTACCCTCGAGTTCGAATGCCACGACTCGTCCAACGGCCATTTCACCAAGGACTCCGTCGTCGCCGACGTCACCAGCATGCCGTTCGACCGGATCAACCCGGTCAGCGGCCCGGTGTTCGTCGAAGGCGCCATGCCCGGCGACGTGCTCAAGGTCACCATCGACAGCTTCAAGCCGTCCGGCTTCGGCTGGACCGCCAACATCCCCGGCTTCGGCCTGCTCGCCGACCAGTTCCTCGAACCGGCCCTGGCGCTCTGGCAGTACGACACCGAGAGCCTGGCGCCGGCCGCCTTCGGCGACTTCGCGCGGATACCGCTCAAGCCCTTCGCCGGCACCATCGGCGTCGCCCCGGCCGAACCCGGCCTGCACTCGGTGGTGCCGCCGCGGCGCGTCGGCGGCAACCTGGACATCCGCGACCTGGCCGCCGGCACCACCCTGTACCTGCCGGTGGAGGTCGAAGGTGCGCTGCTCTCCATCGGCGACACCCACGCCGCCCAGGGCGACGGCGAGGTCTGCGGCACGGCCATCGAAAGCCGGATGAACGCCGTGGTCACGCTCGACCTGATCAAGGGCGAGAAGCTCGCCGCGCCGCGCTTCAGCACTCCCGGGCCGGTCACCCGGCACCTCGACGGCACCGGCTACGAAGCCTTCACCGGGATTGGCCCGGACCTGATGCAGGCCGCCCGCGGCGCGGTCAGCAGCGCCATCGACTGGCTCTGCCGCGAGCACAGGATGCCGGCCGAACAGGCCTACATGCTCTGCTCGGTGTGCGGCGACCTGCGCATCAGCGAGATCGTCGACCTGCCCAACTGGGTGGTGTCCTTCTACGTGCCGAAGGTGGTGTTCGCCTGACGGCGACGCCCTTCCTCGCAGGAGCGAGCTTGCTCGTGAAAGGCGCTGGCGTCCCTCGCTCCTGCCAGAACATCTACAGAGAACCGCCGTGAACACCTCGACATCCCCCGACCGCCCCGTGCTCTCCGTCGAACGCCTGACCATCGACTTTGGCCCCAGGCGGGTGGTCGACGAGCTGAGCTTCGCCCTGCAACGCGGCCGCACGCTGTGCATCGCCGGCGAATCGGGCAGCGGCAAGTCGCTCACCTCGCTGGCGATCATGGGCCTGCTGCCGCGCGCCGCCAGCGTGCCCGGCGGGGCGATCATCTTCGAGGGCCGCGACCTGCTCGGCCTGCCCGAGCGGCAGCTGCAGCCGCTGCGCGGCAAGCGCCTGGGGATGATCTTCCAGGAGCCGATGACCTCGCTGAACCCGCTGATGACGGTCGGCCAGCAGCTCGAGGAAACGTTGCGCCGGCACGAGCCGCTGGGGCGCCGCGAGATCGCCCGGCGCGCCCGCGAGATGCTCGACGCGGTGCGCATGCCGCACGCCGAGAAGCGCCTGGCGCAGTACCCGCACGAGCTGTCTGGCGGCATGCGCCAGCGGGTGATGATCGCCATGGCGATGCTCTGCCGACCGGACGTGCTGATCGCCGACGAGCCCACCACCGCGCTGGACGTGACCATCCAGGCGCAGATCCTCGAACTCATGCGCGAGCTGCAGCAGAGCTTCGGCACCGGCCTGCTGCTGATCACCCACGACATGGGCGTGGTCGCCGAGATGGCCGACGAAGTGGTGGTGATGAACCAGGGGCGGATGGAGGAGCGGGCGCCGGTGCGCCAGCTGTTCGCCGCGCCCGCCGCGGCCTATACGCGCAAGTTGCTCGCCGCGGTGCCGGTGCTGGGCAGCGCCGGCGAGCCCGAGGCGCTCGGTGAACGCCCACCGCTGCTGGAGGTGAACGACCTGTGCGTGCGCTTTCCGGTGCGTGGCGGCTGGCTCGAACCGGTGCGCAACGTTCACGCGGTGGAGCACGTCAGCTTCACCCTGCGCCAGGGCGAAACCCTCGGGCTGGTGGGAGAGAGCGGCTGCGGCAAGTCCACCACCGGCAAGGCGCTGATGAACATGCTCGCCTACCAGGGCAGCGTGAAGCTCGACGGCCGCGAGCTCAACGGCCTGCAGGGCGAGGCGCTACAGGCCGTGCGGCGCGACGTGCAGATGATCTTCCAGGACCCCTACGCTGCGCTCAACCCGCGCAAGACGGTGCTGGAACTGGTCGGCGAGCCGCTGCTGATTCACGACCGCCTGCCGCTGGCCGAACGCCGCGAGCGGGTCGCCGCGCTGCTCGAGGACGTCGGCCTGGCCGCCGACGCCATGACCCGTTACCCGCACCAGTTCTCCGGCGGCCAGCGCCAGCGCCTCTGCATCGCCCGCGCGCTGTCGCTCAACCCGAAGCTGATCATCGCCGACGAATCGGTCTCGGCGCTGGACGTCTCGGTGCAGGCGCAGGTGCTGGAACTGCTCGAGCGGCTGCGCGAGACGCATGGTCTGAGCTACCTGTTCATCTCTCACGACCTGGCGGTGGTCGAGCGCATCTGTCACCGGGTGGCGGTGATGTATGGAGGGAAGATCGTCGAGATCGGTCGCCGCGACCAGGTGCTGCACAATCCGCGGCATCCCTACACGCGGCGCCTGCTAGAGGCGGTGCCCATGCCCGACGTCGACCGCCGGCGCGACTTCAAGGCGCTGCTCGAGGCCTTCGAGGCGCCCGATCCGATCAAGCCGCAGGGCTTCCGGGCGCCGCCGCAGCGCTTCGACGCGGTCGGCGAGGATCATCTGGTGGCGGTCTGAGCGCTGCGCCGGCAGGAGTGAGGGGTGCCAGCCCGCGCCTCCGTATCCAATACCAGACGCTGGATAGCTTCCATGAGAGTGGTAACGCTAACGACGAGGGGGTCTCCCTTCACAAAAGCCTGTGTTTTGATCGTATGAACGAGAACGGTTCTCTTCATGCGATTGCCCTGGTAAAGGGGGGCCTGACGAAGCCGGCTCGCGAATCAGCGAAACCGGATCAACCACACTTGGAGTTGCCGCAATTGAGGCAGGTCGCGCAGCCGTCCATCTGCACCACCGCCTGGGTGTTGCACTTGTTGCACAGCTGCGCGCCGGCCGGGAAACCCTCGCCCGGCTCGACCGCCACCGCACCCTGGCTCGCCTCGTAGGCGGCACGCTTCTCGGCCAGGTACTTGAGCTGGGTCTCGTCCAGCGCATGGCCTTCGAGCATGCCGATGGCGATCAGATGGCGCTCCAGCACTGCGCCGATCTCGGCGACGATCGACGGCATGTAGACGCCGCCCTTCTTCAGGTAGCCGCCACGCGGGTCGAATACCGCCTTCAGTTCCTCCACCAGGAAGGTGCAGTCGCCGCCCTTGCGGAACACCGCGGACATGATCCGGGTCAGCGCGACGATCCACTGGAAGTGGTCCATGTGTTGGCGCTGATGGAAAATTGACCCACCCTGCCGATTGAAATTTGACCCAGGGCGGATTGCTGATTTTGTTACCAGCAACTGTGGATAAGTCTACCAGCGCAGCTGCTTTTGAACCCACTCCTTCGCTAGCCCAGTTCAGTTGTTTAAGACCTGCCACACGCAGCCACGTAGCAGGCCGTCGTCGCCATGAAATCAGAACGGCTCATCGTCCTCCGGTTCCTGGCCGCCCTTACGCTTTCGCTCCCGTGATTTGATCTTGGCCTGGGCCGCCAAGCTACTGTGTTGCAGGCGATAGGACTCGTTACCGGTTTCGACGATGTGGCAGTGGTGGGTCAGCCGATCCAGCAGGGCGGTGGTCATCTTGGCGTCGCCGAACACGCTCGACCATTCGGCGAAGCTCAGGTTGGTGGTGATCACCACGCTGGTGTGTTCGTACAGCTTGGACAGCAGGTGAAACAGCAACGCACCGCCTGCCTGGCTGAACGGCAGATAACCCAGTTCGTCGAGGATGACCAGATCCATGCGCAGCAGTGCCTGGGCGATCCGCCCGGCTTTGCCGTCGTGTTTTTCGCGCTCCAGCAGATTGACCAGATCGACCGTGGAGTAGAAGCGCACGCGCTTGCCATGCCGGGTGATGCCGGACACGGCCAGCGCGGTGGCTAGGTGGGTTTTACCGGTGCCTGGCCCACCGATCAGCACCACGTTCTGCGCGGTGTCGGTAAAGGCCAGGCTGGCCAGCTCGCTGATCAGGCGTGCGTCGGCGCTAGCAGGCCGTTGAAAAACTCGGCTTCAACTGCCCCAACCCGTCCGGTTTGGCGCTTTTTCAAGCGCTTTGGCCTAACGGAGTCCACACAAGGCCTGACTTCAGGCCTTTTTGACAGGTTTCAGCACCACGTTCACGCCTTTCGGCGTTTTTTGGGCGTAACTCGCCCTATACATGCGATCCTCGCCACCAACCCGACAGGCTACCCAGTCGGATCAGGTTGTAGACCGAGAAACCCAGCAATAACTGAGCACTCAGCTTGGCGCGACCGATCAGCTTGGTCTTGCGCAGGCCGCCAACCGTCTTCAGCCAGCCAAAACCTTCTTCGATCCGCTTGCGGATCTTCTGGCTGGCGGCATACCCCGGATGCCGCGTGGTGCGCCCATCGATGGCGCTGCCCTTGCGCTTCTGCGCCACATGCGGTGTCACTTTCAGCTCGCGCGCCCTCTGCACGAAACGCTTCTGGTCGTAATTCTTGTCTGCACCTACCGTGCTGCCCGGCTTGGCCGTGCGCTCCAGCATCTCCAGCGCCGCCTCTACCTCGGTACGTCCATTGAACTCGGTGCATTCCACATCCACGATCAGACCGTTGCGGTGCTCCATCATCGTGTGGGCCATGTGCGCCAGACGACTGGCATCGCCATTGCTCTTGCGCGCCAGCCGGGCCTCGGGATCGCTGGTCGATTGGTGGGTCGCGTTGCTGCGCTTCTCGCCCTTGAAGTCGGCATCGGGGTTGCGCGTGCCATCCTCCGGTGGGTCGCCGCCATCCTTCTTGATAAAAGACTTGTGCGAGGCCCAGGCGTCGATCAGCGTGCCATCGACGCTGAAATGCTCGTTGCTGGCGTACTCGGACCATGCGGCCAGCGACTTGATGCGCTGGAAGAACAGCCGCGCTACATCCTGGTTGAACAAGCGGTCACGGTTCTGGCTGAAGGTCGAGTGATCCCACATGCGCTCGTCCATCGACAAGCCGACGAACCAGCGAAACAGCAGGTTGAAATCAATCTGCTCGACCAACTGCCGCTCGGAGCGAATGGTGTAAATCACCTGCAGCAACGAGGCGCGCAGCAGCCGCTCCGGCGCAATCGAGGCCCGTCCCAGGGTGGAATACAGCCCGTCGAAGTCCCGATCCATCGAAGCCAGAACGGTATCGACCAGGCCTCGCAGGGGACGCAGCGGGTGATCGTTCGGGATGCGCTGCTCCAGCGTCGTATAACTGAACAGCTCGTTTTGTTTGAGGTCGAGTCCACGCATCGGCTTGGGCTGGCTTCGGCAGAAGAGGATGGCCGCCATTTTGCCAGAGCCACACGGGCTCTGGCTTTTTTCAACGGCCTGCTAGGGGCTGGCTAGGTGTCAAAAAGCGCTGGGCCCCATTTCTTTTTTGTGCCCTAGATACCCACCCTTAGATATCGCTAAGAGCTATAAACTGCAGGCAGTTAGATAAGGCCAAAGCTTTGCGGGACGGCACTTAGAGGCATTTTTGAACGCTTGCCACCAACCAAGATTCCTGTACCGCATTACCCTCCGAAGGCAGGGGTCGTGGGTTCGAATCCCGCCGGATGCGCCATACAAATCAAGCACTTACCAAAAGTCATTAGCCACAAGCCACCTCTCATGGGTGCATGGTGGGTGCAGTAAGCCTAAAGGAAAGCCCCGTCCTGAATCGCTCAGGCGGGGCTTTTTTATGCCGGCCAGCTCAAATGTCTGTCGTCAGTTCCAGCAGGGCAACCGGGTGGCCTGCGTCGCTCCCGGTAAGTTCGATCCCCTGGCGATTGGTCAGGCAAGGTGGGATTCTCCTCACTTCCCCCATTGGTGGTTGTGAGATAGCGCCGCGTTAGCCCATGGCTCAGTTCGGAGCCATCGCTGGTCGCGCCAAGGGGCGCACTTGAAATGCGCCCCTTCCCGGTAACGCGATCAACGTTAGTCCACCGTTAGCCAACGTTGCTCCAACGTTAATGCCCGAGGCCGTAACTCAGCGGGGTCGCCATCTCCACAAAATTGCGGCCACGGTCGCGCGATCATCTCCTGAAAAATCAGGGCATGTTCACTACGAATATTTTGTAGTGGCGGCTTCAGCCGGTGGCTGGAGTGAGAGTTTTACGAGACTCTCGTAATACCCCGAATCTGGGGGATTTTGTGCGTCCGAAATTCGGACGCACAAAACACCGACTGACGACGAATTTCGTCCGCAGTCAAAAGGACGTTTTGCGTACTTTTGAAGCCGGGTTTTCAAATGCGGGATATTCCCGTATTTGCGCTTGAACGCAGCGAGCCTTTGTCTGCAATGCAGGAGATCCAAAACCGGCGATTTGCCGGTTTTGAGGTCAGACTATCCGACTTCAAGCCGGCCACCCGCATTTGAACGGCGGTTCGCCCCCATTGGGGGAATACCGGCTGAGGGAGAGGTCACGCATACGGTGGAAAGGTGAGCTTGTACCGGCTGGGCTTGGTGAACGTTTGGACAATCAGACTACCCGTGCTGAAGCGTTGTTTGGATAGGGGCAGAGGCAGAAAATACTCCGACCATTCAGCCTCACAATCCAAAAGCCATTGTGCAACTTTTTGGTGGATAAAGCTGTGGATAGAACGCTAGGGAACAAACACCCAAAGGGCTCCGAGAGAATGCGCAACTTTTTGCAAGCGGTGTGCAAAAAGTTGCGCAATTTTCAGTGTTCTTCCCATGAGAATCGCCAGCGAATTTTTGGCTTCCCCCAATAACGCCTTGATGGAAAAGAGTTTCAAGACTAGTGGCACGGTTCTTGTCTAGCACCGATGCCCCCGGCATATCGCCTGGGCACTTTCAACGACAAGGAACGTATCCATGGCAACCCCCGCCTATATGTCCATCACCGGCACCAAGCAGGGCCTGATC
>OJZQ01000023.1_pt1 | contig 94658 bp, 92 predicted proteins | sample 1610471 | NCBI WGS metagenome assembly OJZQ01 (sample SAMN04436655, study PRJEB24849) | human gut metagenome | biome: human gut; feature: NICU; material: stool | host: Homo sapiens | place: USA: Saint Louis, MO | collected 2010-05-13 | reverse complement strand
GATCAATTCGAACAAAAGCATCACCAAACCAAAATAACAGAACAAAAATCTGTATATAGGCAACAAACTCAGTATAAATAACCATTTGAGTTACTAAAAAATATCCAAGCTGAAAAATAACACGTGTAAACTATAAGGCTATTGGCTATCGGATTTGACTTAAGCCCTCAGCCTGAAGCTGTTCTAATTTTCCACATCAGGTGATTATGGCTTATCAATGATTCGCTGGCGTAGTGAACAAGCTAACAGACGTAACGATATGTTTCCGTATTAGCGCAATGCAAGAATGCTTTTTCTACATTAGAGTTCCCCAAAACGATATATCGGCAGCAATCCATAAAACTTTAATGCCTTTATTTCTTTTTCTGTCGCCGTGATAATTCTCTCTCCCCCAGAGATTATTTACATGGCTTACGTTTTCATCACGTCATTGTCATAAAATAAAACGCAGTTTTGTTTTACTCTTCATATTTCCCCATCGAGAAAAACGGCTTTTCAGCGCAAGTGACGACGACAAACACCGCCCAATGCCGCAGCGGCACCACGGACGGTGAAAAAATCACCGCAAAAGTTGGCCTGGCGCGGCGCCGCGAGCTTGTGCACGGCAAGAACGACGACGCGTCGGCCGTCAACCGCCCTGAGACTTTCCCTATTTATCCGTTTATCAGCAGGATGAGATTGCTGACGGCGCACTGGCATATTATGATTTATCAAAGCGCCGCTACGTGCGGCGTGACATCATTACCCGGTGCAATTTATCTACTTGAAATGATTTTTGTCAGGTCGTACATCGCTGCCTCGACGGCGTCGCCGTGAGCCGCCGATGTGTTATTCACCCGGCTTTAACTATTAACAGGCTATATTTTAATCATGACCGATACGCTCGAATATCTGCTGACATTCCGTAAATGCTCCTCTTTGGACAGCCTGGAGAAGGTGTACGACAAACTGAACTACTCCATTGAAAATGATAAAGAAATTAGCAACATGTACCGCGCCGCCGACCACCGTCGCGCCGAGCTGGTTGCCGGTAAATTGTTCGATCTGGGCAAGGTGCCGAAAACGCTGTGGGCGCAGGTGCTTTAATTCAGTGAAATTACGTGCGGCAACGGTTTTATCTTTTATTGCTATATAACCGGGGTAAATTCGGCTTTTATTGCCGCGCGTGATGCGAAACACATTTATTCCCCCCGCCAGGCTCTACCCTTTATCCGACGCAGTACCTCCGCCCAGGCCGCCGATGCAGCAGCCTGGAATGCGATGGATACAACAAGGAGTGGGATATGGGGTATCAAAACGTTCTGGTCACCGTCGCCGTTGCCCCTGACAGCCACCGCCTGGTGGAAAAAGCCGTCTCCATCGTCCGCCCTTACGGCGGCAGCATCACCTTGTTAAGCACCCTCGCCAACCCGGAAATGTACAATAATTTCGCCGGGCCGATGCTGGGGGATTTGCGCTCGTTGATGGAGGAGGAAACCCGGCTGTTTATGGAGGAACTGCGTCAACGCGCCGGTTACCCGATCGCCGATGCGCTGATCGTGCACGGCGAGCTGGGTGACAGCCTGGAATACGCCAGCCGCCGTCAGCCGTTCGACCTGCTGATCTGCGGCAATCATCGCGACGGCATGATGAATAAGGTCTCCTGTTCCGCCGCCCGCTTTATCAATATCAGCCATATCGACGTGCTGATCGTTCCGCTCTAAGGCTAAGCACATTCGGTAACGTTGCCTTGCCGCCCCTGGACTAGGCTTAACGCATCTTGTTTGTCGCAACGCAAAGGAGCTTTCGATGTCCCCTTCTTCTCAACAGAACCGCCGCTTCCTGCTGGCCTCGCGTCCGCACGGTGAACCGACGGCGGCCAACTTCCGTCTCGATACCGTCCCCGCACCGCAGCCCGGCGCCGGACAGCTGGTGCTGCGCACCGTTTATCTGTCGCTGGATCCTTATATGCGCGGGCGCATGAGCGATGCCCCCTCCTACGCGCCGCCGGTGGAGATCGGTCAGGTGATGGTGGGCGGCACGGTATCGCGCGTAGCGGCTTCACAGCATCCCGATTTCAACGTCGGCGATTGGGTGTTGGGTTATGACGGCTGGCAGGATTACGCCCTGTCTGACGGCAGCGGCCTGCGCAACCTCGGCCCGCACCTGCCGCAGCCTTCCCGCCTGCTGGGCGTGCTGGGCATGCCGGGATTTACCGCTTACATGGGGCTGCTCGACATCGGCCAACCGCAGGCGGGAGAAACGCTGGTGGTGGCCGCCGCCAGCGGTGCGGTCGGCTCGGTGGTCGGCCAAATCGGTAAGCTGAAAGGCTGTCGCGTCGTCGGCGTCGCCGGAGGGGCGGAAAAATGCCGCTATGTGGTGGAAGAGTTGGGTTTCGACGCCTGCATCGATCACCGCGCCCCTGACTTTGCCGAACAGCTGGCGGCCGCCTGCCCTAAAGGCATCGACATCTATTACGAAAACGTCGGCGGGGCGGTGTTCGACGCCGTACTGCCGCTGTTGAACACCAAAGCGCGCATTCCGGTGTGCGGCATCATCGCCCATTACAATGCCACCGGGTTGCCTGCGGGGCCGGACCGCTTGCCGCTGCTGGAGGGGCTGATCCTGCGCAAACGCATCCGTATGCAGGGCTTTATCATCTTCGACGACTACGGCTCACGCTTTGACGAGTTCTTGCAACAAATGAGCAGTTGGGTCGAGGAGGGGAAAATCAAGTTCCGCGAGGACATCGTCGACGGGCTGGAGCAGGCGCCGCAGGCGTTTATCGGCCTGCTGCAGGGCAAGAACTTCGGCAAGCTGGTGATCCGCGTCGCCGACGAGTAACCGGTAACAGGGCGTGGTACACCACGCCCTGCTGTTAATGTATGGCGCCGTCGCCGAATCGCACATCTTCCTCGACCGTCAGCGTCACCTGCACAATAGTGCGCACCGCTTCCACCATCGTCGCCAGCGCCATACTCGGCTTGCCCGGATGCGCCGCCGCCAGTGCATGGCTGTACGGGACATGCACGAATCCGCCCCTGCCCCTCGCGTGCTGCGTCTCGAGATAGTGCCGCAGACCGTAAAAAATATGGTTGCAGTTATAGGTACCTGCCGTATAAGAGACCGCCGCCGGGATCCCCTGTCGGCGCAGCTGCTGCACTGCGGCCTTGACCGGCAACGTGCTGAAATACCCCACCGGCCCGCCGGCCACCACCGGTATATCGACCGGCTGTTTACCGGCATTGTCGGGAATGCGGGCATCGATCAGATTGATGGCCACCCGTTCCAGCGATATCTCGGCCCGGCCGCCGGCCAGGCCCAGACAAATCACCGCCAGCGGCTGCAGCGCCTCAATCGCCGCGATCAATTGCTGATTGGCCTCGCCCAACACGCAAGGCAGCTCGAGCGCCGCGATCTCCGCGCCGGCAATATGTTCACCGGCCAACGCCTGCGCAATCTGCCAGGAAGGATTCACCGCATCGCCATCGAACGGCTCAATGCCGGTGATCAAGACTTTGTTCATCATTTCCCCTGATTGAAGGCTAAATTCGTGTACTTCCAGCCTAGAGAACGCAGTATGATTCTGGAAATGGATTATCTGTATATAGAGTATTCATAAAATGAATTTGGCCAACGTCGATCTCAACTTGCTGGTGGTGTTCGAGGCGTTATATCAGACGCGCAACGTCACCGCCGCAGGCCGGCGTCTTAACCGCGCCCAGCCCTCCGTCAGCAATGCCTTGGCACGGCTGCGCACGCTGCTGAACGATCCGCTGTTTGTTCGCAGCGGCGGCGGCATGGCGCCTACGCCACGCGCCCATCAGCTTATGCCGCAGATACAGCAGGTGCTTGAACAGATCCATCTGGCGTTGGCGCCCCCTGCCCGTTTCGATCCGGCCACCGCCGGGCAACGGCGCTTTACGCTGGCGGCCGGCGACTATGCCGATATCCTGCTGCTGCCCGCTATCATCAGTCGGTTACGTCAGACAGCACCCGGCATCGATATTCGCGTTTCGCGCCTGGATCGCCACAATATTTACCGGCAACTGGATCGCGGCGAGGTGGATATCGCGCTGGGAGGGCACCTTTCCGGAGCGGAAAGCCACTATGTGCGCACGTTGTTTGAAGAACATCTGGTGTGTATCGCCAGCCGTTCACACCCACAGTTGGCGGATGGCCGCTGGGATCTGGCACGCTACCTCAGCCTGCCGCATGGGCTGTACGCACCGGCAGACGACGGCTCTGCCAGGGGATTGGTCGACCGGCGCCTGGCGGAAATCGGCGGTCAACGGCGCGTCGCCGTAACCTTTTCACATATTGCCGCTCTGCCGGCTGTGGTCGCCGACAGCGATCTGATCGCCACCCTGGCCGCCAGCGCGGCCCGGCATTTTTCCGATCCGCAACGCGTACGCATTCTCCCGCTGCCCGACGAGTTGGCCATCGCGCCTTTCCCCATTGAGCTGATCGCCGGCAGGCTGGCGCAACGCGACCCGGCGTTAATCTGGCTCTGTGAGCTGATAGGCCAACTCTCCTTCGCCCCCTCCCTACGTTAACGACGGCATTCGCTGCATTTTCAACCGTTCGAACGCATGTTCCAGGGCTCGCCGGTGGGCCCTGAGAGGTCTGCCAAATAGGAATCATCCGAATTAACATTCGCCAAATTTATATATTTGATCATCTTTAACTGGCAAATGGTAAGGATAAAAAACAGTCAGTGACTTTTTTTACGTAAAAAAAGAGTTGTTTTATAAACACGTTGACTTAAGTGTTACAGATTTATTTTTTGGTATTACCAATTATCCAATAATTTGAGATAAAAAATGATCTGCTCGCATGTATATGTTTTAGATGATTAAAACCAAGATCGTGAGCAAGTTAACGAATTGAGCATTGATCCACAAGGCTATTTTGCAAATGCAGAGCTCTATTGTAGACTGCACAAATCGTGCCTTTGTGTAAACTTTGTTAAATCTTTCGTCAGTTCCTGTCTCCATTCGTGACAGATACGCCATCGGGATCGCGCGTCAATTCTCGTGCGGTAGCTATGCCTAAAGCGGGGAATAGTATGGATCGCCTTATCATTGCGCACACGCCTTTGCCCTCCCATCAGCTGTTGTTCAGAAGCCTTTCCGGTGAGGAAAAACTGGCCGGATTGTTCGAGTTCGACGTCGAGCTGCTCAGCCCCGACAATCGGCTCGATCTGAAAGCGCTGCTGGGACAAAAAATCACGTTGGAGCTGCGGGGCAATCCGCTGGCGCCGCGCTATCTCAACGGCAATATCACGCGCATGACTCTCTCCGGACGGGAAGCAGGCGGCAACCGTTACTATATCTACCGCGCCGTGCTGCGCCCCACGCTGTGGTATCTGACGCAAAACCGCGATTTTCGCATCTACCAGGAAAAGACCGTTCCCGACATCCTGACTCAGGTGCTGGGGCAGTATCAGGTGAAAATCGATAATCGCCTGAGTTACGACTACCGCATCTGGGGGTACTGCGTGCAGTACCAAGAGAGCGATTTCGATTTCATCAGTCGCCTGATGGAGCACGAAGGCATCTATTACTATTTCACGCACCAGCAAGACGGCCATACGCTGGTGCTGGCTGACGCGCCGTCGGCGCATCAGGAACTCGCCGGCTACGCCAGCATTCCCTATCAGCTCGCGGAAGGCGGCCTGGTGGAAAACAAAGACAGCATCAACAGCTGGAGCGTTTCGGACGCCATCACGCCCAGCCTGTATAGCCTGGATGACTACGATTTTCGCAAGCCGCGCGCGCGGTTGCTGGAGGCGCGGCAGAATCCCGCCTCGTTCGCGCAGGACAAAGCCGAGGTGTTCGACTGGCCCGGGCGTTATACCGATCACGCCCACGGCCAGTTTTACGTCAAGGTTCGCCAGCAGGAGTTCGAAGCGCAGCACGAGCAGATGAGCGGCGAAGGCAGTTCGCAGGGCATTGCGCCCGGCTACCGTTTTCAACTGATCCAGGCGCCGCGTATGGAGGACAACCGCGCCTACCTGGTGGTCAGCGCGCATTACTTCATGCAGGAAAACAGCTACGCAAGCAATGATAACGACGTCGGCGAGCAGCGTACCGAATTTCAGGTCGTTCCGGCGGACATCAATTGGCGCCCGGCGCGCATCACGCCCTGGCCGAAAACCCACGGCCCGCAAACTGCCGAAGTGGTGGGGCCGGAAGGCGAAAGCATCTGGACCGATAAATATGGCCGGGTGAAACTCAAATTCCGTTGGGATCGCCACGGCAGCGGCAATGAAACCAGTTCCTGTTGGGTGCGCGTCTCCAGCGCCTGGGCCGGCTGGAAATACGGCGGGATCCAGATCCCGCGCGTGGGCGAAGAAGTGGTGGTCGACTTTATCAACGGCGATCCGGATCGCCCTATCATCACCGGCCGCGTTTACAACGAAGACAGCATGCCGCCGTGGGATCTGCCCGGCGACGCCACCAAAATGGGCTTTATGAGCCGCAGCAAAGGCGGCGGCGCCGACAACGCCAGCTTCCTGTTCCTGGAAGACTCGCCCGGCAACGAATCTTTCGACATGCACGCCGAACGCAACATGAACATGACGGTGGAAAACGACAAGAACGTCAATATTGACGGCAGCCGCACCACCACCATCGGCCGCAAGCAGGACGACACCGTCACCGGCGACGCCACGTTCCTGTACAAAGCGAAACGCACCACCACCGTCGATGGGCTGGAAACCGCCAACCTGAACGCCCACCAGACGGTGAACATCAAAGGCGGCCGCGACCTGACGATTATCGACGGCGGCGATAAAATCGACATCACCGGCAATCAGTCCTTCAAGCTTGACGGCGCACAGACGCAAAACATTACGCAGACCCAACACGTCACGGTGAAGGGCAATCAGACCCTCGACATTACCGAAGGGCAACAAACCAGCACCATCAAGCAAGGGCAAACGGTCAACATCACCTCCGGCGGGCAGCACACCACCATCACCGCCGGCGGGCAGGAATTGACGGTTAAAGGCGGCGGCCAAACCGCTACCGTCACCGGGAATGTCACCGAGACCTACAAAAACGATCAGAGCACGACGATCACCGGTACGCTGACCATCAAAGCGAAAACGATCAACATCACCAGCGCAGACGGCGTGTCGGTGCAGACACCGAGCTGGAAAGATAACTGCCACGGTTGGAAATGGGTGGCGACCGGGGCCAACTTCGCCTTCTACGGCTCCAATCTTGCGTTGACAGGAGCCAGCCTGAAACACACGATGCTGGATATCTCGCACAATCCGCTGGCGATCAGCAAAACCAATTTCAAGCTCAGTAACGATCCAATGACGTTCACTCAGCTTGGCGCGCTGGTGACCAACGGCGCCTTACGGTTGAGCACCAAGGCGCTGGCGATCTTTTTATAAAGGGACTCCCATGTCGAAGGCCAAAAATGTTCTCACCGTTATCGGGTTGATTTTATTGGCTCCTATCCTCAGCCTGGTGGGTTTTTTCAAATTCATCACGGTCGATATCTGGGGTTATTTCAAACATATCGGTTCTTCCCTCAGCGTGATGGAGAACGGTATTTCCGCCTCCGGGCAAATCGTCAGCATTCGCCAGACCAACCTGTGGGACGGGAATCGGCCGGTCTGCGAAGTCGAAGTCAAATACATCGCCCAAGACGGAAAAAACCATACGGCCGTGGCGAAAGGCCCGATCAGCGTCGTGGATCTGCCGCGTTATCAGCCGGGCCATTTCACCGCGATCAAGTACGACCCCAAGAACCCCAAAAAAGCGGTGATCGAAGAGCTTTCCCGGCTTTAAGCGAAAAGGCTCCTTTCAATCACGCTATCCGATTGCAACGCTCTGCCAACGGCTTATCGTTCATCGGTTCGCTAACTCACCTTGCATAAGGAAGTGTCACGATGGGCGCGTTCATTGCCTTTTCGACGCAGGACAGCCTCTGGGGACAAATCCTGTTTACCTTCTTTGGCATCCTGGTTGGCTGCGTCTTGCTCGCCGCGATCGGCAAAATCTTTTTGTCGGCCAGCCGAGCGGCCGCGTTGCCTGCGCGGTTGCTGATCTTTGTCGCGCTGATGCTGGCGCTGCTGAAATACAACCAGCAGGTGATGTCTGCGGTGAATGCCCCCGCAGAATTGATCGGGTTCCTGATTTTGCCCGGCTTTTTGATGAGTTACCTGGGTGCGGCGCCCACCGGCAGACTGGCGCTGGCGATAGAGCTGCCCTGTTTTGCGGCGCTCGCCGCGCTGCTGATTCTGGGCACCGCCGACGTCGAATTTTTTGCCCCCTATCACCTGGAGAGCGCCGGCCAATTTATCGCCAAGGCGATCGCTGCGGCATTGTCCGTCGCCGCCGTGCTGTTGGCTCGCGGAATAAACGGGAAGGACGGCGCACTGTCCTCTTGATCATCCCTTTCGAAGCGGGGCCCTCCCCGCATTAACGATCGGCGCTGAACGCCGCATCGTTTTCTTCATCTGTTGTGACATAGCCTGATATCTATTAAACCGAAAAACGGATTGTTTTTGAGCAGCAGCCTGGCTGCCAGCTGATATCCACAGGAAGCTTTACACACACAATGAAAGTCGTAAAACCTCTGCGCCTCAGCGCGCTTCATCGCCCCTTCTCTTGGCAAGGGCAAAACCATCTGGGCGTTTCCGTTTTGGCCTTGGCCGATATGGGGGCTTCCCCGCGCCTGCGCCCCGAACCGGAGCTGTGGCAGTTGGCCGCCGAAGAACTCACGCTGAGCGGCGGCGTGCTCGATTTGGCTATCCCCAAAGCCTGCGCGGAGTTTCTCGCCACCGGTAACGCCTACACCCACCATCAACAAGACAAAACCGCTTGCGCCGTAAAGATCCAGCTGGATTCGCTGGAAAAAACGCTGGTGGTTTTCGGCGATCGCCATTGGATCAACGATCGTCCCTCCACTCCCCTCCCTTTTGCAGAAATGCGTCTGGACTGGCGCCGGGCTTACGGCGGCACCCAGTTCGCCGATAATCCGCACGGCATCGGCGCCACTCCAGAAACATTTCCGCAGGGCCGCATCCATCGCCTACCCAATATTGAACCGCTGCAGGGGCGCCTCGCGTCTCCTCGGCAAAGCGCGCAACCGGCAAGCTTTGACGCGTTGGATCTCACCTGGCCGCGCCGCTTCTCCCGCATCGGTAAAAACTACGACGCCGACTGGTTGAAAAACGGCTTTCCCGGCTTCGCCAACGATATCGACTGGCGCCTGTTCAACATGGCGGAAAGCGATCAGCAGTTTCCTCAACGCGACAGCTTGCCGCCCCGCGCCGCCTATCGAATTTGGAACATGCACCCTTCAGAACCGGTGCAGCAAGGTCATTTGCCGCCGTGGCGCACACGCTGTTTCATCAACCGGCTGCGCGGCGACGAAACGCATTTCGAAGAAATCGCGATGCGCCACACCACCGTCTGGTTCTTCCCGCATCTGGAACAGATGCTGCTGATTTATCAGGGCAGCACACGCATCAATGAAGACGATGCCGCCGACGTAATGCAGCTGATGCCGGCTTTGGAAATCGAAGGCGAGCCCCGCTCCACCGCGCATTATCGGCAGGTGTTGACCCAGCGGCTGGATAAGGAACGGGGGGCTCTGCACGCGTTTCGTGAGCAAGAGTTGTTGCCGGAAGCGTGCATCGGCGCCTGGCTGGATACGGAAACGCCGACGCAGCAAAGCCCGATGGCGGAAAATATCGCCGCCTACGAGCACCGGCAGCGCGAAGAGCACCGCCAGCGCCTGCTGCGTGAAGGCCAGGACATCGATGAACTGTTCCCGCTGCCGTCGCAAGACGCGCCGCCGAAGCTGGACGAGCTTGCCGAATTCGTCGAGCGTCTGGAAAGCCAGGCCGAGGCGCAGTATCAGGACATGCTCAAGCTGGCGCAAGCCGAGGGTATCGATCCGCGCAATCCCGGTGGGGATCACGTGCCGCCATCCGGTGCGGAAAGCTACCAGCAGCAGCGCGATCTGCTGTTCCAGGAGGCGCGCCGGCATCCCGATGCGTTCAGCGAAAAACAGCTGGGGGAAAGCGAGCGTGCGCTGCACCAAATGTATTTAATGTCGGCACAGGCGCAAAGCCCTGCGCTGCGTTTAAGCGGCGATCTGGCGCAAATCATTCGCCAACGCGTCACCGCCGCCATGCTGCGTGATAAGGATCTCAGCGGTCTTGATCTCACCGGCGCCGATCTGTCCGGCATGGATCTCTGCCAGGCTAACTTGCGCGGCGCTTTGCTGGAAAACGCCAATCTGCGCCAAACCCAACTGGTGGGTTGCGACCTTCGCGAGGCGATGCTGGCGCGCGCCGATCTCAGCGGCGCCGTCTTGCAGCAGGCCGATCTGAGCCACGCCTCTTTGGCCCTGGCGAAATGCGAAGCGACGGATTTCGGCGGCGCACAGCTGCACGAAACCAACATTCAGCAAACGTTGTTTCAACGCTGCGATTTCACGATGGCCTCATTACGCGATTTGCTGGGATACGAAACCTTGCTCGGGCAGTGTGATTTCAGCCGCGCCACGCTGGCCAACATTACGCTGATGGAGTTGCAGTTGGAGCAGCTGACATTCAGCCACACCCGGCTCGACAAAGTCAGCTTCGTCAAATGCCGCTTGCAGGCGGTGAACTTCGATCGGGCGCGGCTGGAAAGCTGCGCCTGGGTTGATACCGAGACGCAAAACCTCAGTTTCCGCGCCGCACGCCTCACGGCCTGCGCCTTCGCGGCAAAGACGCTGCTGCCGCAGGCGGATTTCAGCGACGCGACGCTAAACCAGTGCAATTTACGCCAGATGCCGTTGCAGCGGGCCAATTTCAGCCGTGCGCGTCTCAATAATTGCGACCTGTCGGAAACCCGGTTGAACGACGCCGATTTCCGTCAGGCCAACGGCAGCGGCAGCCTGTTCATTCGCAGCGATCTGTCTCGCGCCAACCTGCGCGACGCCAATTTCATTGCGGCGCTCCTGCAAAAATGCGTGCTGTCGGGCGCCGACCTGCAGGGCGCCAATCTGTTCCGGGCCGACCTGTCGCAGTCGCAAGTGGATCAGGCGACCCGGCTCGAGGGCGCCTATACCGCCAGGGTGAAAACATTGCCTCGCCACAACGGGAAGGAAGTATGACCTCAAAGCCAGAGCAAATACGCCAGCGCGTGAAACGCGGCGAGCTGATTGCCGGTGAGGATTTGCACGGCCTGTCATTCGCCGGTATGGATTTGGCCGGCGGCATGTTCAATGAACTGAACCTGAACGGCGTGAACTTCTCCGATTGCGATCTGCGCGACAGCGTCTTCAGCAATTGCCGGCTCGAACAGGCGCAATTTGCACGGGCGAACCTGAAGCAAACGGCCTTCAACCAGTGCGCCATGTCGGGCGGCCGCTTCAGCGAGAGCCATATCGAACTGACGATGTTCAACGACTGCCGGCTTGAACAGGGCGACTTCAGCCGGCTGGCGCTCAACCAAAGCCACTGGATGTCATGCCAATTGGCCGGCGCGAATTTTTCCGCCACTCAGCACGATCGCACCACCTTTTACGAAAGCCCGCTCGACGGCGCTGCGTTGAATCAGGCGCGGTTATCTCTTGTCACGTTCTTCCGATTAAACCTCCGTGACACGCGGTTTGAAGGGGCAGATTTCGACCGCGTCACGTTTTTCGAATGTGACCACCGCGGCAAAAGTTACGCCGGGCAGCGCCTGATCGCCTGCCAGTTTACCGATAACCAACTGGACGACGTCGATTTCAGCCAGGCGACGCTGCGTCAAAGCAACTTCAAGGGCGCTTCGCTGCGGCGCGCCAACCTGGCGGGCGTGCAGGCGCAGCAGTCACTGTGGCTGGAGGCCAATCTGACCCACGCGCAGTGCCGCGGCGGGCAGTTCGATCAGGCGATCTTCAGCGAAGCGACGTTGGACGCCGCCAGCTTCAACCAGGCGCGCCTGTATCAATGCGTATTCCAGCACAGCCGCGCGGCGCGCTGTGATTTCAGCGACAGCGACCTGACCTACGCCGACTTCTGTTATGCCGACATCGGCGCCGCCGATTTCCGCCGCGCGCGCTTTATGCGCACCCGCATGCACCGCGCCCATCAGCAGCAAACGCGCTGGGGCGATCGCAGCGGAATTCTCGAGCGCGACGAAGAGCTGTACGCCGCCGAAACCTGGAGCGCACAGCGCCAGAGCCGAATCTGAATGCATTGACCACTTCACGAGGGGATCACCATGAGCGTTGCCAACACAACCCGCGCCGTCAACATCGCACCGCCCCAGCAGGCCGCCGGCCAGGTCGTCAACCTGTTGCCGGACGGCAGTCTGGTGGTGGAGTGCGAAGGCCGCGGCTGGCATTGCCGCCGGGCGGCGAGCTGCCTGCTGACGCCGGCACTCGGCGATAACGTGCTGGTCGCCGGCTGCGGCCACCAGCTGTGGGCGATCGCCGTCCTTGAGCGCGCGGAACCGCAAAGCGCGGCGCGGCTGAGCGTTGCAGGCGATCTGCACATTGAAACGCCGAGCGGCTCACTGTCGCTGCACGGCGCGCAGGCGCTGAAACTGAGCGGCGACGCCATGACGCTGCAGGCCAACAGCGGCGACTGCCAGGTCGACAAGATGAAATACAGCGGCGAAGAGCTGTCGGCCTTCGTCAGCATCAGCCGCCTGGTCGGCAAACGCTGCGAGTCGCTGTGGCATTCGGTCAGCCAGATCAGCCATTCGCTGTTCCGCAAAGTGCGCCAGACCGAGCACGTGCGCGCCGGGCAGCTGGATTACCAGGCGGAAGATTACGCCCGCATTCATGCCCGCAACACGCTCATTACTTCAAAAGACATCACCAAGCTGGATTCGGAACAAATCCACGTCGGATAACCTGCGGAGGCCTTTTATGTTTGCCAACAGCCAAATGATCGGCGTGGACCTGGCGTTTCCCGACGTCTGTCTGACGCCAAGCCCGGCGCCAGTACCCGTGCCCTACCCGGATATCGCCCTGGCGCCGACCGCCATTCCGAACGCGTTCAACATTCTGTTCGTCGGCACCCCGGCGCACAACATGGCGACGGTGACGCCGCTGACCAACGGCGACAACCCCGGCGTGGCCACCGGCGTCGCCTCCGGGACAGTGATGGGGCCGTCCCGCCACCTGACCGGCGCCTTTACCGTGCTGCTCAAAGGCACCCCGGCCACCCGGCTGACCAGCCTCAGCCTGCAAAATTCCACCAACGCGCTCGGCATGCGCATCGTGCCGAGCCAATTAAAAGTGTTGCTGCTTGCGCCCTGATGACGGCGCCCTATTACACAGCCATTAAACAAGAAGAGGACATTGTGAAAACACGGATTACCCTGACGCTGCTGACCGCCCTGACGCTTGCCGGTTGTTCCACGCCGCCGCCACCGCCGCCGGCGCTCAATAACGACGCCATCGTCAGCAGTGAGGTCAACGGCGTCACGCTAAAGCACCGCGCCGCAGTGAGCGCGCCGCAACAGTTCAAGCCGATCGGTGAGGAGTACCGCAGCCTGTACGCCGCCAGCATCATGAGCAGCCCGAATTATACCGGCACCGCCGTCGGCAGCCTGGACAACGCCGCCGCGTTCTACGCGCTGGGCGAAGTGGAAAACAACTGGCTGGCGATCTCCGCCATCCGGGGCGGCGACCTGGTGGGTTACATCCAGGCCAACGCCGGCGTACCGGAAGCGCGCTACAAATCGACGCTGCGCAAAGATCTGCCGCGCCGCGCGCGCGCCGCCAAACAGGACTGCGTCAAAGTCGGCGGCGACAGCAAGGCGTGTAAAAACGCCGGCTCAGCCACCTGGATCCTCCAGTAGTCAGCACGCCTGCGGGCGACGAGATTCCCATGATGACGACCCCTATCGCTTCCCGCTGGTGCGGGATGCTTTTTCTACTGCTGGGCGCACTGGCGCTCGGCGGCTGCATGTCTTCCGCCAAAAGCGTGCCGTCGCGTTACAGCCTGGTGTTCGATGCCGATCGCCAGGTCAACGCCGCCGCCGGCGCGCAACCGGCGCCGATAAAAATTCGCGTGCTGCTGCTGCGTTCGGATGCGGAATTCATGGATGCCGACTTCTTCAGTCTGCAAAACGACGCCAAAAGCGTGCTCGGCAATAGCCTGCTGGACAGCGATCAGTTCTTCCTGACGCCGGGCCAGACCGGCAAAAAACTCGGTGGGCAAAGCGCGTTGGATGCGCGCTACATCGGCGTGATCGCCGAATATCAAAATCTGGACGGCAAAACCTGGCGCCTTTCACTGCCGCTGCCGGAACCCACCGAAACCAATTTCTACAAGGTATGGCAATTCTCGCCGGATGAGCTGGAAGCGCATATCGTCGCGGGCGTGAGTGGCCTGCGCCCCGTAAAAAAGGTCGACTGACCTACCGCTGCGCTGAAGCGAAGTAACTATAGGTGTGATGATGAAAGATGCTCATAAGGTTGTCTGGACTGAGGGGATGTTTTTGCGCCCCCACCATTTCCAGCAGGCGGAAAACTATCTCGAAGGCTATATGCGCAACTGGGGCCAGGCCCACAGCGGCTGTTTCTGGGGATTCCTCACCCTGGATCTGGACCAAACGCTGCTGCGCCAGGGCAAGATTGCCCTCAACGCCGCCAGCGGCATCATGCCGGACGGCACGCCGTTTCGCTTCTCCGGCGCCCAGCAGGCGCCCGCGCCGCTGACCATCGCCGAAAACAAGACCGGTGAAAACGTGGTGCTGGCCCTGCCGACCTACCGCGCGGGGCGTGAAGACGTGATCTTTCAGGAAAGCCCGGAGGCGCTGGCGCGCTACCTGGCTTACGAGAACGAAGTCGACGATCTCAACGCCGTCTCGGTGGGCAGCGCGGCGCTGCAGTTCGGCCGCCTGCGCCTGCGGCTGATGCTGGAGAGCGAGCTCAACGCCGAATGGACGGCGCTCGGCGTGACCCGCGTGCTGGAAAAACGCGGCGACAACAGCCTGCGCCTCGATACCGCGCAGATCCCGCCGATGCTGAACTGCCAGGGCAACCCGGTACTGAAAACCTTCATCAACGATCTGCAGGGCCTGCTGCAACAGCGCAGCCAGCAGATGAGCCAGCGCCTGCTGCAGCCGGGCCGCGGCGGCAGTTCCGAAATGGTCGATTTCATGCTGCTGCAGCTGATCAACCGCCACCTCGGCCAGGTGAGCCACGCCTACCACCTCGACCATCTGCACCCGGAGCGCCTGTTCGCCGATTGGCTGCAGTTCGCCACCGAGCTCGCCAGCTTCTCGGCGCAGCGCACCCCGGAAGGCCGTCTACCGGTGTATGACCACGACAACCTGGCGCTGTGCTTCGGCAAGCTGATGCTGTTGCTGCGCCAGGGGCTGTCGGTGGTGCTGGAAGACAACGCCATTCAGCTGACGCTGGTCGAACGCTCCCACGGGCTGAACGTCGCCACCGTGCAGGACGCCAAAATGATGCGCGACTTCGGCTTCGTGCTGGCGGTGCGCGCCGACGTGGCCGCCGAGGTGTTGCTGACCCATTTCCCGGCGCAGATGAAGATCGCCCCGGTCACGCGCATCCGCGATTTGGTGCAGCTGCAGCTGCCAGGCATCGGTTTGCGCACCATGCCCGCCGCGCCGCGCCAGATCCCCTATCACGCCGGCTACACCTACTTCGAGCTGGAAAAAGGCGGCGACCTGTGGAAACAGATGGAAAAATCCAGCGCCTTCGCTCTGCACCTGGCGGGCGAATTCCCGGGGCTGGACATGGAATTTTGGGCGATTCGCAGCCATACGGACCGGTAACCTATGACTCAGGAAAATAGCATGGCGCCGGCGGCCAACCCGCTGGTGGACGCCGCCAACCCGCTGCTGAACGCCATTTCGCAGATCCGCCAGTCGGCCACGCACGCCAACCCGGCGCAGCTGCGCCAACAGCTGATCGACGAAATGCGCCGCTTCGAGATCCGCGGCCAACGCGCCAACCTGCCGTACGAGGTGATCATCGGCGCGCGTTATTGCCTGTGCACCGCGCTGGATGAAGCGGCGGCGCTGACCCCGTGGGGCAGCAACAGCGTGTGGTCCGGCAGCGGGCTGCTGGTGACCTTCCATAACGAAACCTGGGGCGGCGAGAAATTCTTCCAGCTGCTGGCCAAGCTGTCGCAAAGCCCGCGCGAGCACATCAACCTGCTGGAGCTGATCAATTATTGCCTGCTGCTGGGCTTTGAAGGCCGCTACCGGGTGATGGAAAACGGCCGCTCGCAGCTGGAAACCATGAAGCAGCGCCTGCTGCAGCTGATCCGGTCGGTGCGCGGCGGCTATGCCCCGCCGCTGTCGCCCCATGCGCTGGATCTGCCGGTACAGCAGAAACTGTGGCGCCCGCTGGTGCCGCTGTGGGCCTGCGTGGCGCTGACCGGCTTCCTGGCTTCGCTGCTGTTCATCGCCCTCAACTGGCGGCTGGGCGACAACACCAGCCCGGTGCTGGCGGCGATTTACCAAACCAATCTGCCGCAGGTGGCGATCGGTAACCCGGCGCCGGCCGCACCGCCGACGCTGAGCCTGAAAAGCTTCCTGCGCAAAGAGATCGCCGAAGGGCTGGTGGTGGTGCGCGACGAAGCGCAGCAAAGCGTGGTAATCCTCAAAGGCGACGGGCTGTTCGACTCCGCCGCCACCACGGTGCGCGCCAACTATATTCCGGTTATCGACCGCATCGCCGCCGCCATGAACGGCGTCAGCGGCAAAATCCTGGTCACCGGCTACAGCGACAACGTGCCGATCCGCAGCGCCCGTTTCGCCTCCAACTGGGAGCTGTCGCTGGCGCGCGCCGAAGCGGTCAGCGCCCGGTTGCAAAAGCACCTCGCCAACCCGCAGCGTGTCAAGGCCGAGGGCCGCGGCGAGAGCAATCCCGTCGCGCCGAACGATAACAAAGTGAACCGCGCGTTGAACCGCCGGGTAGAAATTACGCTGTTGGTCGCCCCGGAAAATACCCAGGCGGAAATCAACGGCTTGCCGCAAGGAACCGGAAAGTAATGCTCAGTACGTTATTCTCCATCATCACCAGCCGCCTGCTGTGGGGCTTTGTCGGCATTACCGCGCTGGCGTTCATCATCTGGATGATCGGCCCGCTGGTGGCCATCGGCGACTATCGCCCGCTGGAGCCGGAACTCAACCGCCAGATCGCCATCGGCGTTATCTACCTGATCTGGTTCCTGTGCCGCCTGATCCCGCGCCTCTACAGCGCCTGGTTCAACAGCCGCCTGCTGAGCAACCTGCGCGCCGCCGAAGCGGTGCCGGCGGAAGACGGCAAGCCCGAGGTCAAACAAGACGATCAGTTGGCGCAGCGCTTCGACGAAGCGGCGCAGCTGCTGAAAAAGGCGCGCTTCACACCGGGCCAGGGCGACGGCAAACACCGCTGGATGACCCGCTTTAGCCGCCAGTACCTGTACCAGCTGCCGTGGTATGTGATCATCGGCGCGCCCGGCGCCGGCAAGACCACCGCGCTGGTCAACTCCGGCCTGCACTTCCCGCTGGCGGATCGCTTCGGCAAATCCGCGCTGCGCGGCGTGGGCGGCACCCGCAACTGCGACTGGTGGTTTACCAACGACGCCGTGCTGCTCGACACCGCCGGCCGCTACACCACGCAGGAAAGCCAGCGCGAAGAAGACGCCGGCGAGTGGCAAAGCTTCGTCGCGCTGCTGAAAAAATACCGCACCCGTCAGCCGATCAACGGCGTGATGGTGACCATCAGCGTCGCCGATCTGCTGAGCGACAGCGCCGAAGCGCGCGCCGCCCAGGCCAGCGCGCTGCGCAAACGCCTGATCGAACTGCACGAACAGCTGGGCATTCACTTCCCGGTCTATGTGCTGGTCACCAAAACCGACCTGCTCAACGGCTTTATGGCCTACTTCGGCAGCTTCGACAAAGCACAGCGCGACCAGATCTGGGGGTTCACCTTCCCTTACGAGCGCTCGCGGCAGCCGGACTTCAACCTGAACGCCGCTTTCGAACAGCAATACGCCCTGCTGCAACAGCGGCTGGACGCGGCGCTGCCTGATACGCTGCTGATGGAGCACGACGCGCGCCAGCGCGCCGAAAGCTACCTGTTCCCGCAGGAGTTCGCCGCGCTGCGCCCGCTGCTCGGCCAATACCTGGAGCAGGTGTTCGCCACCTCCAGTTTTGAAACCCGCTTTACCCCGCGCGGCATCTATTTCACCAGCGGCACGCAGGAAGGCCTGCCGTTCGACCGGGTGATGGGCGAGCTGAACCGCTATCTGCAGCTGCCGACGGCAAACTCAGGGGCGCAGGCCAACGCGGCCTGGGACAGCGTGGGCCAGGAAGCGCCAATCCCGGCGGCCAAGGGCCAAAGCTTCTTCCTGAAAGAGACGTTGGAATCGGTGGTTTTCCAGGAATCCGGGCTGGCGGGCAGCAACCGCTGGTGGGAATACCGCAACCGCGCCCTGCACTGGGCGGGTTACATCGCACTGGCGGTGATCCTGGCGGTGCTGGCGATGCTCTGGTTCACCAGCTACGGCAACAACAAGGCCTATCTGGCGGAAGTGGCCGCCAAGGTGCCCGGCGTCGAGCGCCAGGGGCAAAACCTGACGCAGTTGGGCAACGGCGACATGTTCTCGCTGCTGCCGTTCCTCAACAGCCTGCTGCACCTGCCGGACAGCCAAAACTTTTCGCTGGACGATCCGCCGTTCACCTACCGCATGGGGCTGTTCCGCGGCGATCAGGTGAGCGACGCCGGCAATGCGCTGTACCAAAAAGCGCTGAAAGAGCTGCTGCTGCCGCAGGTGGCGCAACAGATCGCCACCACGCTGCGCAACGACAACCACGGCGATGCGGACTTCAGCTACGAAGCGCTGAAGGCCTACCAGATGCTGTATCTGCCGAAGCAGTACGACGGTAAATTCCTGCGCGCCTGGGTGATGCTCAACCTGCAGCGCAACCTGCCGCAGGGCAGCACCCAGAAACAGCTGCAGCAGATCGAATGGCATTTGGGCCAGCTGCTGGATGCGCAGATCCAGGCCTCGCCTTACGCCAAAGACGACCCGCTGGTGGCGCAGGCGCAGGCCGCCATCAACCGGGCGCCGCTGTCGCAGCGCGTCTACGGCCGCCTCAAGCGCCTGCTGCTGAAGCAGACCGACATCAAGCCGGTCAGTCTGGTCGATTTGGCCGGCCCGCAGACCGAGCTGGCGTTCAGCCGCAAAAGCGGCAAACCGGTGACCGACGGCGTGCCGGGCCTGTTTACCTCGCAGGGGTATTGGAAAGCGTTCAACGACAACATCGATCCGGTGACCGACACCCTGCGCAAGGAAGACGTCTGGGTGTTGAACAGCCAGACGCCGGAGCAGAAGAGCGCTGATTTGACCAAAACCATCCGCCAGCTGTACATGCAGGACTTCATCAGCGCCTGGGATGAGCTGCTGGGGGATATCCAACTGGCCAACATCGGCAACCTGACCCAGCGCATCAGCAGCGCGCGCCTGCTGTCCGGCAACCCGTCGCCGATGCGTAACCTGCTGGTCAACGTCAGCAAAAACGTCACCCTGCGCGACGAGAAAAGCGACGCCGACTCCCGCTCGCTGCTGGCCAAAACCGAAGACAGACTGAATCAAAACGCCAACCGCACGCTGGAAGCGCTGTTCACCAACCGGCCGGCCAACGCCGACGGCGACGTATCCGCCCAGCCGGAACAGCTGGTGATGGCGCACTTCGCGCCGCTGCTGGAGCTAGCGCAAAGCCAGGGCGAAGGCAATAAGGCGATCCCTTTCGACAGCGTGCTCAAGCAGGTCGATGAGCTGTACAGCTATCTGACGGCGGTTCAGGGCGCGGCCAACAGCGGCATGTCGGCGCCACCGAGCGACATCATCCCGCGTCTGCAGGCCGAATCCGGCCGCTTGCCGGTGCCGTTCAAACAGATGCTGCTGTCGCTGGCGATCGGCGCCAGCAGCGACACCCAGCGCAAAGAGATGGAGAACGTGAAAAAGCGCATCAGCTTCGAGGTCGGCAGTTTCTGCCGCCAGGCGATCGCCGGCCGTTATCCGCTGGTGGCACGGGCGCGCCAGGACGTGACGCCGGACGATCTGGCGCGCATGTTCGCGCCGAACAGCGGGCTGATGGACAGCTTCTTCCGCGACAACCTGCAGGGCAAGGTCGACACCACCCGCGCCAACTGGCGCTTTACCCCTGGCGTGGACGGCAAGACGCTGCCCGGCGGCGAAGGCATCCTGCGTTCCTTCCAGCAGGCGCAGCGCATCCGCGACGCCTTCTTCGCCAACGGTACCGCGACGCCCTCTTACCGCGTGACCGTGCGGCCGGTGCGGATGGATAACGACATCCTCAACCTGACGCTGGATATCGACGGCCAGCTGTTCAAATACAGCCACGGCCCGCAGGTGCCGCTGGTGGTCAGTTGGCCGGGCACCCGCAATACCAACCAGGTGCATCTGCAGCTGGCGCTGGCCAACGGCACCACCGCCAGCCTGGTGACCAGCGGGCCGTGGGCGCTGAACCGCCTGGTGGATATGGCGCAGTCTTCGGGCACCGGCGGCCTCGGCCGTCAGGCGACCTTCAATCTTGACGGCCACCGCGTCACGCTGGAGTTCACGCCCAACAGCATTCGCAATCCGTTCCAACTGCCGGCCTTCTCGTGCCCGTAGCCCCGAAAGGACATGACCATGAGCACTGATTCAAGCGCCCCGACGAGCATCGGCTGGTACGGCAAACTCCCTTCCGCCGGCGACTTCCTGCAACGCCGCCTGCCCGATCCGGTGGTCAACAACTGGGCCCACTGGTTCCATAACGGGCTGGTGAATTTGCAGCGCGATGCGCAGGGGCCGAACGGCCACCCGTTCAGCAACGCACCGGTGTGGAACTTCGTGATCCCCGCCACGCTCGGCAGCCCGTACGTGCAGATGGGTTGCCTGTTGCCGGCGCGCGATCGCGTCGGGCGACGCTACCCGATCTGCGCGCTGCGCCTGTTCAGCCAACAGGATTGGCGGCCGCAACAGCTGAACATGGCGGCGAGCTGGTACCAACAGCTCGGTTATACCCTGCTGAACGGCGTGCGCAACGGTTTCTCCGCCGAGCAGATCGACCGCACGTTGCAGGCGATCCCGGCGCTGCCCAGCCCGCCGGCGGAAGCGGATTCCGAGATATTGTCAATTATCGGTTTCCAGCATCCGGACGTGCCGGGCCTCGGCTGGCAACAGGCCGCCGACTGTTTCGACCCGGCGCAGTACACCAGTTTCTGGTGGACCAATCAGGCCGACGGACACCCGCTCTACACCCACGTGCACAGCGGCAACCTCACCGTGCAGCTGTTTTCACTGCTGTTCGAGCCCAACGGCTGGGCGCGCCCCGGCCGCGGCGGCCAGTACCCGCAAATGTTTGATTAACATCGCTCGTTGAAGGAAATTTTATGGCTATCGACACCGATACCCTGCTGGCACCGGTCGACGCGGACAATCCCTGCGGCGACAACCTGGAATACGACGCCGACTTTCTGGCGATGGAACAAGCCGCCACCGGCAAGGCCGAACAACAGTTCGGCAGCACCATCATCCCGGAAGAAGCGCCGGATTGGGTGCAGGTCGAACGCCTAGCGACCTCGCTGCTGGCGCGCACCAAAGACCTGCGCGTCATGCTGTATCTCACCCGCGCCTGGACCCAGCTGCGTGGGTTGCCGGGCTACGCCGACGGGCTGACGCTGATCCACCAGTCGATGGCCCGTTACTGGGACGCCCTGCAGCCGCCGCTGGAGTTCGACGGCGAGGCCGACCCGCTGTTTCGCATCAACGCGCTGGCCGACCTTGGCGACAAGGCCGCGCTGGCCGCCAGCGTGCGCGCCGCGCCGCTGCTGAAAAGCGCCGCCGGTGAAATCTCGCTGCGCGATGCCGGCGCCCTGCTCGACGGCAGCAAGCAGGAGTGCCCCAACTTTCCCGGCGGCCGCGCACGGCTGCAGGATGAGCTGGCGCAACAGGATCGCCCCGAAGGCGCCCTGGTGGCGCGCATCGCCAACACCCTGAGCGCCATTCGCGGCGAAGTGACCCGTCATCTGGGGGAAAGCGCGCTGCCGGAAATGAGCGCGCTCACCAAGGTCTTTTCGCTGGTGGCGCTCGCCGGCCAGAGCGAGGCCCCGGCCGCCGCCGAACCCGACGCCCCGCCGGAAGCCGCCGCCGTGCAGCCACCCGCCGCCGTGCAGAGCGCCACCGCCCCGCTCAACTGGCGTAGCGCGCAGATCCAGTCGCGTGACGACGCCCAGCTGATGCTGGACAAGGTGAAAAACTATTTTCGTCTTCATGAGCCGAGCCACCCGGCGCCGCTGATGATCGATCGGGTCCAGCGGTTGATTACGCTGGACTTTATGCAAATCGTCCGCGATTTGGCGCCCGATGGGCTTAACCAACTGGAGACCATTCTCGGTCGCCCCGACAACGAGGAGAACAGCTAGCCGCCGACCTTTGTTCTCTTGACGCATCCGATACCGTCTGCCCCTGCGCAGACCCGAATCAGAACCTGACTCTCCCAGCCGGACGAGGCGCGTTCCCAATCGCCATTAGATGGAGTAAATCATGTCAAACTCGAAATCCCGCAGCGGGCAGAAATTCATCGCCCGCAACCGCGCGCCGCGCGTACAGATTGAATACGATGTCGAAATTTATGGCGCAGAGCGCAAAATCCAGCTGCCGTTCGTGATGGGCGTGATGGCGGATCTGGTGGGGAAAGCGGTCGATCCGCAAGCCAGCGTGGAAGAGCGCAAGTTCATGGAGATCGACGTCGACAACTTCGACGAGCGCATGAAATCGCTGAAGCCGCGCGTCGCTTATCAGGTCGACAACACCCTGACCGGCGAAGGCAAGCTGAACATCGATCTGACCTTCGAAAGCATGGAAGACTTCTCCCCCGCCGCCATCGCCCGCAAGGTCGACGCGCTGGACAATCTGCTGGACGCCCGCACCCAGCTTTCCAACCTGCTGTCCTACATGGACGGCAAGAACGGCGCCGAAGAGCTGATCTCCAAGATCCTGCAAAATCCGGCGCTGCTGCAATCCCTGACCGACGCGCCGAAGCCGGCGGTTAACGACGAAAACAACGAGCGTGAGGATTAATCGATGAGCAACTCGCCTCAGCAACAAAATGCGTTGCAGACCACCGAGACTTTTTCCAGCGATGAATTCAGCGCGCTGCTGAACAAAGAGTTCCGGCCGAAGACCGATCAGGCCAAAGAAGCGGTCGAGAACGCGGTGAAAACCCTGGCGCAGCAGGCGCTGGAAAACACCGTCACCGTTTCTTCCGACGCCTACCGCACCATCCAGGCGCTGATCGCGGAAATCGACGAAAAGCTGTCGCAGCAGATCAACCAGATCATTCACCACGACGACTTCCAGAAGCTGGAAGGCGCCTGGCACGGCCTGCATTATCTGGTCAACAACTCCGAAACCGACGAGATGCTGAAGATCCGCTTCATGAGCATTTCCAAGCAGGAGCTGGGCCGCACGCTGAAGCGTTATAAAGGCGTGGGCTGGGACCAGAGCCCGATCTTCAAGAAAGTCTACGAAGAAGAGTATGGCCAGTTCGGCGGCGAACCGTTCGGCTGCCTGGTGGGCGACTACTACTTCGATCACAGCCCGCAGGACGTGGAGCTGCTGGGCGAAATGGCCAAGATCGGCGCCGCCTCGCACTGCCCGTTCATCGCCGGCACCGCGCCAAGCGTGATGCAGATGGAGTCCTGGCAGGAGCTCTCCAACCCGCGCGATCTGACCAAGATTTTCCAGAACACCGAGTACGCCGCCTGGCGCAGCCTGCGCGAGTCGGAAGACGCGCGCTACCTGGGCCTGGTGATGCCGCGCTTCCTGGCGCGCCTGCCGTACGGCATCCGCACCAACCCGGTGGACGAGTTTGACTTCGAAGAAGACACCGACGGCGCGACCCACGGCAACTACACCTGGACCAACGCCGCCTACGCCATGGCCGCCAACATCAACCGTTCGTTCAAAGAGTTCGGCTGGTGCACCGCCATTCGCGGGGTGGAATCCGGCGGCGCGGTGGAAAACCTGCCGTGCCACACCTTCCCGAGCGACGACGGCGGCGTGGACATGAAGTGCCCGACTGAGATCGCCATCAGCGATCGCCGCGAAGCCGAGCTGGCCAAAAACGGCTTTATGCCGCTGGTGCACCGCAAAAACTCCGACTTCGCCGCCTTTATCGGCGCGCAGTCGCTGCAGAAGCCGGCGGAATACTACGATGCCGACGCCTCCGCCAATGCCCAGCTTTCCGCGCGCCTACCGTACCTGTTCGCCTGCTGCCGCTTCGCGCATTACCTGAAGTGCATCGTGCGCGACAAAATTGGCTCCTTCCGCGAGCGCGACGACATGGAACGCTGGCTGAACGACTGGATCATGAACTACGTGGACGGCGATCCGGCCAACTCCTCGCAGGAAACCAAGTCGCGCAAACCGCTGGCCGCGGCGGAAGTGCAGGTGGAAGAGATCGAAGACAACCCGGGCTATTACAGCGCCAAGTTCTTCCTGCGCCCGCACTACCAGCTGGAAGGCCTGACCGTCTCCCTGCGCCTGGTGTCGAAGCTGCCTTCGCTGAAGCAAAACGACGCGTCCTGATGGACTGAAGTCAGGCCGCGATAGTGCGGCCTGGCTGATACATTAACCTCATCACAGGGAAAGAAAGATGAAGACAAAACGGTTTTATCTGGCATCGCTGTTGGCAGTCGTCTGCTCGCTCTCCGCCGCGCCGCCAGCTTTCGCAGAGCAGACAACGAGACAGCATTTGACTTCCGATGATGTCAATTTGCCAGGCAGCGACTTTTTCCGTTTCTATCGCAGTGCAGATAAACAGGAAAAAGAGAAAGCGCGGATTTATTTGCTGGGCGTGCTGGACGCGACGGAAGGAAAAAGCTGGTGCCAATACAGCCAGCTACAAACCGTCACTCTGCAGGAGTTTGTGTTCGAATTCTTTAATAAACTTCCCGCTGCGCGCCTGCACGAAAGGGCAGCCTCCCTGATTGAAGAGGCTCTGGCGACTCGCTTCCCCTGCAAAGGAGGCAAAGCATGAAACCATTATATCGTCAGCTAAAAAGCAGCCATTACTCCTCTGATTACTCTAGCCCGGGATATTTGGCAGCAGAAGCCGTTTACGCCGAGATTGGTTATGAGCTTGATACGCTTCTAAAGCAAAACCCTGGTTATGCCAATACCTGTGCCGTCCGCATGAGCCTTGCGCTGTTGAAAGCCGGCATCAGCTTCAAAGGCCGCCTGCCAATCAAAAAAGGCGCCTATAAGGGTAAAACGATAGAACCTGGAGCCAAACTGCTGGCCGATCAGTTGCATCGCTCCAGTAGTTTTGGCAAAGCCAAAATTTTCTTTAATGCTCCAGATGCAGAGAAAGGTATTGGCAATAAAAAAGGCGTCGTGTTCTTCAATAAGATCACCAACTATGATGGCGGACACATTGATCTGATCGAACCAGAAAACTCGCTATTGACCTGCCATTCCCATTGCTATTTTAACTGCAAAGAAGTCTGGTTTTGGGAATTAAGCTAGTGTTCCATCGGCTTGTCAGTAAATGCATGAGGTTTGGTTTAACTGCATGCTTGCAGATCGAAAAAAAACAGAACATACATTGAACCCAGACAACGCGAAATAATTAAGCATTGAGCCATTAGCACTTAATAGTGGCTCGGTAACCCGTACCGATAGTTTTCGGTATTTAATAAGGTGCATGGCACAAGGATATAAATTGGTAATGCATTACCACACTTGCAATTCCTGCTGCTATTACCTGAGTTTTTCAACGTAACGTTAATACTACTGTTAACCCTTAATAAAGAGTGAAGAAACTATGGCTATTGATATGTTCCTGAAAGTTGAAGGTGCCAGCGGCGAATCTAAAGATTCGAATCACAAAGGCTGGACCGACATTACTTCTTTCTCCTGGGGCGCTTCTCAACCGGGCAATATGGGCGTTGGCGGCGGCGGTGGCGCCGGTAAAGTGTGCTTCAACGATCTGCACGTTAACGCGCTGGTCGACAAGTCAACCCCGGCGCTGCTGAAGCATTGCTCCAGCGGTAAGCACCTGACCAAGGTTGAGTTGTCTGTCTGCAAGGCGGGCGGTACTCAGGTTGAGTACGTTAAAATCACCCTGGACGACGTGCTGGTCACCGCCGTGCAGTACACCGGCGCAGGCGGCGAAGACACCGTGGGCGTCACCTACTCCTTCCAGGCGGCGAAAGTGAAACAGCAATACTGGGAGCAGAGCGACAAAGGCGGCAAAGGCGCCGAAAGCAGCGCAGGTTGGAACATCAAGGAAAACCGCGAAGCTTAATTTGTATGCCCCCCGGTTACGGCCGGGGGTCTAATATAGGAAATAACAATGAATAATAACCGCCCCATTTTTTCAGCCGCATGGGCTGCAAGCACTAAAATATATAACGCGCAATATTCAGCTCAGAATGTTGCCGAGATTATCGGTGGGCGTGTAGCCATGAATATTGCGCCTAATGGAAAGTGGGAAAACACCTGCGCTGTACGCATGAGCTACATCTTGAATAAATCTGGCTTTCCCATTCCTTATGTAAAAGATCAGACCGTATCAGGTGCCGATCGTCAATGGTATTTTTTTAGAGTTAAAGATCTTATCGCTTATTTGACAAAGATCTGGGGCAAACCCGACCTTCGAGTCAAGTTCCCTCCTCCAGGTGGTGGTGAATTAGCAGGAAAGAAGGGGATCATATTGTTTGAAATTGCAGGTTGGAGCGATGCCGGAGGGCATGCTACGCTCTGGAATGGGAACGGCGATTGTTATGATCATTGTTATTTCAATGAACCAGAAGCTCGCTATACAACAAATTACGCTAACTTTTGGGTATTAAGATGAAAAAAATCCTTATCTCCTTTTTTTGTCTATATGCCACTTGTGCTATAGCACAGAAAAATCAAGAAGAACCTATTGAAAAGTGGCCACCGCAGGCAGCATACAGAAACTATTTGCAAAACTATAAAGATATCGCTCTAACCTACTGCATTTCAGTCGCTTATAAGACATCACCAGAAGCCAGCAAAGATGCAATTGCCTCATCGAATGGAATCGATGCGTGGTCATACTATGCAATTCGTGATGAAGAATCCCCTATCATTGCGCTGACAAAGCAGTACTTGCAAAAGAATTACAATGCTAAGGATGGGAAAAGCCGCTTAGACTTAATGAAGTGCATGGATATGTACCATAGTAAAGATCTTGACAAACTTGCGAAAGACTATGTACAGCGCCCTAATGATAATTGGGTGAAAGACAATCCGGATAGAATAAATGAAAATCCTCCTCGGAAATAATCAGTGAAAAGAATCTTACTGACTGTGGCCATCGCCGCAACGTTGAACGCTAATGCAGCGACAAAAATTGACTACTCCCCTGCCGAGTACCTCAAAAACTACGCGCTTAGCGTTTGTATCGCCGAGGGGTACTCAGCAAAAGAAGTCAAAAACGATGCCGCCGCCGCTGCTCGGGGTTACACGGAATTCGGCGATTATTCTCTGGAAGCGCATACCGCTGTCAGGGCGCTGGCAAAAGAATTTCTGGCAAAGCCCTATGACAGCATGTCTGGGGAGCCGATGACGATGGCAAAGTGCATCGACCTTGTACACAGCCAAGCGTTGCAAGCCATCATCAAGAAATACCAAGGGAAAGACGACAACTGATATCAGAGTTGCTCAAACGACGGCTCATATCAAAGGTTATCTCGGATGAGAAGATACACGTACTTTTTAATGTCTCTGCTGCTCGGAAGCCATGTAGTCCTTGCTGAAAACTCGCTTAATGCTTTATCGCAAGAGGCACTATATAAAAATTGGTTAACCAGCCGCTGCATTGGGAAATCCACTGACTCAGAAAGAACCAAACAAGACGCCTTCCGTTCCGCTTCCGCCTATTTAGAATTGAGTAAACTGCCGATGGATGCATTTGAACAAGGTGAAAAACTGGCTGAACAGTACGCAAATAAAAATAGCCAAGGCTCAGTTCAAGGGACTTACCATACTTTAGATTGTCTTTCACTGCAGAGCGCCAGTGAAGCTAACGTCATCTTTTCTCGCTACTCTAATCAGTAAATTAGTTATAAGAGGGTAGTTACCTTGGGATAATCAAGAAATCTAATTTCAATTCTCTAATCAACAAGCCTTCAATTAATAACAAAAGCATTTCGTAAAATTAAGACCACAACAAGCCTTAGTGAACGAGTTAAGAAACAACTTAACGGCTTGCCAAAATACCCGCCAATTTTGGCAAGCCACAGATCGAATCATTAATTATTGCACTACCTCCTAATCAGCAGGAATGCCTTATGCGATTTTCCATTGTAAAAAATAAAAGCGGCCAGGTTCCGCCGCAGAGCAGTTGCGATTTTCTGCCGCCGGGCGGCACCATCGGCCGCAGCGTGGACAACAACCTGGTGCTGCCGGACGAAGAGCGCGCCATTTCCCGTCTGCAGGCGATCGTGCATATTTCCGCTGACGGCGAATGCCGCATCACTAACCGCGGCAACGTTACCCGCGTGCTGCTGAACGACATTCCGCTGGAACGTGGCCGCCAGGTTGAACTGCAGGACGGCGACGTGCTCGGCATCGACGATTACCAGATTGAAGTCAGCGCGCTGCAACAGCACGCCGCGCCACAGGCTCAACCGGTGGCCAAGGCCGCCGCCGTTGCCGCTGTTACGGCCCCTGCAGCCGCCGCCAAAGAAAAATCCGCCGCGCCAATCCCCAACGAAATCTGGGACAGCCTGGTGGAAGAATTCACGCCGAATGCGCCGGCCGCCGCCACAGTCACACCGCCGCAGGTCGCCAATCCAGGCAGCCACCCGCTGCTGGATACCCCCGCTCGCGAGCTGAACCCAGCCGATCCGCTGGCTCAGCTGGCGGGCGATGTCGATCTGCGCCAGCTGCAGCAGCAGCAAACCGATCCGGCAGCGCTGTTCAACACCGACACCACCTTTGAGCGCGAACACATCCTGGCCGATACCACCCCCAGCGCGCTGCTGGCGGAGCAGGCTGCGCCGCCGCGCCCGGCGACTCCCACCCAAAAAACGCAGCAACCGGAGCAAGAGCTGGATCCGCTGGCGCTGTTCGGCGGTTCATCCGCGCCCGCTTCGCCAGAAGCGTTGAACAGCAACGATCCGCTGGGCCTGCTGATGGGCGGCGCCGTGCCGCTGGCCCAGCCGGAAGAACCGGTACAGCCGCCCGCGCCGCCGATCGCCGCACAACCGCAAGCGCCGCGCCCACAGCCGACGCCACCGCCCGTGCAAATCCCCGAGCCGCAGCCCCAACCCGCGCCGCAGTTCAGCCAGCAGGAACCACCCGTGCAGCCGCCGCGCCCGCGCCAGGGCAACCGCCTGGGCATCGATCCGGTCGCCTACCAGTCCGCCCAGCGGCAACATGCCGCCGCGCCGAATGGCGACACATTGGAAGGGCCGTTGCTGGCGGCGCTGTTGCAAGGCATCGGCCTCGACGATCTGCAGCCGCAGCCGCACTTCGACGAACAACAGATCCGCCAGGCCGGACGCCTGCTGAGCCTGTTCTCGCAAGGCACCGTCGCCCTGCTGTCATCCCGCTCTATCCTCAAGCGCGGCGTGAAGGCCGAAATGACCATGATCCTCGACGAGGCCAACAACCCGTTCAAGCTGCTGCCTTCGGGCAAAACGGTGCTGATGCAGATGTTCGGCAGCCAGATGCCGGGCTTTATGCCGCCGGAGCAGGCGGTGCGCGACGCGCTGATCGACCTGCAGGCGCACCAGCTGGGGATGATCGCCGGTATTCGCGCCATCATCGCCGCCATGCTGCAGTCGTTCAACCCGGAGCGTCTCGAAGAGGAAGCGCGCAAGGAAGGCGTGGCGCCGCGCCTGTCGCTGCCCGCCAACCGCAAGGCTGCGCTGTGGGACTACTTCGTGAAGAACTATCAGCAAACCTCCGGCGAGATCGAGGACGATTTCCACACCCTGTTCGGCGAAGCCTTCCTGCACGCCTATGACGTTGAAGTGAATCAATACAAAGACTCACAGACCAAACCGGACGCGTAATGAATATCACCATAGCCTCTACCTCCAACCAGGGCGGCCGCGCCTCCAACCAGGATCAGACCGGCGAGGTGCTCGGCAACCGCGCCGCCTGCTTCGTGGTGTGCGACGGCATCGCCGGCTTTCCGGGCGGCGATATCGCCGCCAAACTGGCGCGCGACACCATTTTGCAAAACTTCGACGGCGAAAAGCACCTGAACGCCCAGAGCATTCGCCAGCACATCACGCGCGCCAACGCCGCTATCCACCAGCAGCAGCGGCAGTCGGATGAATACAGCAAGATGGGCACCACGCTGGTCAGCCTGTTTATCGATCGCGATTATCAGCTGGCCTACTGGGCGCACGCTGGCGACAGCCGCCTGTATCTGTTCCGCCGCGGCTACCTGCATGCCGTCACCACCGACCACAGCCTGATCCAACAGATGCAGGACGCCGGTTATCAGACCAACGGCATCAACAGCAACCTGCTGTATTTCGCGCTGGGGCTCAATGAAGAGCGCGACGCCACCTACAGCGACGTGCTGCAGCTGGAAGACGGCGACGTTTTCCTGCTGTGCACCGACGGCTTCTGGCACAGCTTCAGCCAGGCCGAACTGGAACAGTCGCTGCACATGGTCAACTCCCCCAGCGAGTGGATCGCTCTGATGCAGCAGGCATGGAAGAAAAACAATAACAGCGATAACTACAGCGCTATCGCCGTCTGGATTGGCTCACCGCAGGAAACCACCCTGCTGCATTCGCTGGCGGATGCGGAGCGGTTTCTGAGCCGCGACTGAGCAGCGCACATTCACAGCAAGGTTCACTATGAAATATTGGATGCCGGGGCTCGTCGCCCTGATGGCGGTGCCGACCGCGCAGGCGATGAACTATCGCCTGGTTTACTCCCCCAGCCAGAAGCTGGAAGTGTTTATCGATGACGTCAAAAACAGCAATCCGGCAAGCTGGTGCGGCAAAAGCATCCCGCTGCGCATCGTCTCGGCGCAAAGCCAGGATCCGGCGGTGCTGAACGACTTCCTGCCGCGCGTCGGCAATCTGCTGGAAAAGCAGTGCCCGAAAACCGGCCACCTGCCCTGGACGCTGACCGACAAGCGCGGTGAGAAGCTGGCCAGCGGCGAGGCCGCCAAAGCGCGCGGCTGGAAACCGGTGGTCAAACAGGAGGCCGTCGAGCAGCCGCAGATCCCGCCGCAGCCGGCGATCCCTGCGGCGGTAGCCGTGACCTCTCCGCAAGCGGACACCGCGCCGGCTCAGCGTTTCAGCCTGCCGCAGGGCTGCCACTTCCGCACCTTCTGGCGTGACGAAGCCAACGGCGGCGCGCTGTTCATTCCCGCCGGCGACGCGCTGCGCTGCGGCGAGGACGGCTGGCTGCAGGGCAGCGGCGCGGTCACGCTGCAACAGGGCGGCCAAACCCTCTCGCCGACGCTGTGGTTCCTGCAAGGCTATCCGCTGGCGCAGATCAACGGCGGCGATCGCGCGCTGACCGTCGTCAGCGCCAACGCCCAGCGGCTGGTTCTGGGCGGCAACCCGCAGGCACCGGGCAGCTTCCTGCTGCTGAGCTTCGAACCGAAGCTGCACGCGTGGGCGTTCAACGGCGAAGCGATCGTTGAAATGCCGCGCGTCGACGCCGCAGACGAGAACAAGATCAAACAGCGCCTGCAGCAGGCGCAAACCGCCTGGCAACCGCTGCTGAGCGCCCCCGCTCCGCTGACCTTCAAGCTGGTGGAAAAGCTGGCCGCAGACCGGGTCGATCCCGCTAGCGGCAGCTACCTGTCGGTTAACGGCGCCACTCACTGATTATAAGGAAAGCCTGTGAAATCATTAGCAAGCATGCTGCAAGGTCAGTCGATCGGCGCGGCCATCACCGCCGTCGAAAACGATATCAAGGCGAAACCGGCGGATGCCGACCTGCGCGCCGCGCTGGTGCAACTGCTGTGCCTGAGCGGCAACTGGACGCGCGCCAACGCGCAGCTGAAATCCTGGCAGGCGTTGAAACCGATCGCTCAACCGACCACGCTGCTGCTGATGCAGTCGGTCAACGCCGAGCTGCAACGCCAGGCGGTGTTTGCCGGCACGGCCGCGCCGGCGCTGCTGCGGCAGGATCAGCCCTGGCTGAAACTGATGGTGCAGGCGCTGCATCAGGATGCGCAAGGGGCGGCCGAACAGGCCCAGGCGTTGCGCGATGAAGCGCTGGAGGCCGCCCCGGCCGGCGCCGGGCGGTTAACGCTGGCCGAAGGCGACCAAGAACGGCAACTGCGTTTCGACTGGCTGACCGACGGTGACGGCCGCCTCGGCCCGGTATGCGAGCTGGCGCTGAACGGCGTTTACTACTGGCTGCCGTTCGCCGACATCGCCGCGATCCAGTTCCAGGCGCCGCAGAGCGCCATCGATCTGGTGTGGAGCCATGCGCTGGTGCGCCTGACCGACGGCCGCGAACAGGTGTGCCAACTGCCCGCCCGCTACCCGCTGGCCGAAGACAGCGACGACGCGCTGCTGCTGGGCAAACGCACCGAATGGCAACCGCTGGGCGACGGCACCCACTATGCGGGGCTGGGCTTGAAGACCTGGCTCAGCGAAAGCGACGAATTCCCGCTGCACAGCCTGCGGCAGCTGAGCTTCGACGCGAGCGCCTGACCATGAACGACAAGCGCCCCCCCCACTACGACGGCGGCGATCTGCACCGCCAGGGCTATCGCTATCGTCAGGACAGCGAACGCCTGACGTCACGCGACAAAATGCAGCCGGTGCTGCTCGACATGCTGACCGACGACGAGCCGCAGAAAAAACAGGAGACGCAGGTGCGCAACCTGGTGTCGCACAGCGAACTGCGCCGCCGGGTGCTGCGCGATCTGCAGTGGCTGTTCAACTGCGTCAACAGCGAATCCAATCTGGATCTCGGCGATTTTCCTCAGGTGCGGCGCTCCACCCTGAATTACGGCATCGCCTCACTGGCGGGCAAGCGCATGTCGGACATCGAATGGCTCGACATTCAGCGCGCGCTGACCGAGTCCATTCTCCATTTCGAGCCGCGCATTTTGCCCGAAGGGTTGCAAGTGCGCTGCATCTCGGACACCGGCTCGCTGGAGCTGCACAACGTGTTGTCGATCGAAATCAAGGGCCGCCTGTGGTGCGTGCCCTATCCGCTGGAGTTTCTGTTCCGTACCGACGTGGATCTGGAAAACGGCCACTTCGATCTGAAAGACATAGGGTAAGGCGATGGACAGTAAACTTTTAGATTATTACAACCGCGAGCTGGCCTATCTGCGCGAGATGGGCGCCGAGTTCGCCGAACAGTACCCGAAGGTCGCGGGCCGTCTTGGCATGCGCGGCATCGACGTGGCGGATCCTTATATCGAGCGCCTGATGGAGGGCTTCGCCTTCCTCACCTCGCGCGTGCAGCTGAAAATGGACGCCGAGTTCCCGCGCTTTTCTCAGCGCTTGCTGGAGATCATCTACCCCAATTACCTGTCGCCGACGCCGTCGATGGCGATCGCCGAGCTGCAGCCGGACAGCAGCAAAGGTGACATCAGCAACGGCTTCGTGGTGCCGCGCGGCACCATGATGGACAGCCAGACGCTGAAGAAAAGCGGCATCACCTGCAGCTACGCCACCGCCCATGACGTCACGCTGCAGCCGGTGCGCATCGCCGCCGTCGAGCTGGGCGGCATTCCGGCCGATATCCCGTTGGCCTCGCTGGGGCTGCAGCACAGCGGCTGCGTCAGCGCGCTGCGCATTCGTCTCGAGTGCTACGAAAGCGTGACGCTCAACAACCTGCAACTGGATCAGCTGATGTTTTACCTGGCCGGGCCGGACATGCAGGCGCAGCAGCTGCTGGAACTGCTGATGCAACACAGCGTCGGGCTTGTCTGCCAAACGGTGGAGGCGCAGCCGCAGCGGCGGGCGCTGGCGCTGGACGGGCTGCGGCAGGAGGGCTTCGCCGCCGAACAGGCGCTGCTGCCCAACGACCTGCGCAACTTCGAAGGCTACCGGCTGCTGCAGGAGTACTTCGCCTTCCCGGCGCGCTTCCAGTTCTTCAGCGTCAACGGCCTGCGTCCGCTGCTGCAGAGCGTGCGCGAAGGGAAAAAGGCGCTGCGCCAGTTCGAGATCGTGGTGCTGCTGGATCGGCACGACGCCGCGCTGGAGCGGGTGGTCGACGCCGCCCATTTGGCGCTGCACTGCACGCCGGTGATCAACCTGTTTCCGAAGGTCGCCGAACGCATCGCGATCAACGAAAAAAACCACGAATACCATCTGGTGGTCGACAATATCCGGCCGCTGGATTACGAAGTGTTCTCGGTGCAGCGGCTCGGCGGCAGCGCCAGCGAAAAACGCTACGAGCAAGAGTTTCGGCCGTTTTACAGCACCCTGAGCGCGGACGACGGCAACTATGGCGCCTACTTCTCGCTGCGGCGCGAACAGCGCACGCTGTCGGAGCACGCCCGCCGCTACGGCACCCGCACCGGCTATGCCGGTTCGGAAGTGTTCGTGTCACTGGTGGACGAGCGGCAATCGCCGTGGCACAGCGATCTGAAATACCTCACCGCCGACGTGCTGTGCACCAGCCGCGACCTGCCGTTGATGTTGCTGCAACAGGATCAGGGCAACTTCGTGATGCCCGATTCGATCCCGATCAAGCAGGTCTCGCTGCGCAAAGGCCCCACCCCGCCGCGCCCGGCGCTGGCCGAAGGCATGATCACCTGGCGGCTGATCAGCCAGCTGCAGCTGAACTACCTCAGCATGATGGACGGCGATCCGGAACAGGGCGCCGCCAGCCTGCGCCAGCTGCTGGGGCTGTACGGCAACCTGAGCGAGCCGGCGATCGCCAAACAGATCCAGGGCGTGCGCCACTGCAACCTGCGGCCGGTCTATCGGCGAGTGCCGGAGCCGGGCCCCATCGTGTTCGCGCGCGGCATCGCCATCGATCTGACGGTCGATGAGCAGGCGTTCTCCGGCAACAGCCCTTATCTACTCGGCAGCGTGCTGGAGCGCCTGTTCTCACGCCTGGTGGCGATGAACACCTTCACCGAGATGACGCTCTCCAGCCAGCAGCGCGGCGAAATCGCCCACTGGCAGGCGCGCATGGGCAAAAGGACGCTGATATGAGCGCGGAGATGATTGCCACCGAACTGGCGCCGCCGCAGATTAACGCGCTGTATCGCCTGCCGGACGACTTCTGGCCGCGGCTGCGCAGCGCGCCTTACAAGCACGATCTGTTTCAGCTGCTGCGCCGCATCGACGCCCAGGGCGGCCAGCCTTACCTACTGGGGCGCGCGCCGCTGCCGCGCCATGAGATGCTGCGTCTGGGCCAGGAGCCGTCGCTGTCGTTCGCGCCCTCCACGCTGGCGCAGGTGGCGCCGCGCGCCAACAGCCCGCTGCACGACGTCTCGATCTTCAGCTTCGGTCTGTTCGGCCCCAACGGGCCGCTGCCGCTGCACCTGACCGAATACGTGCGCGAACGGGTGTACCACCACCAGGACACCACCCTGCTGGCGTTCACCAACCTGTTCCATCACCGGCTGACGCTGCTGTTTTACCGCGCCTGGGCCGACGCGCAGCCGACGGTGTCGCTGGATCGCCCGGACAACCGGCGCTTCGACGAATACCTGTCGAGCCTGATCGGCATCGGCCAGCCGGCGCAGCAGGAACGCGACAGCATCAACGCCCACGCCAAACATTTTATGGCCGGTCATCTGATTCGCCACAGCCGCGATCCGGAAGGCCTGAGCAAGATTTTGCAGCAGTATTTCAAGGTGCCGGTGCGCATCGTCGAAAACGTGCCGCACTGGCTGCGGGTGGAACCGCGCGAGCAAGCTCGCCTCAAGGCTGGGCGCGGCGCGCCGCGGCTCGGCGAGTCGGCCTTTCTCGGCATCGCGGTGCGCGATATTCAGCACAAATTCCGCATCGAGCTGGGGCCGATGCCGCAGCAAGACTATGACCGCTTCCTGCCCGGCGCCGACCTGTGCCGGCAGCTGCGCGACTGGGTGCGCCAATATCTGGGCATCGAGTTCGTCTGGGAAGTGCGCCTGATCCTGGCGAAGGAACAGGCGCACGGCATCCAGCTCGGCGGCGCGCAGCGACTGGGCCTGAGCAGCTGGCTGGCCGACGATCGGCGGCAACGCGATCTCGACGATCTGATCTTCAGCCCTGAACCGCTGGAAAATCCGTTCTGACCCTATTTCGGCCGGCGCCCTGCGGCGCCAGGCCACTCTGAGACCTGAGGAAAACCATGTCTGAAATCAGCCGCTCGGTATTATTTGGCAAACTGGATAGCCTGTTATTCACCTCTCTGGAAAGTGCGACGGCGTTTTGCAAGCTGCGCGGTAACCCCTACGTCGAACTGGCGCACTGGCTGCATCAGCTGATGCAATCGCCGGACGGCGATCTGCAGCAGATCGTCCGCCACTTCGCGCTGGACGAGGCGCAGCTGGCGCGCGATATCGTCGAGGCGCTCGATCGCCTGCCCCGCGGCGCCAGCGCCATTTCCGATCTGTCCGAGCACATCGACAGCGCGGTAGAACGCGCCTGGGTCTATGGCTCATTGAAATTCGGCGCGGCGCGCATCCGCGGCGGCCACCTGCTGCTCGGCATCCTGAAAACCTACAGCCTGCGCCATCTGCTGAAGGCCATTTCCCCGCAGTTCGAGCGCATCAACGCCGATCTGTTGATGGAGCAGTTCGCCGCCATCACCGCTCACTCGGCGGAAAACGCCCAGGATGCGCCGGCGGAAAGCAGCGCCGAGAACGTATCCGGCGCGGCGCGCAGCGGTGAAAGCGTGCTGGCGCAGTATGCCCAGGATCTGACCGCCAGAGCGCGCAACGGCGAGATCGACCCGGTGGCCGGCCGCGATGAGGAGATCCGGCAAATCATCGATATCCTGATGCGCCGCCGCCAGAACAACCCGCTGCTGACCGGCGAGGCCGGCGTCGGGAAAACCGCGGTGGTGGAAGGCCTGGCGCTGCGCATCGTGGCCGGCGACGTGCCGCCGCAGCTGCGCGACGTGAAACTGTGCCTGCTGGACATCGGCATGCTGCAGGCCGGCGCCGGCGTCAAAGGCGAGTTTGAAAAACGGCTGCAGGCGGTGATCGACGAAGTGCAGTCCAGCCCGACGCCGATCATCCTGTTTATCGACGAAATTCACACCCTGATCGGCGCCGGCGGCGCCCAGGGTACCGGCGACGCCGCCAACCTGCTGAAACCGGCGCTGGCGCGCGGCCAACTGCGCACCCTCGGCGCCACCACCTGGTCGGAATACAAGAAATACATCGAGAAGGATCCGGCGCTCACCCGCCGTTTCCAGGTGGTGCAGGTGCATGAACCGAGCGAAGACAAAGCGCTGCTGATGCTGCGCAGCACCGTCAGCCCGCTGGAGCAACACCACCGCGTGCTGCTGCTGGATGAAGCGGTGGACGCCGCGGTGCGGCTGTCCCATCGCTATATTCCTGCCCGCCAGTTGCCGGACAAGGCGGTGGCGCTGCTGGATACCGCCTGTGCGCGCGTGGCGGTCAGCCAACATGCCGAGCCTGCTCAGGTCGAAGACTGCCGCCACCGCATCGATGCGCTGCAGATAGAGTTGGATATCGCCCGCCGCGAGGCCAAGGTCGGCATCGGCGATCCCCTGCGCCCGCAGGAGATTGAAGCCCAGCTGACCGCGCTGCGCCAGGAATTGGAACAGCTGACCGACCGCTGGCAGCAGGAGCTGGCGCTGATCCAAGAGATCATCACACTGCGCGCACAGCTGCACCAACAGGAAGCGGAGCCTGCCGACGAAGAGACGCAGGCTGGCCCTGACGCCGACGCGCTGCGTGCCCAGTTGGGCGAACTGCAGCAGCAGTTGAGCGCGCTGCAGGGCGAAGCGCCGCTGATCTTCGCCGCCGTCGACGCCAACATCGTGGCGGCGGTAGTGGCCGACTGGACCGGCATCCCGCTGGGCCGCATGGTGAAAAACGAGATTGAGGCGGTGCTGCAACTCTCCGACACCCTGAACCAGCGCGTGATCGGCCAACGCCATGCGCTGGATCTGATCGCCCGCCGGGTGCGCACTTCGCGGGCGCGGCTGGACGATCCGAACAAGCCGGTCGGGGTGTTCCTGCTGGCCGGGCCGTCCGGCGTCGGCAAGACCGAAACCGCGCTGGCGCTGGCGGAAACCCTGTACGGCGGCGAGCAGAACGTCATCACCATCAACATGAGCGAATTCCAGGAGTCGCACACCGTTTCGACGCTGAAAGGCGCGCCCCCGGGCTATGTCGGCTACGGCGAAGGCGGCGTGCTGACCGAGGCGGTGCGCCGCCGTCCTTACAGCGTGGTGCTGCTGGACGAAATCGAGAAGGCGCACCCGGACGTGCATGAAATCTTCTTCCAGGTGTTCGACAAGGGCTGGATGGAGGACGGCGAAGGCCGCCATATCGATTTCCGCAACACCATCATCATCCTGACCTCCAACGTCGGCACCGATCTGATCGCCGGACTGTGCAGCGATCCGGAGCTGCTGCCGGAGCCGGAAGCGCTGAGCGGCGCGCTGCGCCAGCCGCTGCTGTCAGTGTTCCCGGCCGCCTTGCTCGGCCGCCTGCTGGTGGTGCCGTATTACCCGCTGACCGACGCTACGCTGGGCAACATCGTGCGCCTGCAGCTGGGCCGCATCCAGCGTCGCCTGGCGGAGAATCACGACATCGTCTGCACCTTCGACGACGCGGTCATCGAGCAGATCGTCAGCCGCTGCACCGAGGTGGAGTCCGGCGGCCGCATGGTCGACGCCATCCTGACCAACACTCTGCTGCCGCAGATCAGCCACACCCTGCTGACCGGCAGCGCCAACGACCAGCGCTATCGCCAGCTGCATATCGCGCTGCAGAACAACGAATTCATTTGTCAATTTCAGGCATAACGCCACGGCCGCCGAGGCGGCGGCCCTTTGAACACAGAGAGTCATCACTATGTCGGGAACCGGGATAACCAAACCGAATTCGAACAGCCTGCCGAGCGGCTATCGATTCAACGAATTCGAGATCCAGGAAGCGATCGGCGAAGGCGGCTTCGGTATCGTCTACCGCGCCTACGATCACCAACTGGAACGCACCATCGCCATCAAGGAGTACATGCCGACCTCGCTGGCGAAACGCAACGACGATCTCAGCATCGGGCTGCGCGGCGAGCGCTTCGGCAAAACCTTCCAGGCCGGGCTGAACAGCTTTATTCAGGAGGCGCGCCTGCTGGCCCGCTTCTCGCACCCCGGCCTGCTGCACGTACTGCGCTTCTGGGAAGAGAACGGCACCGCCTACATGGGCACCCAGTTCTACAGCGGCACCACGCTGAAGAACCTGCAGGCGCAGCAGCCGGAGAAAATCGACGAGGCGTGGATCCGGCGACTGCTGCCGCCGCTGTTCAGCGCCATCAACACCATCCATCAGGAAGGTTACCTGCACCGCGACATCTCGCTGGATAACATCCAAATCCAGGAGAGCCAGCTACCGGTGCTGCTGGACTTCGGGTCGGCGCGCAAAGAGATCGGCAACCTGTCGGACGAAACGGAGATCATGCTGAAACCGGGTTTCGCGCCGATCGAGCAGTACACCGAGAACAGCGACGGCGAACAGGGGCCCTGGACCGATATTTATGCACTGGGCGCCGTGCTGCACACGCTGATCGTCGGTTCGCCGCCGCCGGTCAGCGTGGTGCGCAGCATCGAAGACAGCTATCAGCCGCTGGCCGAGCGCCGTCCCGCCGGCTACTCGCCGGAGCTGCTGCGCACCGTCGACCGCGCGCTGGCGCTGAAACCGGAAGACCGCCCGCAGACCATCGATGAAATGGCCGAGCTGTTGCATCTGCCGATCGCCGATGAAAATGAAATCATCAGCACCCCGGCCGCCGCGCCGGAGAACCTGCTGGTGGCCGCCAACCCGGCTGCGGCCGCCGCGGCCGCCGGCGCCGTTACCGCGCGCAGCACCCAATTCTCGCGGCCGATGATGGCCGGCGCCGGCGTCGCGGCGCTGCTGGCGATCGGCGCCGTCGCCTGGCTGAGCGGCGGCGAGGATGATACCCCGGCCGTAGCGCAAAACAGCGAAGCGTCACCGGCGCAGAAAACCCTGACGGAGCAGCCGAGCGCGCCGCAAATCGCGCCATCTGCGCCGGTGGAACCGCAAAAGGCGGCGCCGCCACCGCAGCCGGTGGCACTGGTGTACTTCAAACTGCAGCCGGGCGAGCAGGTCAGCCTCGACGGCAAGCCGCAGCAGGTGACGCCGGGCGAAAACGGCTTCGCCAGCCTGAATCTGGCGCCGGGTCGTTATCAGCTGGAGATCCGCCACAACGATCGGCTCCGCCAGCAGCAACTCAGCATCGACAACGCCGGCACCTGGCTGGTCAATCCGGCCACCGCCGGTTAATCCCGTTCTGCCCCCCGCCGCCGCGGGGGTTCCCTTTTTCATGAGACTGACGCACCACTGCCCACCATCATTGGCCGCGCGGCAAGGCCGCTGCAACGTCGGGGTATGCAGGGCACGACGTCAATCACAGAGGATGTTCTCATGTTGGATCGCATTATTGCGCACACGCCGCTGGGCCAGGAGCAGCTGCTGTTCCGCTCGCTGGACGGTATCGAGGCGCTTTCCACCCCTTTCGACTTCTCTATTGAATTGCTGAGCACCGACGCGCGCCTCGATCGCAAAGCGCTGCTCGGCCAACCGCTGACGCTGGAGATCCCGACTCAGGGCTTTCTCAGCGCCCCGCGCTACCTGAACGGCAAGATCACCGCCATCGCCGTCAGCAGCGAAGAGATCGGCGGCACCCGCTACGCGGTGTATAGCCTGCACGTGCAGCCGGATCTGTGGCCGATGACCAAGGATCGCAACTTCCGCATCTTCCAGGAACAGACGGTGCCGCAGATCGTCAAGACCCTGCTGGCGGAGCACAACGTGCAGCTGGAAGATCAGCTGACCGGCGACTATCGCCTGTGGGGCTACTGCGTGCAGTACAACGAAAGCAGCTTCAACTTCATCAGCCGCCTGATGGAGTTGGAGGGCATCTATTACTATTTCAAACACGAGATGGGCAAACACACGCTGGTGCTCGGGGATGCGCCCCACCACCACCAGCCCTATCCCGGCTACGAGATGATCCCCTATCACCTGACGCCGTCCGGCGGCAGCACCAGCGAGGAAGGCATCAGCCAGTGGACGTTGTCCGATCGCGTCACGCCGGGCATCTACAGCCTGGACGACTACGATTTCCGCAAGCCGAACGCCTGGCTGTTCCAGGCGCGGCAAAACCCGGTCTCGCCGACGCCGGGGCAGATCGATGTCTACGACTGGCCGGGCCGCTACACCGAGCATCAGCAGGGGGAGTTCTACGCCCGCGTACGCCAGGAGGCCTGGCAGGCCGAACATCAGCAGATCCGGGGCACCGCCACCGCGATGGGCATCGCTCCCGGCAGCACCTTTACGCTGTATAACGCCCCGCACGCCGACGACAACCGCGAGTACCTGACGCTGCAGGCCAACTACCATCTGAAAGAGAACCGCTACGCCAGCGGCGACGATCAGAGCAGTGAACACCGTATCGACTTCACCGTGCTGCCGGCGGACGTGCCCTGGCACCCGCCGCAGCAGGCCACCTGGCCGAAAACCCACGGGCCGCAGACCGCCCGGGTGGTCGGCCCGGCCGGCGAATCAATCTGGACCGACAAATACGGCCGCATCAAGGTGAAATTCCACTGGGACCGCTTCGGGCCGAAGGACGACGGCAGCTCCTGCTGGGTGCGCGTCTCCAGCGCCTGGGCCGGCCAGGGCTACGGCGGCGTGCAGATCCCGCGCGTCAACGACGAAGTGGTGGTGGACTTTATCAACGGCGATCCGGATCGGCCGATCGTCACCGGACGCGTTTATAACGAAGCCAGCATGCCGCCGTGGGCGCTGCCGGCCGCCGCCACCCAAATGGGCTTTATGAGCCGTTCCAAGGATGGCACCGCCGACAACGCCAACGCCCTGCGTTTCGAAGACAAGGCCGGCGCCGAACAGGTGTGGATCCAGGCAGAACGCAACATGGACACCCAGGTCAAAAACGATGAGAGCCACAGCATCGCTAACGACCACACCCACCTGGTGGGCGGCAACCAGATCAAACGGGTGGTGCTCAATCAGGCCAGCGGCGTCAAAGGCGAGGCCTCGGCGCTGACCGGCAAAACGCGCAGCGACGCCGTGGTCAACGCCTTTACCCTCGGCTCCGGCGAATCGCTGCGGCTGGAGTGCGGCGAAAGCGTGATCGAGCTGCTGGCGAACGGCCAAATCAACATCACCGGCACCAGCTTCAATATCACGGTGAAAGAGGACGGGGAGATCAATACCGGCGGCCAGCTGGATCTCAACCAGCCCGGCGGCGCCGCACGCACCGCCGCGCCGGGCGGCGGCCATCAGGCGGCGATCCAGAGCGCCGTCGATCAGCTGTTCCCTAAAGAGTAGCCAAGTGGTACGTCGGGAAAGCCGGTTAACGCCGGCTTTCGGGCGGCGGCGCCGGCAAAACCGGCTGCCGCTGTAACCCCTTTTGGCAAGGAGGTGAATGCGCTGGCGGCAAGGTCACCGACGTTTAGCCAAAACAACGGGCTGAAGCTGTCCCGTTCATCGCTTCAGCCTTCCTTATCATCAACGCCCCCTCACCACTTCTTCACCGTCTGGTAAATATCGAGGTCGAAATAGCCGTCGGCTTCGCAGTCGTTGAGATAGTGCTCATAGCTTACCCCCTCAACCGGCTGATAGCCGCTGGCCGGCAACAGCTTCTGGTAGAACTCGCCCCACACCCGCTCGAAGTCGCCATCGCTGATGCGCACGTGGTAGACCGCGTACTGCCCGGCGGGCAGCGTCTGCACGGTAACGCCCTCGCTCTCCGCCGGCAGCGCGAAATCGTCCGCCACGCTCATCACCACGTCGGCGCGCAGCTTTTCCGGCGCCACTTCCGCCGGATCGTCCCAATACAGCACCAGCCATTTGCCGAACGGCACGCCGTGGCGCTGCCGCCATGCCAGCAGTTGCTGCGAGCCCTGTGGGATCGTCTGCGGATACGGCCCCACGACTCTCACCCCCACCACCTTCTCCGCCGCCTTATCGATAATCCTCACGCTCATCGCCCTTCCCCTCACATTGTCTCAGGCGCCGATTTCGGTGCGCACGTCCAGCAGCTCGGGGAAAAAGGTCAGATCCAACGCCTTTTTCAGGAAGCTGACGCCGCTGGAACCGCCGGTGCCCGACTTAAAGCCGATAATCCGCTCCACCGTTTTCATATGGCGGAAGCGCCACAGATGGAAGCTCTCTTCGATATCCACCAGCTTCTCCGCCATTTCATAAGCTTCCCAGTAGGTTTGCGGGTTGTCGTAGATCACTTTGAATGCCGGCAGCAGATCCGGGTTGCGCTGGTAGGGCTGCGTCCAGTCGCGCTCGAGGCACTCCTGCGGGATCGGCAAACCGTGGCGCGCCAGGTACAGCAAGTATTCGTCGTACAGGCTCGGCGCTTCGAGGATCGCCTTCAGCGCGGCGTGTTTTTCCGCGTCGCTGCTGAACACCGCCAGCATCGCCGCATTCTTGTTGCCGAGCAGGAACTCGATCGAGCGATATTGGTGCGACTGGAAGCCAGACGAGCTGCCCAGCACGTCGCGAAACTCGACGTACTCCGACGGCGTCAGCGTTTCCAACACCGCCCACTGTTCGAACAACAGCCGCTGGATCTGTTTGACGCGCGCCAGGATTTTGAAGCAGTGGCTGAGTTTGTCCTGCTGCACCAGCCGCAGCGCCGCCTGCAGCTCGTGCAGCATCAACTTCATCCACAGCTCGGAGGTTTGGTGCTGTATCACGAACAGCATTTCATCATGATGCGGCGGGTTGGAGAGCGGGTGCTGGCAGTCCAGCAGTTGGTCCAGGCACAGGTAGTCGCCGTAGCTCATGCGTTTGGAAAAATCGGTGACAATCGCGCTTTCTAATTCCCGTTTGTTCATCTGTGATCTCCGTTGCGCCCAGCGCCCCATCGGCCTGGAACGTGCCGCAAAGAGAAAACAATAGTACAGAACCCGCCGCCCCGAAGGGCGATAAACGAGAGGTGCTTCGCAGATCTCACTCATCTGCGCCGCCCCCTCTCGCCTCGCTTTACCCTATCAGCCCAAACAGGTCGTTGAGCGACTCGCTCATGGTCGGATGGGTGAACAGCTGATCGCGCAGCCGGGTATAGGGCAGCCCGGCGTCCATCGCCGTTTTGACGATGTTGATCGTCTCATGAGCATCGCGGCACAGCAGCGCCACGCCGAGGATTTGGCCGGTCTGCGCATCGACCACCGCCTTCAGCAGGCCGCGCGTGTCGCCCAGCACGCGGGCGCGCGGGATCGCCGCCGCCGGCAGCGTGGCGACCTTAATGTCGCGCCCCTGCTGCCGCGCCTGATCTTCGCTGAGGCCGATACGCGAGAAGCTGGGGGTGATGAACACCGAGTAAGGCACCGCGCCGCGATCGGCCGTGCTGCGTTTACCCGCGCCGAACAGGCTGTCGCGCACAATGCGGAAATCGTCCAGCGAGATATAGGTAAACTGCGGCCCGCCGTTGACGTCCCCCAGCGCCCAAATATGCGGCACGCTGCTGCGCAGTTGCGCGTCCACCCGCACGGCGCCGCGCTCATCCGTCTCAACGCCGGCGCGCGCCAGCTGCAAACCTGCGGTGTTCGGCCCGCGCCCGGCCGCCACCAGCAGCGCATCGAACGACTGCACGCCGCCCTGATGCACCACCTCAACGCCCCCTTCCACATCGCGCACCTGCTTCACGCCGGCGTTAAACGTGAAGCTGACTCCGGCGTCGCTCAGGATTTGCTGTATCGCCTGCGCCATATCGCGGTCTTCCCGGCCGAGCAACGCATCCGCCTCTTCGAATACCGTCACGGCGCTGCCGAACTGCGCGAACATCGAAGCGAACTCCAGCCCGATATAACCGCCGCCAATAATGCCCAACCGCGCGGGCCGCTGCGTCAACTGCAGCAGGCCGGTGCTGTCGTAACTCCGCTGCGAGCGATCCAACCCGTCGATCGCCGGCCAGCGGCTGACGGCCCCGGTGTTGATGAAGATGCGCTCGCCGCTCAGCACCTGCGTTCCCGCCGCGCCCTGCACGCTGATGCGATGCGGATCGATAAACTCCGCCCGTCCGTCGATCACCGTAACCTGTTCAAGCCCCGCCAGGTTTTGATAATTTTTCTCCCGCAGCAGGCCGGTCACCTGCCGCTTGCGCGCCATCGCCTGGCTGAACGCCTGTTCGCCCGGCCCGTGAAGCTCGGCATCGTGCACCAGCGTTTTGGTCGGGATGCAGCCGATGTTGATGCAGGTGCCGCCATACATCTGCGCCGACGCCTCCACCATCGCCACGCGCCATCCCTGCCCGGCCAGAAAGGCCGCCAGCGTTTTGCCGGCCTTGCCAAAACCGATGATAATCGCCTGATAATCGTACATTGTGTCGCCTCGTCTCATGATGTTCATCACCGGTCAATCAGCGTATTGCGGCCTCAACTAACCGCTCCAGCGGCCTCAGCGCCGCGATCTGTCGTTCGTCGGCCCCGGCGCTCCGCTTCAGACTTTCCGCCGGGTGGTAGCTGACCTGCGTTTTGCCCCGTTCGTCTTGCGCAATCAGCACCCTGAACGGCAGATCCAGCGCCAACGCCGGCCGCGCCAGCATCAGCGGCGTGCCCGCCAGCGGGTTGCCCAGCACCAGCACCGTGGTGGGCGGCATCGCCAGATGATGCTCACGCGCCGCTTTCGCGTGATCGAACTCGGCGAACAGCGTCACGCCCTTCTGCTCGGCCGTGCTGATAATGCGCTGACGCGTTTGCTGATAAGCGTAGGCGCTCTCTACCGTTCGGGTTTCTTGCCCCATCGTCCCCTCCCCCACGGCAGAACAGGCCAGCATCATCAGGCTGCCGGCCACGGCCCGGTTCATGACGCTCATGCGACCTTCCCTCGCCACTGTTTCTCGAGCAAACTGCGCGCCGAATCCGCCATGATCATCACCGCGCCCGCCAACATCAGGGTGTCCTTCAGCACCAGGCGCCCGGCGCCGGAGAGATAAGGGAAACCGTGATGCGCATCGCCCAGCGCGGGCACCCAGGCCTCCGGGGTGGTGATCAAAAAGGTCAGCGTCACCAGCGGCGTGCAAAAAGAGAGCATGCCGCCCAATAGCCCCAGCCATTTGGAGAACGGGTTGGCCAGCACCAGCAGCGCGATCGCCACTTCCACCACGCCCAGGCCGTTGGAGAAGCCATAGGTATTGTTGGCCTGCTGCCAGGCGCGGGCGGCGAGGTTCAGTTCGCCTTCGTGCGTCAGGTGAGCCTGATAGTCCTGCGGCATGTCATAGAAAAACGACATCAGCGGGCTGTTGGCGACGAACGGCGTGATGCTGTCCGCTTCGTAAGGGATGAATTTGAGCAGACCAATCCATAAGAAAACGATGGCGATGCTGAGGCGAATCAGCGTTAATCCCAGCTTGTCGCCCTTGCTCAGAAAGAATAGTATTTTCATTACCGGCTCCATGTCATTGATAACTCATGCATCGCAGCGGCGCCCTCCGCATCGCTGCACTATCGAACCGATCTTAGTGCTTCGCATTACGCCGGCCCATTGCCGAAACAATCAGCTTCTTAGCCAGGAGTCTCAAAATGGATCCGCTCAGCCAACTGTTGATGCTTAACGACATGCGCGGTTATGTGGCGCGCGATTGCCATTTCAGCGGCGAGTGGCGCTCGCCGCATGCCGCCGGGGAGTGGAGCCAGATCCGCTGGCACATGGTGCTGGCGGGCAGCTGTCGGCTGGAGATCCCCGGCGGCCGGCCGGTACCGCTGGAGCAAGGCAGCCTGCTGTTCTTGCCGCACAACTCCGCCCACCGCCTACTGCCGGAGAGGGCCGACAGCGCCACGCACCTGCTGTGCGGCGTGCAAATCTTGCCGCACAGCGCGTCGCCGCTGCTGGCGAGCCTGCCGGAATGTTTGCTGTTCAACAGCCGCCAACAGGGGCGGCTGGCGCTGCTGCAGGCGACCGGCCAGCTGCTGAGCGATGAGTTCAGCCAACAGGGCCAGGGGCACAACGCCATTGTCAGCCAGACCATGGCGCTGCTGTTCGCGCTGGCGATCCGCGCCTGGCTGGCCCAGCCAAATCAGAGCGGCAATCTGGTCGCCGCGTTGCTGCATCCGCAGTTGGGCAACGTGGTTGAACAGATGCTGCGCCGCCCGCAACATCCCTGGACGCTGGTTGAACTGAGCAAACAGGCCCATATGTCGCGCGCCAACTTCGCCCGCGTCTTTCGTCAGGTCACGCAGCAAACGCCGCTGCAGGCCCTTACCGCCATCCGCATGCAGCTGGCGGCCCGGCTGCTGGCGCGCCAGGCGTTGCCGCTGAGCCGTATCGCCGAACAGGCCGGCTATTCGTCGGAGGTGGCGCTGCACAAAGCCTTCACCCGCCACTTCGGCCTGACGCCGGGAAAATTCCGCCAGCAGGCCGCCGAGACACCGCCGGACGCTTGCCCGATCCCGGCGTAACCTCCCACCCCGCCTTACTGTTTAGTAAACAACTCGGCCGCCGCCTGACAACTCTCACAAATGCGCGATCCCATGCGGGTTTCGCCCCGGTTGCGGCTTGCCTGCGCCTGTCTTCCCTTATAGATTGCAGGCTAACGGCAGGCAGCAAGGTATCGGCAAATGGCAAATATTCGAGATGTCGCACGGTTGGCCGGCGTCTCTATCAGCAGCGTGTCGAACCTGCTGAATAATCGCAGCCACCAGATGAGCGCGCAGACCCGTGGGCGCATCGAACAAGCGATGGCAACCCTGGGGTATCGGCCGGCCCGAACGGCGGCGTTGCCCGCACCGCAGGCGAAGATCATCGGCCTGCTGCTGCCGTCGATCGTCAACCCGAGCTTTTCGGCGCTGGCGCATGCGGTCGACGGCGCGGCGCGGGCTCATCGCTACCGCGTCTTGCTCGGCAACGCCTACCGTCAGGAACAGGAAGAGGCCGCGTTTATCGACGATATGTTCCTGCATGGCGTGCGCGGCATCATTGTGGCGGCGAGCGACATTCGCCAGACCCATTTTGTCCGGGCCGCCGAGAGAGGCATGAAGATCGTCAGCTACGACAGCCCGTTCGCCGAGCAGATGGCCACCGATGCCCGGCTGTTCGACAGCGTATCGATGGACAATATCGCCGCCGGGCGCCTGGCCGCGCAGCACCTGCTCGAACGCGGCTGCCGACACATTGTGTTCGCCACCGAAGCGACGCTGACCGTCGGGCGCAGCCACAAGATCGACGGTTTTCTAAGTGCGCTGGGGCACAGCCTGAGCGAACGCCAACGGGTGATCGAAGGCAAAGCCAACAGCGCCTACGGCGACACGGAAATGTTCGAATTAGGGCTGACGCTGGCGCCGCGCGTGCTCGCGCTGACGCCGCGCCCGGACGGCATCGTGGCGATTAACGATGCGCTGGGCATCGGGCTGATGGTGGGGCTGCGCGCCGCCGGCGTCCAGGTGCCCGCAGACATCTCGGTAATCGGCATCGACAATATCGCGCTGGCCGGCCTGGCCGAACCGGGGCTGACGTCCGTCAGGCCGCCGCTGGCGGAGATGGCGCAGCTGATGGTCGAGCGCCTGATCGGCCGCATCAACGATGATGCGCAACCGCCCGGCGAGTTTCTCTTCCCGCCGACGGTCATCAGCCGGCGCTCGGTCAAAGCCGCCGGCTAAATGAAATAACAGCGTCTTCCCCAGGCGATGCGCCGCGGCATCGTCCGGATCGGTGTCAGCCAAAACAAAGGAACAGGCCGTCGGGCTTAAGGGATGCCCGCGCCTCAATGAATCAGCGTCGTGCCATTATTTAACATTCAGCTCAGGGTAATGAGCCGGGCCTCTATTATTCCGATTAACCACATTGGAAATATCAAAATGAAAATAAGCAAGCCGCAGGATATTGAACGCAGCGCTATCAGGAAATTGACGCTGCATATTGTCCCCCTCATGATTTTATTGTATTTCCTGGCGTTTCTCGATCGCAATAACATGGCCTACGCCGCCAAAGCGCTGGAAGATAACCTGGGCCTGACCGCCTCGGCCTTCGGCTTCGCCTCCGGGATTTTCTTTATCGGCTATTTCCTGTTTGAAATACCCAGCAACGCCGGCACCATTAAATTCGGCCCGCGCATCTGGTTCGCCAGAATATTAATTTCCTGGGGCATCTTCGCGACCCTGCTCGGCTTTGTACGCACGCCGCTGGAGCTGTATATCTGCCGTTTTATGCTGGGCGTGTGCGAAGCCGGATTCTTTCCCTCGGTGGTGTATTACTTTACGGTGTTCTTCCCGGAAAAATACCGCACCAAAATTCTCGGCATGTTCATCATCGTCCAGCCGCTGTCCAACGCCGTCGGCTCGCCGATTTCCGGCTTTATTCTCAATATTCAGCATGACTGGTTCGGGTTCGCCCCCTGGCAGCTGCTGTTTATCCTCGAAGGGTTGCCGCCGATCGTCATCGGCCTGCTGATCCCGTTCCTCATCAAGAACTCGCCCAAGGACGTTGGTTATCTGAACGTGGAGGAAAAGGCCTGGCTGATGAGCAACGCCGGCCGCTCCAAATCCGGCTCTAAAATCACGCTGGGCGACTTCCTGAAAGGGATGAAGAACAAGAAATACCTGCTCTACGCACTGCTCAACTTCGGCATGGTGTGCGGCATTTACGGCTTCGGCACCTGGCTGCCGTCGATCATTACCGCCCTCTCCGGCGGCGATATCTTCCGCGTCAGCCTGCTGGCGCTCATTCCCTACGGCCTGGCCGCGCTGCTGGTGTACCCGTGGAGCCTGTGGGCCAGCAAAACCAAAAAGCTCGGCGTATTCGCCGGCCTCAGCATGGTGGTCGCTGCTATCGGCCTGATGGGGGCGGTGACGTTTTTTAAATACGATCCGCTCGTCGCGCTGTCGTTCCTGTGCATCGCCGCTATCGGCATCTACACCGCCGTACCGCCGTTTTTATCTATGCCCGCCAATATTTCCACCGGCGCGGCCGCGGCCGCCGGGCTGGCGGTGGTCAGCTGCATCGGCAATATCGGCGGCTTCGTCGCGCCTTATGCGGTGGGCGTGCTGAACGATCTGACCGGCAGCAGCGCGCCGGGGCTGTTTTTCCTGGCCTCGTGCCTGCTGGCCACCGGGTTGATCTGCATTTTCTACTGCGCGAAACAGCGTGAAGGCGTCATCAATACTTAACGAACCAATAAGGAGTCAATCATGGGCGATCTTGCGGGCAAAAAGGTGTTTATCACCGGGGCGGAACAGGGCATCGGCCGCGCCACCGCAGAGCGGCTGATCAAGGCCGGTTGCGACATCTATTTTCACTATCACAGCGACGAAAGCGGCCCCAAAGCGCTGGTGGCGCTGGCCCATTCATTGGGGCAAAAGGCCGCTTACGGCTACGCCGATCTCATCGATAGCGACGAAACGCTGCGCTGCGTCTCGGCCGGCGCCGAGTTTCTCGGCGGCATCGATATTCTGGTCAATAACGTCGGCGGCATCGTCGGGCGAAAATGGCTGGGCGAGATCGACCGCGCCTTCTGGCAAACCGTGATCGACGTGAACATGACCACCATGCTGAACGTGACACAAAGCGCGCTGCCGTTCCTGAAGGCGGCAAACGGCGCCAGCATCGTCAACCTGGCGTCGCAGGCCGGCCGCGCCGGCGGGCACTCTGGCTCGCTGGTCTATTCCGCCACCAAGGGCGCGGTGCTCACCTGGACGCGCTCGCTGGCGGCAGAGCTGGGCGAATACGGCATCCGGGTGAACGCGGTGGCGCCCGGCCTGATCCTCGGCACCCGCTTCCATAATCGCCACACCACCCAGGCATCGGCGGAGGAAACCGTTCGCGCCATCCCGCTGGGCCGTGCAGGCACGCCGGACGACGTGGCGCGCGCCATCGCCTTCCTGGCGGCAGAGTACGACGGCTTCATCTCCGGCGCCACCCTCGACATCAACGGCGGCATCTACCGCATGTAATTCAGCCGCGGGCGGCACGGCTGCCGCCCCCTATTCAGGTATCGCCTTATGATTAAATCCTCCATCACCCACCCGCCGCTGCTCGCCGCGCTGGCGCAATGCGGGCATAAAACCCAGGTACTGATCGCCGACGGCAACTACGCCTGCGTGACGCACGCGCCGAAAGACGCCACCGTGGTCTATCTGAACCTGGCGCCCGGCACGCTCGCCGCCCCGCCGATCCTGGAAAAGCTGCTGGCCTGCATCAACGTGGAAAGCGCCGCGCTGATGGCCTGCCCGCCGGACTTCACCAACACCATCGAAGCCGAATATCGGCAGCTGCTGCCGGCACAGTGCCCGGTCGAACATCTGCCGCGCGAGGCGTTTTACGCCGCGGTCAAATCGGATCGGACGCTGCTGGTGATCGCCTCCGGCGAGCAGCGCCGCTTCGCCAACCTGCTGCTGACGGTGGCGCCGGTGGTGTGAAAAATGGACATGTCGATAGGATAAAAAGAGGGGGCTCCCCCCCTCTTGCGGTTACAGATCCACAATCAGTTTTTCCAGTTCTCCTGCAAGAGCCGCATCGATATAGCTGGTAGCCCAGCCAAACAGATAAGCGAATGCAAAAATGCCCACCGTCGACGACACCAGCGTCGGCGCGAAAAACGCGGCGATAGCGGAGAGCGTGTAGCCTGCCCCGATGGACAACCCGAGCGCCTCAAGCTGATTACGGAACGCTTTCCAGCTGCCGGTAGAGAAACCCTCGATCGCGGCGTTTGTCAGGTCCGCCCCTTTAATCGCCCAATCCACGCCGGTAAACGCCTTGCCCAATACCCGCGCATTGCGGGCATACTGTTCCGCATCGATCTTTTTCAACCAGGCGACAATCGCCGCTTTATCCTGCGCCTTGAGCTTTTTGTTCAAGCCCTTCGTCAATTGCTCGTAGGTTTTTTCCGCATCCTGCACATTGCGGATATATCTGCCTTGAATTCCTGCCTCCAAATCCTTGGCGAGCTTGGCGTATTTCGCGCCGAGCTTTTCCGCAATGTCTTTATTGATGCCGGCGGCCAGGCTGACGCCATCCTTGATCGCTTTTAATTCCGCATTTTGATATTCGACGAACTCCTTAACGATATTTTTTACCGTGCCTGGAGATTTCACCGGCTTACCGTTGGCATATTTCACCTCCATGCCATTCAGGTTATCCCCTCTCACCACGGCGATAAACGCGGGCCGGTTCTTATTGGCCTTATAGTAGAGACTGTAGGTCGCCATTCCGGCTTGCTTTTCCACCTTCAAATGATGAAAGCCGAAATAACTCCCGGTCGTGCGGGTCGTCGAGAACTCACCGCTTTTGCCGTTACCATGCCAGCCGTTGACGGGCCGATCGCGGTGTGAGTCTGTCACGAAACTGCCTAACGAAGAGGCGCCGATCTGCCCGGCGTTCAGGCCATTACTACCACCTTTACCGGGGGTTGAAGTTTTGCGCGCATGGCCGGTTTCGATATCCCCGATCGCCACCATTCCGCCCTTGGCGTTGACTCCCATCACCAGTCCACCCAGGCCAATGTGCTTAGCCTGATCGGCCGTCAGACCTGTGGCAGAAAGGCTCAGCGTGCCGGACGGGCTGACGCTTTCAATACGCAATTGTGCATCCGGGTTGATTCTGCGCGCCGCCTTGATCACCGCCGCCAGCTTCATGCGCAACGCCGGATCGTTTTGGATCGCCGCTATCTGTTGCTGTTCCGGGCTGTTGCCAACACTGGCGCCGCCGCGATCGCCGGAATGGCCCTTATCACCGCCCCCAGGTTCTGGGCCCGTACCACGTTCAGAACTCCAGTTAGTTCCATCCCCTTTACCGCCATAATTAAATCCAGGCATATGCTTAATCCTTATTTCTTTATTATCAACATACCGAGAAATACGCACGACGTAATTCTCGGCAAACCAATTTTTAACTGCCCGTCCGTTATAGAAATTCACAGCAACAAGAACAATGCATGGTGGCTGTGTGGCAGATCAAACAAAGAGAAACGGCGTTAACGACAGAAATATGACGACCGAAAAACTTGATAGTCATAAATAGAAGGCGCTTACAGGAGGGGGGATATGCTACGGTTTCCGATCCCGATTCAGATAACAGCCGCACACGAATTTGGCCCAAAAATACCGAATGTGGTCACCTGCCCTACTCTTGCACGATGAGCGGATGGCAAATAATGGCTCCCGAACTTATCGTTAACAGGAGAGTACAAATGAAAGCTTTGGTTCATGCCACCTTGCTGGCCGCCATGATGGGCGCCGCTTCCTTCAATGCATTGGCTCAGGAGACCGAGAACGTGAATAGTAAAACCATCAGGGCCATGTCGGGCGCCCCCGCCACCACTAACCTGTCCGCCGCCAAAACGGCGCTGATCGTGGTGGATATCCAGAATGAATATTATGCAGGCAATAACTTCCGCGGCAAGATGGTTATCCCGGATGGCCAGAAGGTGTTGGATAACAGTAACAAGCTGGTTGAGTTCGCCCGCAAAAACGGCATGCCGGTCTATTTCGTGCGGCATCTGGGGCCGGCCAACGGCCCGCTGTTTGCCGAAGGCTCGGTCTACGCCGAATTCCATCAGGCGCTGCAACCCGCTAAAGGGGATGTAGTGATCACCAAAGCGACGCCGAGCGCGTTCATCGGCACCGATCTGGATGCGCAGCTGAAGAAGCAGGGCATCAAAACGCTGATTGTGGCCGGTTTGATGACGCACATGTGCATCTCTTCTACCGCACGCGACGCGGTGCCGCTCGGCTATGATGTGTTGATCCCGCAAGACGCGACGGCGACGCGCGATCTGGACGACGGCGCGGGCGGCGTGGTCGATCATCGCGTGTTGCAGCGGGCGGCGCTGGCCGCGGTGGCGGACGTGTTTGCGGAAATCAAAACTACCGAGGGCATCCTGGCGCTGCCGGTGACCAAATAAGGTTCAGCACGCCGCTCCCCGGCGGCGCACACTGCAAGAGGCGTTATCGCGGATGAAAATAGGCATTGTGGTTTTCGACGGCATCATTCCCTTTCACCTTTCGGTGCCCTTTGCGGTGTTTGAAAAAGTGCTGGCGCCTTCAGGCGCGCCGCTGTGCGAACTGACCCTGTGCGCCGCCGAGCCTGGCGAGCTGAAAACCAATGCCGGTTTTTCCATTGTGGTCAACCTTGGGCTCGGCGCGCTGAGCGGCATGGATATGGTGATCGTGCCCAGTTGGGACGATCCGGCCCGCCAGCCGGAACCCGCGCTGCTGGATGCGCTGTGCCATGCCCATGCCGCCGGCGCCACCGTCGTCGGCCTTTGCATGGGCGCATTCGTGCTGGCGGCGGCGGGCCTGCTGAATCATCGCCGGGCCACTACCCACTGGCGCTGGCTGCCGGACTTTCAGCAACGTTATCCGGCGGTGCTCGTCGAAAATGACGTGCTGTATCTCGATGAAGGGGATGTCGTGACGTCGGCCGGCACCGCCGCCGGCATCGATTGCTGCCTGCACCTGGTGAGAAAACGCTGGGGCGCGGACATGGCGGCGCAGGCGGCGCGCCAGTTGGTAGTGCCCCCTCACCGGCAAGGCGGACAATCGCAGTATGTCGCGCTGCCGGTGCAAAATACCCGCCAGGGGGACAACTTTTCCTTGGCGCTGGCCTGGGCGATGGAAAACCTGCATCAGATGCTGTCGTTGGATAGTCTCGCGCAGAAAGCCTGCATGAGCCGCCGCAGCTTTACCCGCCGGTTTCAGCAAACCACGGGCACCCGCTTTTCGCTTTGGCTGCTGAATCAGCGCCTCATCGCCGCACAGCGTTTGCTGGAAAAGAGCGACTGCTCGGTGGAAACCATCGCGGAAAAGGTCGGCTTTCCCTCTACCACCTCATTGCGGCGTCACTTTCTTAAGCAACTGAACACCTCGCCCTCGCGCTACCGGCGTGAGTTTCGCGGCGACAGCCGCACCACCGGAATATCCGCCAGCCGGGTGGTGTAGGCCGGTGACAGCATTTCGCGCTTCATTTGCCACGGCTTGACGATCCCCTGCCCGGCGAACCACACGCGCCCGCGCCCCTCCTGATTCAGGCGATCGAGGGTCGCCATCAGCCGCTCGCTGTTGCGGCGCGGCGGGCAGTCGTCGAACAGGTCGATCTGCGCCATGGCGGCGGCGCTGAAATCCCCCAGCACCACGCCGCCCTTCAGATAACGCCGCCCTTCCTGCCAGATGCTTTCCAGCGCGCGCACCGCCATGGCGATGATGTCGCGGCTGTCGTTGCTCGGCGTTTGCAGCCGGGCGGTGCCCATATTGCTGTAATACCCTTCGCCCGCCGAATGCGGGCTGGTTTTGATAAACACCGACACGTTGCGGCAATAGCGCTTTTCCTGCCGCAGCTTTTCGGCGGCGCGTTCGGCATAGCTGCAGATGGCCTCGCGCATGTGCGGGTAATGCGTCAGCCGCTGGCCGAACGAGCGGGAACAGATGATCTGTTCTTTCGCCGCCACCTCATCTTCCCATTGCAGGCACGACTCGCCGCGCAGCTCGCGTATCGTGCGTTCCAGCACCACGCTGAAGGTTTTACGCGCCAGCCGGGTATCGCAGTCCGCCAACTGCAGCGCGGTGTGAATGCCCATCGCCTGCAGCTGGCGAGTCAGGCGGCGCCCCACGCCCCATACCTCTTCCACCGGGATCAGCGCCAGCAGCTTGCGCTGGCGCGCCGGATCGGATAAATCCACCACGCCGCCGGTGCCGCGCCATTTCTTGGCGGCGAAGTTGGCCAGTTTGGCCAGCGTTTTGCTCGGCGCAATGCCGACCCCGACCGTTAAATGCAGCTCGCGCCGGATACGATCGCGCACCCGCTGGCCGAACGGCTCCAGCGCTTCGCAGTGCGCCACGCCGTCCAGCCGCAGAAAGGCTTCGTCCAGCGAGTAGATCTCCACCGCCGGCGCCATCTCTTCCAGCGTGTCCATCACCCGGCGGGACATATCGGCGTACAGCGCGTAGTTGGAGGAGAACACCGCGACGTTGCGGCGGCGCATCTCCTCTTTGATCTTGAAATAAGGCGCGCCCATCGGCACGCCCAGCGCCTTCGCCTCGGCGCTGCGGGCGATCACGCAGCCGTCGTTGTTGGACAGCACGATCACCGGCCGCCCGCGCAGATCGGGCCGAAAGATGGTCTCGCAGGAAGCGTAGAAGCTGTTGACGTCTACCAGGGCGAACATGGTTACTGACCTTTCATCGTCAGAAGACAGGCCGGCGTCATCGTCAGTGGGTTGTTATTCATAATGGCACCAAATTACTGTTCATGCATACAGTATTTGTATTTTTCTGGTGACGATCAAGTAGAAACCACCCCATCGCTGCTATCCGTTTGATGCGCTTTGGCTTTTAACTCAGCCTCCGTTTACCTGGAGCCGAGTTTTTCATTAACGGCGAACTTCACGCAGATCGAAACGAATCGGAATGTTCACGCTGAATTCCGCCTGCCCCGCTGCGATCTCGTTGCCGGGCGCGGGCAGTGGAGAAGCGCGCTGCGGTAACTGAAGCGCCTCCCGGTCGAGCGAAGCAACCCCACTCGATCGCAATAGCTTCACACCCAGCACGTTCCCCTGCCGATCCAACGTCACGGCAACCTGAACAACCCCCTGGCGCTGTTGGCGTACCGCCAGAGCCGGGTAGCGTTTGAAACGGCTCAAATGCGCCAACAGCAGGCCGCTCCAGACCGAGGCATCCTGGCTCGGCTGCGACGCCACGCTGGTTTGCGGCGCGGCAACACGCTTTCCATCCAGAGACGGCGGCGCGCTGGTGCTTGATGCTATTGAGCTTGCCGACGCTATTTTTTCCTGTTCCTGTTCCTTTTGCCTTGGGCGCGGCGGTTCCGTCTTCGGTCTGATGGGGTCGTTCCGTTGCCCTTTGGCCTTGCTCTGCTGCTCCGTCGCACGCGGCGCATGAATCAGCGGAGGCATCGCCGCCTCCGGTTCCCGGTTGGCCTGCCGTTGCGCCACCGCCTGCACCTGGCGCACGCCGGTTGGCATCGGCTCTGCGTTGGGGGTCGATTCCGCCTGCTCGGCAACCATCATCAACACCATCGGTTGCGCCGCGGGCAGCAACGGTGGCACCAGGTGATAACCAAGGCCAAACAACAACGTACCATGCAGACCCAACGCCAACACATTGGCGGTAGCCCAGCGCAATCGCCCGCCTGTAGGCGGTAAAGATAAATCGGCAGGTAATACGTTGTGATTGAACATAGGAAACGGTACTCAGGTTAAGCGTGAAACAGACCAACGTACGCAGCGGTCAACGGCGGTCGGGGTATGTCAGAAAGGTCGTTTAGGCACGCGGCACCGGGCAGGGAACGAGAAAAAAACAGGCCAATCCAGAAGGAAAAATACAAATAGTAGAGTAAAAAACTTTAGGATACGGTGATGAAGTACTTCGACAGCATATTTACCCTAACCGGCAGCGCGCCGGGCAGAGCCGCAATGACGCGCTCGGGGTCAGCCAGCGGGAACGCGCCGGAGAGCCGCAGGCCGGCGACCTCCGGCCGGCAGCGAATAACGCCCTGACGATAACGCCCCAGCTCCATCAGGAAGTCGTCCAGCCGCATGTTGTCGGCCAGCAGCATGCCTTGCCGCCAACCGGGCTCTTGCGTCACGCGATACGGTTCGCCAATGCCTTGCCGGCTTAATCTGCCGCCCTGACCGGCGTTGAGCACCGCGTTCCGATGCGCCGGCGAAAGGATCGTGACGCGGCCAAGATAAACGGCGATCTCACTGTAGGTTTCCCACAGGCGAACGCTGAAGCGAGCAGCCTGCGTCACGATCTCACCCTGCGGCAGCCTCACCGTCAACGCGCCGCTTTCCGGCGGCAGATTCACCATCATTTCGCCCTCCAGCAATGCGGCCTGCTGACGGCTGACGTTGACCGCCGTTTGCGTGTTCAACATCAACTGCGCGCCATCCGCCAACGCGACGGTTTGCTGCTCCCCCACCGCCGTGCGGTAATCCGCCAGCCAGGGGCGCCATGGCAGTGCGCCAGAACCGATGCCAACCGTCCCCACTACGCCGATGGCCGCCAGGCTTCTCAGCAACCGGCGGCGCTGTGGGTTCGGCAACTGCGACAGACTACGCTGCGCCGCCGCCCCGTTAAGCAGAGAGAAACGGGATGAAAACGCGGCGATATGCCGCCAGGCGCGTTCATTTTCCGGTTTCGCCTGATACCAACGCCGCCAGTTTTCCCTATCCGCGTCGCTTGCCTCTTCCGACATCAGCTGGGTTAACCAGGCGGCGGCCTCACGCGCGCTCTGCCGATCAATATCCGATTCCATCATGGGTTCCGCACCTGCCGTTACGCCGCCAATGCAAAGAAACAGTGCAAATTGGCGCGCTGCAGATATTGTTTCACCGAACTGGTCGACACCCGCAAACGTTCAGCGATGTCGCAATAACGCATGCCCTGCAGGTGCGCTAACAGGAAAGCCTCGCGGACGTGCGCCGGCAATCCGTCCAACGCCTGATCCAACTGTTCGAGCATTTCGAGGGTTTGTTGACGGACTTCCGGCGAGGGCGCCTCGATCGCCGGCAGCTCGCTCAAGGCCTGCAGATAGCTCTCTTCGATTGTTTTACGCCGGTAATAATTCGCCACCAGCCGGCGCGCCACGGTCGCCAGGAAGGGGCGTGGTTGCCGAATGGCAAGCAACTGCGGGCTCAGTAAAATACTGATGAACGTATCCTGCGCCAGGTCTTCGGCGTGATGCGCGCACCCGACCTTCTGTCTCAGCCAATGGCATAGCCAACTGTGGTGCTCAAGGTAAAGCTGTTGAGCAAACCCGTTGGCTGCCGCGGCCTCTTTCCTTGCCATTCGGTGACACCAATTGATAATGAGATTGAAAATGATAATTATTATTATTTTAAAATTGTAACTTCTGTGTCAAGCGATTGCTGATGATTTATAAACGGCGAAAAAGTAGGGAAATACGGGAGAGGAAACGTGAAAAGGGGCCAAAATGGCCCCTGTTAGCAGGATATTCAGAAACGTTGACTGACGCTAAACTTGATGTTGCGCCCTACGCCGGACACCGATTCGCCCAGGTAAGGGTAATAATCGCGGTTGAACAGGTTGTCCACCGCGACGCGAGCTTCGAAGCCCTGCAAACCGCCAGGCTGCCACGAGGCGAACAGGCCGTGCAATGCATAACCCGACGTTTTCGGCAGCGCCCAGACAACGGCCATCGGATCGCCGTCGGCCGGTGAACGATCCTGTTTACGCACAAAATCGCCGGTCCAGCCGAAGGCCATGTCCCACTGCGGTACTTTCATACCCAGCATCGCGTGTGCCGTAACGGGTGGAATTTCGGCAATCCAGGTTTCGTTGCCCCACGGATCGCGCGGTGAAGCGTCGCGTTTGCCGCGAATCGAGGAGAACGACAGGCTACCGAACAGGCTTTCGCTGTCATAAAACGATTCGAGCTCCACGCCCTCAATGGTATAGCCCGGCAAGTTGCGATAGTTCGACAACGGTTGCCCACATTGGCCCCCGTGCCGTGCGGCGTCGCACACTACGCCGCGACGATAGAAAATCTCGTCCTTGCCGCGATTGCGGAACAGCGTAGTGCGGATCTGCAGACTGTCTCGCGCCATCAACACATCGTTGAAGTCCAGCACCGCGCCGAGACGAACGCCCGTCATGCGTTCCACCTGCAGGCCGCGGCTGGTGCCGGGCACGCTGGAAGCGGCGTATTGCACTTCGTACTGTTCGTCGATCACCGGGGCGCGCCAGGTGCGGCTAACGTCAGCAAACAGGGACAGATTCGACGTCGCTTTCCACATCACGCCCAAATGCGGCGACCAGCCGGTATAGGTCACGCTGCTGTAATCATGACCCACGAGCGGATCGCTGTCGTTATAGCGCGGCGCCCGGTTCGGTTGCCCGGTATTGGTCACATGATCGTAACGCACGCCCGGCGTCACGGTCAGGCTGCCGAAGCTGACCGCATCCTGCAGATAAACGCTGCGGGTTTCCTGTTCGCCCGCCGGCATGTAATACGGCTGGAAATAGCCGTAGTTGTAACTGGCGTTTTTCACCTGCGAGGGGTAATACATCAGGGTATCGCGCTGATGTTTATGCCAACGCGCGCCGAGCAACAGCTTGTGCTCCAGCGGTCCGCTGGCGAAACGGCTTTCATTGCTGACGTCAAACTGCCGATCGGTATAGTTCACCCAGCTTTCATTGCCCAGCGTACCAAGATAGCTGAACTTTGAAGCGGAATCCGGCCGCTTGTCATGCTGTTCTGTCTTCGAATAGGCATAAGACAGCGTCAGATTCAGCAACGGCTGCGCTTCCGGCGCCAGATTCCATTTCACCGAGTAATTGGTGTCCGTCTGGTCGCGATACACCAGAATGCGGCGCCACGCGTCTTCCCGGCCGTATTTATCGATATCCGCCTGGCTGGGCGCGGCGATATCGTCCCGCTTGGCGGCAAAAGGCTGCCAGCCATCGGAATCGGAGCGCATCGCCGACAGCGTCAGCGTTTGCGCCTCGCTCAGATAAATATTGGTTTTTAACAGGTAGGAAGCCTGATCGTTGGCGGAATAGGCAAAGCGCGTGCCGTCCGGCCGCTTCAGGTTGCCGCCGTCACGCTTGCTCATGTAGATCAAACCGTCGGCGAATCCTTCCGGCGTACGGCCGTACAACGCACCGCTGTAAATGCCCTGGCGATCGTTGGTGTGGTAGCTGTATTTCAGCAAGCCGCCAAAATCTTCGCCCGGCAGCAGCATATCCCCGGCATCTTTGGTCTCCAGCGTAATGGTCCCGCCAAAGCCGCCATTGCCGTTCAACAGATTGTGCGGCCCCTTATCGACCTCAACCTTTTTCAGCAGTTCGGGTTCGATGAATACCGAACCCTGCCGATATTTCTCAAATCCCTTCGGCGCCCCGTCCAGCACCACCTTCACATCTTCCATGTCGCCCATGCCCCAGATATTCAGGCTTTGGCCACCCGGGCGCGGCGATCCCGCCATCCCTACGCCGGGCAAGCGATCAAGCAAACTGGCGATATTGTCTGCCTGCACGCGTTCGATATCTTCTTTATCCAGCACCGAACGGCCGGCGGCGACGCTGTCGGACAAACCGCCGACCACCGACAGCTCCGGTATCGTCAACGGCTGAACCGGCCCGGCGTCGACCAACCGATATCCCTGTGCGGTTTGTTGAGCGCGCAATCCGCTGCCCGCCAACAGCGTATTGAACGCGTCGGTGAGGCGATAATGTCCCTGCAGGCCCGCGGTGCTTTTTCCACGCGTCTGTTCGGGCGTGAAAATCACTATCACGCCGGCCTTAGCGGCCGCCGTCTGCAAGGCGGGCGCCAGATCACCGGCGGGAATGGCGAAGGAAAGGATAGCGGGCTGTTCGACCGCCGAGGGTGATGCCGACGCACCGGGTGCCGCCATCGCGGAGGTGAGCATGCCCGATAGTGCGCATCCTATCCCGATAGCGACGCGCTTCCCGGTAATGCGTTTGGCTGATGTGAACGTACGCCCTGCGCCGTTCTTGTTTTTTATGGCCATGAAGGATTCCCCTGAGTGTATTGAACTGGAAACTCAGTAGAGAGGTCACGCCAACGAAAAGATCGGGCAGAAAAAAATGAAAAAAAGGGCCGAAGTCACCGCGCCGCGTAGACGATAAAGGTCACCACGCCGAAGATCTCCAGCTGCGCCTCGTCGTCGAACACGATCGGCGCATAGGCGGGATTCATCGGCAACAGCCGCACGTCGGGGTGGCGCTGCAGCTTTTTGACGGTGAATTCGCCGTCCACCGCGGCGATCACGATATTGCCGTGCTCCGGCGTCAGGGCGCTGTCGACGATCAGCAGATCGCCATCCTGGATATTGCCGTCGATCATCGACTCGCCGCTGGCGCGCACGAAGTAGGTGGCGTTGGGGTGCCGCACCAGCAGCTTGCCGATATCCAGCCTGCTCTCGACATAGTCCTGCGCCGGGGAAGGAAAGCCGCAGGCCACGCGATCGGCAAACAGCGGTAACGTCAGGGGTTCACCTGGTGAAAAAGCATACAACTTTGAATTGCTCAGCATAATCATAACCAAACTGTATATTTATACAGTAAAGCATAAACAAAACGCGAACGCGTGCAACCCCCAATCCCCCTGCGGATCGCGCTTTCCCGCGTAATATAATAATTTTCTGAGTGATTTTTCCTGCAGCTTTTGGCGTTCTTCGCGTGTGTTTACACACATGATACCCACCAAAACTGTGGATAATGCGGCACTCAGACCGTTGGCGTATCGATGGGCAGGATGAGTGAGGGATTGTCATTGCGAACGGCACCGACGGCGGGCGATACCGGTTGCCAGACGAAATCCTCTGCCTGCAGGCTGTACACGTCAGCCTGCATTTGACCAGAGGGCGGGACTAAGCGGGTGTCGAGCCAGTCGCGCGCGGCCGTCGGTCTCTGCTGCGTACAGCGCCGCAAAGAACAGCGACAGGCCTTGCCTCACGGGAGGAACGGCGGACGGCCTTACAAAATGACGCCAATAAAATTGCGACTGGCAATGGCATCAATGGGACGGCCAGAGACGAAAGTCAGTACGTTATGCCAGGAGCTTGGGATAACCCGACAAACGCTGTACCGCCACATTTCCCCTGATGGTCCACTGCGAGCTGACGGTATAAAGCTGCTCAACCGGGGATAATTTTAGCGGACGGAAAAATCTGGGGTTCCGGCGTAGAACCCCGAATAAGGAATAATCCTTAATTAATTTCAGGATTATTAATTCCATCTAAAACCTCTCGGCAATATTCTTTTTTATAGGCTTCATCATTACTTAATGACTTAACCAAAAAATCAGCATTTTTCCAACCATTATCCCAATGCGTCTCGAATCCTGACTGTTCATACTTTAATGTTCTAGTTAATGAGTCTTTTATTTGTTTTTTATATTTATCAATTTTCTCATTGGTTGCCCCACAAACATCATGTGCAACACGAGCATTTGAGCCAGAAAAACCTATTGCTGAAATTGCCATCGCTTCGTTTGATTTGTCGAAATCATTCGCATATGCCACAGCATTAGATAAAGCGAATATGACAAGAGCAGGTATGGTTTTTTTGTATGATATCATTTTTTACCTCTAACTCATTGATTGTTCATGGGGTCAGTTTGGATATCGAAAATTATTGTACATTAAGGCTGCTTTTTAATCAGTCTCAACTTCTTTATAGAAGGCCTGAATGCGACAAACTTGGGAAGTACTGTAGCCTGTCGCGTCTGCTGTTTCTCGGATGCTCAGTTTCTTAATCTGTCGGTAGTGCCTGATCCATCCTGCACGCTCCATCTCGCCGCTGGCGCGCACGAAGTAGGTGGCGTTGGGGTGCCGCACCAGCAGCTTGCCGATATCCAGCCTGCTCTCGACATAGTCCTGCGCCGGGGAAGGAAAGCCGCAGGCCACGCGATCGGCAAACAGCGGTAACGTCAGGGGTTCACCTGGTGAAAAAGCATACAACCTTGAATTGCTCAGCATAATCATAACCAAACTGTATATTTATACAGCAAAGCATAAACAAAACGCGAACGCGTGCAACCCCCAATCCCCCTGCAGATCGCGCTTTGCCGCGTAATATAATAATTTTCTGAGCGATTTTTTTTTACGCCTGCTAAGGGTTTCACCGCCCCTTGCACACACGTTATCCACCAAAACTGTGGATAACCTGGTGGAGTCGCCGGCAGACGTCATTCCCTGCGCGAGCGGGATCAGAATCCTGTATAATCCCCACACCTGCTAATAAGAATTCATCCCCGTCGGCGCCTCGTCACCGACGGTCACGAGAACGTTATGAACAAGCACCTGCTCCTCGCAGAAACCGACGATATCGAACAGGAATGCCTGTCGCGCCACGCGGTCTGGCAGCGCAACGATCTGGCCCAGGCGCAACAGGATTGGCTGGCGGAAGAAGTGCCGGTCGCCCTGGTGTACAACGGCATTTCCCACGTGGTGATGATGGCGACGCCGAAAGATCTGGCGGCCTTCGCCATCGGTTTTTCGCTGTCCGAAGGCATCATCGCCTCCCCTGACGATATCTACGACATCCGCCAACAGCCGGCCTGCAACGGCATTGAAGTGCATGTGGAACTCTCGAGCCGCCGTTTTATGCAGCTGAAAGAGAAGCGCCGCAGCCTGGCCGGCCGCACCGGCTGCGGCGTCTGCGGGGTGGAGCAGTTGCAGGAGGTCGCCCAGCCCATCGCGCCGCTGCCCTTCACGCAACGCTTCGATTTGGCCCTGCTCGACCGGGCGTTGGCGCAGCTGCAGGAGGTGCAAACGGTGGGGAAACTGACCGGCTGCACCCACGCGGCGGCCTGGATCCAGCCGGATGGCGCGCTCAGCGGCGGGTGTGAAGACGTCGGCCGCCACGTGGCGCTCGACAAGCTGCTGGGCTACCGCAGCCAACAGGCGTGGCTGCAAGGGGCGGCGCTGGTGTCGAGCCGCGCCAGCTATGAAATGGTGCAAAAATCCGCCATGTGCGGTGTCGAGATCCTGTTCGCCGTTTCCGCCGCCACCCGCCTGGCGGTCGAGGTGGCCGAGCGCAGCAACCTGACGCTGGTAGGCTTCAGCAAGCCGGGGCGCGCCACCGTCTATACGCACCCGCAGCGGCTCTGGCAATCGACGACGGCGGCCTAACGCCGCCGGATAAGAATCGACTATTCTCAATAGCAGAACACCAGGAAGCACCCACGTCATGATCATTCGCCCGAACCAGAACTGGTTTTTTCGCCTGTTCGCCTGGCACGGTTCCGTGCTGTCAAAGATCACCTTTCGTCTGTCGCTGAACGTGCTGATGTCGATAGTGGCGGTGATCAGCTATCAATGGTACGAACAGCTCGGCGTGCATTTGACCATCGCGCCGTTCAGCCTGCTGGGTATCGCCATCGCCATTTTTCTCGGCTTTCGCAATAACGCCGGCTACAGCCGCTTTGTCGAAGCGCGCAACCTGTGGGGCTCGCTGCTGATTACCGAGCGCTCCCTGCTGCGCCAGATCAAAAGCCTGCTGCCGGACGAACCGGCGGTGCACCAGAAGGTCGCCAAGCTGCTGATCGCCTTCAGCTGGAGCCTGAAGCATCAGCTGCGCGCCACCGATCCGACCGCCGATCTGTACCACAACCTCAGCAGCAAAGAGCTGGCGGAGGTGATCGCCAGCCCGATGCCGACCAACCGCATCCTGCTGATGCTGGGCCAGGAGATCGGCAAGCTGCGCCGACGGGGGCTGCTGAGCGACATCACCTTCGAGCTGCTCGACAACAAGCTGAGCGAGCTGTCCCACGCCCTCGGCGGCTGTGAACGGCTCGCCAGCACGCCGGTGCCGTTCGCCTATACCCTGATCCTGCAGCGCACCGTTTACCTGTTCTGCAGCCTGTTGCCTTTTGCCCTGGTGACCGATCTGCATTACATGACACCGTTTGTTTCGGTGTTCATTTCCTATACCTTCTTATCCTGGGACTCACTGGCCGAAGAGCTGGAAGATCCGTTCGGCGTGTCGGCCAACCATCTGCCGTTAAACGCCATCTGCAACACCATCGAGCGCAACCTGCTGGAAATGAACGACCAAAGCCCGCTGCCGCCGCCGATGAAACCCGACGAGCACTTTAATTTGATCTGATCGATTTCACCCGAACACACTGGAGCCGAATGCAATGAATGCAAATAACAATCCGCCGCAAGCCGTATTCACGCCGGTAACGCGCCATGCCATCTTCATCGTCGCCACCCTGTCGCCCGTTCCCGCCCATCTGGCGGCGGTGCGCGCCTGGTGCGGCGACATCGCCGCCGTGGTGCGTTCGGTCGGCAAACGCGCGCCGGCGGGCAACCTCACCTGCGTTTGCGGCTTCGGCTCCAAAGCCTGGGATACGCTGTTTGGCGCCCCGCGCCCTCGCCAGCTGCATCCGTTCAGCCCGATCGGCAGCGGAGAACGCATCGCCGTCGCCACGCCCGGCGACATCCTGCTGCATATCCGCGCCGATGAAATGGATCTGTGTTTCGAACTGGCCTCGCAGCTGGTCGGCAAGCTCGGCGATGCCGTGACGGTGGTCGAAGAGGTGCACGGCTTCCGTTACTTCGATCAGCGCGCCATGATCGGCTTCGTCGACGGCACGGAGAACCCGGAAGGGCACGAAGCCTTCGACTACACGGTGATCGGCGACGAAGACGCAGCGTTCAGCGGCGGCAGCTATGTGCTGGTGCAAAAATACCTGCACGATATGCAGGGCTGGAACTCGCTCAGCGTGGAAACGCAGGAGAAGATCATCGGCCGCCATAAGCAGTCCAACATCGAACTGGATGAAGCGGTCAAACCGTCGTCATCGCACAGTTCGCTGACTACCATCACCGACGAGCAAGGCAACGAGGTGAAAATTCTGCGCGACAACATGCCGTTTGGCCGCCCCGGCCTGCGCGAATTCGGCACCTACTTTATCGGCTATGCGCGCTCCCCGCAGCCAATCGAGCAGATGCTGGAAAACATGTTTATCGGCCGCCCGGCCGGCAACTACGATCGGCTGCTCGATTTCAGCCACGCGGTGACCGGCACCCTGTTCTTCGTGCCGTCCGCCCCGCTGCTGGAAGCGCTGGCCGATCGCAGCGGCGCCGAACTGCACTGATTTTGCCTGGGCGCAGGGCCGCAGCGATCAACCTTTGGTTATCCTGCAGCCCTGCGCATCGATCACCGGCTCCCCATCCTCTTTGCTGAAAGCCCCGCGCTGCGGATCCGGCAGAATATCCAACACCGCCTCCGACGGCCGGCACAGGCGCGTGCCGAGCGGTGTCACCACAATGGGCCGATTGATCAAAATCGGCTGTTGCAGCATGAAGTCAATCAGTTGCTCATCGTTCCAGCCGGTCTCATCCAGTTTCAGCTCGGCGTAAGGCTCGACGTTTTTACGCAGCAGCGCGCGCGGCGTCATCCCCATTTCGGCCAGCAGCGCAATCAACCGTTCACGGCTGGGCGGTGTTTCCAGATACAAAATCACCTCCGGCTCAACGCCGCTGTTGCGGATCAGCGCCAACGTATTGCGCGACGTGCCGCAAGCCGGGTTGTGATAAATCTTGATACTGCTCATGACGGTTTCTCCTATCAGGATCAAACGGACAGCCGCAGCGCCAGCGCGGCCAGGGTGACGAACAGGATTGGCAGCGTCATCACCAGCCCCACGCGAAAATAATAGCCCCAGGTAATGACGATGCTCTTCCTTGCCAACACATGCAGCCACAGCAACGTGGCCAGGCTGCCGATCGGGGTGATTTTGGGGCCGAGATCGCTGCCGATGACGTTGGCGTAAATCATCGCCTGCTTGATGACGCCTTCCGCGCCGCTGCCGTCGATTGACAACGCCCCCACCAGCACCGTCGGCATATTATTCATGACGGAAGAGAGAAACGCGCTCAGGAAGCCGGTGCCGAGCGTCGCCGCCCACAGCCCCTGCCGCGCCAGCGCGTCCAACACGCCGGAAAGCAGCTCGGTCAAGCCGGCATTGCGCAGCCCGTAGACCACCAGATACATGCCCAGCGAGAAAATCACGATCTGCCAGGGTGCCCCGCGCAGCACTTTGCCGGTGTCGATCGCGCGCCCACGTTTCGCCACCGCCAGCAGAACCAGCGCGCCGCAGGCAGCGACCAAACTCACCGGCACGCCGAGCGGCTCCAGAGCGAAGAAGCCAATCAGCAACAGCGCCAATACCGCCCAGCCGGCTCGGAAAGTCGCACGATCGCGAATCGCTTCTTGGGGTATCGGTAAACGCGTCAACGCGTAGCGCCGCGGAATATCCTTGCGAAAGAACAGATGCAACATCACCAGGGTCGCCGCCACGGCGGCAAGGTTGACCGGCACCATCACCGCCGCATACTCCGTAAAGCCCAGCCGGAAGAAATCCGCCGAAACGATATTCACCAGATTGGACACCACCAGCGGCAGGCTGGCAGCATCGGCGATAAAGCCCGCCGCCATCACGAAAGCCAGTACCGCCGCAGGGCGAAAGCCGAGCGCCGACAGCATGGCGATCACGATCGGCGTAAGGATTAACGCAGCGCCGTCGTTCGCAAACAGCGCCGCCACCACGGCCCCCAGCAGCAGCATGTAGGTAAACAGCCATCGGCCTTTGCCGTTGCCCCAGCGCGCGACGTGCAGAGCAGTCCAGGCAAAGAAGCCGCTCTCATCCAGCAGCAGGCTGATGATGATGACGGCGATAAAGGTCGCGGTCGCATTCCAGACTATCTGCCACACCACGGGAATATCGCCGACGTGCACCACGCCGCTCAGCAATGCCAATCCCGCGCCGAACGCCGCGCTCCAGCCAATGCCCAGCCCTCTCGGTTGCCAGATAACCAAGGCCAACGTCAGAATAAAGATCGCTCCTGCCACTATCATCGCCGTCTCACCGCCTCCTCACATCTACATATTCGATTTTTCGTATGTGTTTGAGCAAATTTTTTACCGTTACGGGCAGCCTTTCGCTACGCGTTGCCCCAACTCCATCATCTGTTCTGCCCGACACTGATAAGCCTGCTCAATAATCCCCGCCGCCCAAGCCGGCATATGCGGCGACAGGCGATAATATATCCACTTGCCATCGCGCCGATCGAGCAACAGCCCACTTTCACGCAGCATCGCCAAATGCCTTGAGATTTTGGGTTGCGGCAGCGCCAATGCGCCCGACAACTCGCACACGCACAGCTCGCTGGCGTGGCGCAGCAACAGCACCAGCGTCAGACGCGTCTCGTCCGACAGGTTTTTAAACAGCTTCAGCGGCGTCAATGACGTCATGTCGCACTCCCGTTAACCTTATCGTCTCCACAAATCGCTCATGAAGATACCATTTTCATATTCGGAAAAACAAATATAAAACACAAAACGTTGTCCCCCTCGCCGAGGCATATACTTATCTTTATGCTGTTCTTGCAGGAAGGAGGCACCATGCCGCTCACATTCAAACGTTCGGAAAGGCTCTCCATCGGCACCGAAATAGAGCTGCAGCTGGTCGATGACAAGCACTACGATCTTACGGATCGGGCCGACCGGGTGGTCAGCGCGGTCGGCGACCGCCGGCGCGTCAAACATGAGCTCACCAAATCGATGGTGGAGCTGAACAGCTCGGTGCACCGCGATCTCGATGAGCTGCACGCCGAGCTGCGCGCCCTGACCCATACCGTCCGGCGCAGCGCGCAGCGCCTGGGCTGTGACGTCTGCGGCGGCGGCCGCCATCTGAGCAACGACTGGCGCAAGCAGGTCATCAGCGACAACGCGCGCTACAGGCAGCTGGCCAGCCGCTTTGGCTATCTTTCCAAGCTGGCCTGCGTGTTCGGCCAACACATCCACCTCGGCGTCAACGACGGGGACGAAGCGATGTATCTGTGCCATGCGCTGACGCCCTACTTTCCGCAGCTGATCGCGCTCAGCGCATCGTCACCGCTGTACCAGGGCGTCGATACGCGCTTTGCCAGCTCCCGTTTCAGCGCGCAGAATTCCTTCCCCAACTACGGATGCCTGGAACACATCTACAGCTGGCGCGAATTCAACGCCTACTACGAACGGCTGAACGCCGCCGGCGTGATTGAAAGCATCAAGGATATTTACTGGGATGCGCGGCCCAAACCGGAGCTGGGCACGGTGGAGATCCGCATCTGCGATACGCCGCTGCGCCTCGCGCATGCCGTGCTGCTGGTCGGTTACTGCCGTCTGCTGGCTGATTTCCTGTTGCAACACCGCACACCGATCGCGCCGGAATACGATGCCTTCACCAATTACAACAAGATCAACGCCTATCGTAGCGGTTTCGCCGCCGAATACGTCGATCCCGCGACGCTGCGTCGCAGCAGCCTGACCGCCCATATCCTGCACACTCTCGATGTGCTGAGCGGGTTCGCCGAGCGACGGGAGGATCGGGCCGTGCTACAGGCGGTCGAGCACCATGTCCGCCAAGGCATCAGCGATTCGGAGCATATCCGCCAGATGTTGCACAACGGCCTGCCGCAGGCTCAGGTGATCAAGCGCCTGTGCGATGAGCTGTTGCAACCGGCAAGTTAAGTTTCGGCTATCGATTCCATACGCCAAAGCCGCTGTTCATTATGTGCTCTTTCGCTACAATCGTGAGCACTGACATTCATCGTATCGAGGACACCATGTACAACTTCTCCCGCTATCAGGCAAAAGAACTGGCGCTGGCTTACATGAGCGGCAAAAAACACGATCTGTCGCCGCAGGAATTTTTGCAGCAGCTGAAAAGCAGCGAGCGATCGTTTGAGCACCTGCTGAAACACGGCAGCGAAATGCCGCGTGACGTGCTGGTTAAAAGCTTCTGAACGGCCGGTTGCCGGCCACTTTCCGTTTACGCCGCCGGTGGCGAGCCTGCAGGCCCGCGCATTCCCGGCCATTCATACCCCTCCTCACCCTGCCTCAATTCGTCCTCACAGGCGAAAAGCCGATAAATTCGTATTCACAGGCGAATTATTGACATATTCGTATCTAGGTGCGAATTTATAGTCATCCTTCTATAAACATCGGAACATGTCATGCCGACGCCAATCAGCGTAATCAGCGGCGATCTGGTCGATTCCCGCCGATCAGACACCGTCAACTACCTCGATGAGCTGCACAGCCTGCTCGATCGGCTGCGGCGCGACGGGCGGCTGCATCAGGTGGAAATCTTTCGCGGCGACGCCTTCCAGGCGCAGGCCGCCCCAGAGGACGGGCTGCTGCTGGCGGTGTATATTCGCCTCGCGCTGCGGGCAACGGGCGCCGCGCACTGGGATGCGCGCGTCGCCGTCGGGCTGGGCAGCCAACGGCCCGACGCCGCCGGCTATGGCAGCGCCTTTATCAACTCCGGCAGCGCGTTGGACGCCATGGCGAAAAATTGCCGGCTGGCTCTGAAAACCGACAACGATCGGACAAACGCCATTGTCAGCGATCTGCTGCCGATGTTAGATCATGTGATTGGCCGCCTGTCGCAGACCGAAGCGCGCATCGTCCAGGCGAGAATGTTCGCCGACAGCGGCGCTGCCGTGGCGGATCAGCTGCAAAAAGCCGCCTCCACGGTCTCCGCCGCGCTGAAACGCGCGGCCTACGAGGAAATCATGCGGTTTATTCACGCCATTAACAGGATCGTCTGACTATGGATCTGACCTATGCGCCTTTGCTGGCCTGGCTGTTGCTCGTCCATCTGCTGGCGGATTTTCCGCTGCAGCCGCTGAGTTGGGTGGAAGATAAAATCCAGCATCGCGCGCGTTCACGTTTTCTGGTGTTGCACGCGTTGCTGCACGGGGTGCTGGCCGCCTGGGTGGTGGCCGGTTTCGGCCTGCTGCACGGCGGGCTTTCTTCACTTCAGGTGCTGGCCAGCCTGCTGATCATCGCCGTCAGCCACTACCTGATCGATTTACTGAAGGTCACCGCGATGAACCGCCTGAGCCCGGCCCGCAGTTTCCTGCTCGATCAGGGATTGCATCTGGCGGTAATCGCCTTGCTGTGGCTGGGGCTGACGCCGAATGCCGGTGAACTGCTCGCCGCGCTGGGGCGGCAACTGGGGCGTTGGCAAACCGGCCTGGTGCTGGTGGCCTACAGCCTGATTTATCTGCCGATGAGCCTGCTGATCGGGCAACTGCTGGCGCACTGGACGCCGCAAATGCCGCCTTCGGCCAAGGCCGACAACGACTCGCTGCTGCGCGCGGGCAAACAGATTGGCTATCTGGAGAGAACGCTGATCCTGACCTTCGTGCTGCTGGGGCAAATCCCGGCGATCGGCTTTTTGCTGGCGGCTAAATCTATCTTCCGTTTCGGCGATCTGCGCCAGAGCGACGATAAGATGCGCACCGAGTATGTGCTGCTCGGCACGCTGTTTTCCTTCACGCTGACCATCATGCTCGGCCTGCTGGTCAACAAACTGCTGTAGCGGAGCGGGGGCGAAGAATTTCGCCCCCGAAGTGAGTGCCGAAGCGGCTTACAGCCACTCGCCGAAGCGCCGGATGTAGAAACGTTTCATCAACTGCGCGACCACGCAGTAGCTGACCAACGTAGCGGCCAACCACGGGAAGTATTCCCACGGCAGCGGCTGCAGGCCAACCAGGGCGCCGAGCGGCGAGAACGGAATGTAGATGCCGAGCGCCATCACCAACCCGGTGGTCAGCAATACCGGCAGCGCCGCGGTGCTCTGAATGAACGGGATCTTCTGGGTGCGCAGCATATGCACCACCAGCGTTTGCGACAGCAGCCCCTCAATGAACCAGCCGGACTGGAACAGCGCCTGGTGTTCCACGCTGTTGGCGGCGAACACGTACCACATCAGCGCATACGTCGTGATATCGAAGATTGACGAGGTCGGCCCAATCCACAGCATAAAGCGCCCGATGTTTTTGGAGTCCCACTTGCGCGGCTTGCGCAGGAACTCTTTGTCCATCTTGTCCCACGGCAGCGACAGCTGGGAAATATCGTACATCAGGTTTTGAATCAACAGGTGGATCGCCAGCATCGGCAGGAACGGAATGAAGGCGCTGGCCACCAGCACCGAAAACACGTTGCCGAAGTTGGAGCTGGCGGTCATGTTCAGGTACTTGATGATATTGCCGAAGGTCTCGCGCCCTTTGATCACCCCCTCTTCCAGCACCATCAGGTTCTTTTCCAACAGGATGATGTCCGCCGACTCCTTGGCGATGTCGGTGCCGGTGTCGACCGAAATGCCGACGTCGGCATCGCGCAGCGCCGGTGCATCGTTGATGCCGTCGCCGAGGAAGCCGACGGTATGGCCGTTGGCCTGCAGCATTTTCAGCACCCGCGATTTTTGCAGCGGCGTCAGCTTGGTGAAGACCGTGCGCTGCTCCACTTCGCGCGCCAGCGTTTCGTCATCCATCTGTTCAATCTGCAGCCCGGAGAGCGGTTCACCCGGCTCCAGCCCGACGTCGCGGCAAATCTTGCAGGTGATCACCGGGTTGTCGCCGGTCAGCACCTTCACCGTCACGCCGTTTTCCTGCAGTGCGGCGATCGCCTGCTGCGCGCTCTCCTTCGGCGGATCGAGGAAGGTCAGCAACCCTTGCACCACCATGTCGCGCTCGTCGGCCACGCTCAGCGGGTCGGCCGGGCGTTGCGCATCCAGCTCGCGCGTCGCCAGCACCAGCACGCGGAAACCGTCTTCGTTATACTCGCGGGCCAGCGCCTGCAGCGCCGCACGGCGCGCGTCGTCCAGTTCCAGCGTCTTGTCGCCTTCACGCACGTGAGTGGCGATCTCCAGCATCTCCTCTACCGCGCCCTTACAGATCAGCTGCTGCTTGCCATTTTCGTCCGCCACCACGATCGACAAGCGGCGGCGCACGAAATCGAACGGCAGCTCATCCACCTTGCTGAAACGCCCCAGGGCTTCGATCCCCGGTTTGCCGCGCCCGAAGCGGATCACCGCCTGATCCATCAGGTTCTTCATGCCGCTCTGATGGAAGCTGTTCAGCCAGGCCAGGTGCAGCACCTCGTTATCCCTGGCGCCGTTGACGTCGATATGGTGCTCGAGAATGATGCGGTCCTGGGTCAGCGTGCCGGTCTTGTCGGTGCAGAGCACGTCCATGGCGCCGAAGTTCTGAATGGCGTTCAGGCGCTTCACCACCACCTTGCGGCGCGACATGGCGATCGCCCCTTTCGCCAGGTTGGAGCTGACGATCATCGGCAGCATTTCCGGCGTCAGGCCGACCGCCACCGCTAGTGCGAACAGCGCCGCCTCGCTCCAGTCGCCTTTGGTGAAACCGTTGATCAGCAACACCACCGGCACCATCACCAGCATGAAGCGAATCAGCAGCCAGCTGACGCTGTTCACCCCGCGATCGAACGCGGTTTGCGCCCGCGAACCGACGATCGATTTGGCCAACGAGCCGAAGTAGGTGCGCCCGCCGGTCGCCACCACCACCGCCGTGGCGGTGCCGCTGGCGACGTTGGTGCCCATCAGGCAGACGTTGGAGAGCTCAAGCAGCGCGTTCTCGCTGGACACTTCCCCTTCGCTCGACTTCTGCGCCACGCTGCCCATGGCATCGTATTTTTCGATAGGGATCGCTTCGCCGGTCAATATCGCCTGGCTGATGAACAGATCGCGCGAGGCGATAAGGCGCACGTCGGCCGGCACCATGTCGCCGGCGGAGAGCTGAATGATATCCCCCGGCACCAGTTCGCGGATCGGCACTTCCAGCGTCAGCGGATGCGCGCTGTAGCTGCTGCGGCGCAGCACCGTGGCGGTGGTGCGCACCATCGACTTCAGCGCTTCCGCCGCTTTGTTGGTGCGGTATTCCTGCCAGAAACGCAGCAGCCCGCTCAGCGTGACCATGATGAGAATGATAATGACGCCGGTGAGTTCAGTTTCTTCACCGCTCTGGCGCGGCAGCCAATAATCGGTAAAGAAACTGATCGCAGCCAGCACCATCAGCACGAAGATAAACGGGTTGTTGAAAGCCTTGATCAGCTGGATAAAGGCATGCGGCGCCTTGTCGTGGGCGACCTGATTGGCGCCGAACTGCTCCAGCCGCTCATCGGCGTCGTCCTGGGTCAAACCGTTGCGGTTGCACTTCAGGTTCGCCAGCGTTTGGGCGATGCTGTTGGTCGCTTCTTCCGCAATGGCGTAGGTCACCGCGTCTTTATCACGGCGACGCGTTCTTTCATTAATCTGAGTCATAACGCTATTCTCTTATTTTCGTTCTGCGCACAGGGATATCCCGCCCGATAAACAGGTGACTCTGCGCAGAGTGGAATTTTCTAATTAGCGTGACTGAATAGCGTGATTACCCTGTCAGCCACGCAAGAATCATTTCCCTTCCGGGGTCATCGTCCATAACGCCTCCTTAATGCTCGCGTTATTCAGGCCTACCTGAATAAACACGAACATATAATCAAGTTAATAAATATTTATATCATTACTCAGACCGGTAATTCGGACGCAACGCGCCAACGAACGGCGCTCACGCTTTTTTCCAGGCTGACGCGGCAGACAATACCCTCAATTTCTTTTTGTGCGGCCGGCGTGGCGGTAATTTCCGCGCACACTTCCAATTGCCCCGGGCTGGAAATATCGGCGCTGCGCAAAGATTGCAGCCGCAAGGCGACGCCGTTCAGCGCCTGCAGAATGAGGGTACGCACCAGAATTTCATCCTGCTCGCCACAGGTCACCTGAATGCGATAGCACAGTTCCAGATCGGTCGCCTGCTGGTGCGGCTGCAGATTGATGCGCTGGGCGGCCTCGCGCAGCAGGATATTGGCGCACAGGATCACCAGCGTGGCGACCACCGCATCCCAATGCTGGCCCAGGCCGCACAGTACGCCGATCCCCGCCGAACACCACAGCGTGGCGGCGGTGTTGAGGCCGCGAATGTTCAGCCCTTCACGCATGATAACGCCGGCGCCGAGGAAGCCGATACCCGAGACAATCTGCGCAGCCACGCGGCCGGCGCTGGCCGGATCGGTGGACATGGAGCTGAGAATAAAGACCGCCGCGCCGGTCGCCACCAGCGCATTGGTGCGCAGGCCGGCCATACGTTGGCGCCACTGGCGCTCGGCGCCAATTACCGCGCCCAGGCACATCGCCAGCAATAAATTTAAAACGAAAGGAGTCATAGCCATGACTGTCCCCTTAATTAACCTCAGGAGATAAAATCATGTGCTGTTTAGCACACGCAAAATCGCGCCGAAAATAAATCAGCGAATCAGCGTACTGTGCCTGGAGGGAAAAGGCTGTGGCTGCAGAATACCATAATAACGTCCAACTCAATTCACCTGAAACCATCAGGCCTCAGGAAACGTTTTTTATTCGGGTATGCACAGCTCAGGAATAACTGGAGAGGGGTGCTGCCCGCCGATAACGGCAAGCAACAAATCAGAAGAGAATTGGTCAGCTTGCCTTATTTGTTTTATTACAACTACAACTGTCCAATTGGGTTTCTCCACTGAAATTTTGGCTGAGTATAGTGACGTCGGGTAATGAAGTAAAGGCTAATTTATTAAACGAAAAATAAACTGAAATACCGCGATGATATTTCGATGTCACAAATCGGCAGCGACAGCGTTGGGAGCCAGTGCGCTTATCGGTAAACTGCCCTCCTTCATCTTTCAAGGACGCCCCGATGAAACACCGGCTTTCCCCGCTCGCGCTCGCGCTGCTCGTCAGCTATCCCGCCGATGCCCTGCTACTGCAGCAAGGCGACGCGCAGTTTGAACTCGATCCCGCCACGCTGCGCATTGCCGCCGGCGCTGTGCCGGTCAATCTGGCGCAGCCCGCGCAACAGGTGGAAGATCTCACCGCGTCGCCACAACGCGCCAGCTGGCGCTGGCCGCAGAGCGCGGTCAAGGTTAGCGCCCGTCTGGAAGGCGGCGATCTGCGCCTGAGCTTCAGCAGCGACCGGCCACAGCTTCTGAACTGGTATCGCCTGCCGCCACAAACAGAAACGCTGCTGTTGCCGATCGGCGAAGGCAGCCGCATTCCGCTCGACAACGCGGTCTGGCGCCATTACCTGACGGCGGAAATGACGCCGCTGGATACCAACTGGGATCTGAAGCTGCCGCTGTGGAGCCAGCAGCACCAGGGCAAGGTCTACAGCTGGCTGATGTTGACGCCGTTCAGCAACCGGGTCACCTTCGCCTCGGCGCAGGAAAAGCTGGAGATGCGCGCCGGGCATCAGTTCAACCGCTTCAATCAGCAACAGGCATTCGAGGTGCTGCTGCACGTCGGTGACACGCCGCTGTCCGGCGCCCGCCGCTATCGCGACTATTTGCAACAGAACGGCCAGTTCAGCAGCCTGCGCGAGAAGATAAAGCAGGCGCCCGAAGGCGAAAAGCTGATCGGCGCCACCCATGTCTACCTGTGGGGGGACAAACTGCTGGCGGCGGAAGATGTCAAAGATTGGCCGGGGTTGCTGCACTACCTCGCCTCTCCTGCCGCCGAAGCGCTGCGGCAGAAGATGGATGCCGAGAGCAGAAAGCTCCTGCTGCAGCTGGCGGGCAAAACGCCGGAGGGCTGGCAGCAACAGCCCCTGATCGACGGCATCAACCAGGCGTTGACGGCGCAAATCCCGCTGGGCGCCACGCCGGATGACGCCGACTTTCTGCAGGCGCAGCAGCGCCAGGCCGCTGCGGTGCGGGAGCGGGCGCAGCGAGAGCTGGGGCGCTGGCTAACCCCGGCGGACCGTTGGGGGCAAGGGCTGGCCAAACCGGTGATCGATGCGCTGCGCCAGGCCGGCTTGCCGCGCCTGTGGTTAGGCACCGATAACTGGACTGCCGCCTTCCTGCACCCGCAGGCGGTAACCGCCACCAAAGCGGCCGGCTATCTGATCGCCAGCTACGACTCCTACGATACCGCCATTGCGCGCGGCGTGAACGACAGCTGGCTCACCGCGCAACTGCCGACGGCGCTGCGGGAAAGTTGCGCCATCGTGCGCGCCGACGGCAGCAAGAAACCCGGCTTCGGCAAACAGGGTTACTACCTCAACCCGGGCTGCGTCCTGCCCTATTCTCAACAGCGCATGCGCGAGCTGGTGCAACTGGCCGGGTTGAACAGCCTGTTCCTCGACGTGGACGGCACCGGCATGGTCTCCGACGACTATCAGCCCGGCCACCCGACCGGCGCGGCGCAGATGGCCGAGGCGCGCAACGCCCGGCTGGCCTGGTTCAGCGCCACCCTTAAGCTGCCGCTCGGCTCAGAGGACGGCAATGCGGTAACCGCCCGCAGCCTGATGTTCGCCCACGGCATGGAAACCTGGGGATTCGGCTGGGGCGACAAGCAGATGAATCAGGATAAATCCTCGCCCTATTATCTCGGCGCCTGGTGGCCCAACGCCCAACCGGCGTTTTTCTTCCGCCCCGCCAAGGTGAAGCAGCCCTACCGCACCGTCGAATTCGATCCGCGTTATCGCCTGCCGCTGTACCAGGCCGTTTTCCACGATGCGATCGTCAGCAGCCACCACTGGAATTACGACAATCTGAAGTTCAGCGACGTTCAGACCACCCGCAGTCTGCTCAGCCAGTTGTACAACACCGCGCCGATGTTCCATCTGAGCCGCGCCACCCTGGCGGCCCGCCTGCCGGCGATCAAACGCGCCGACGCCGCCTTCCGGCCGTTGCATCAGGCCCTCTGGGACAAAGCGCTGACCGACTTCCGCTGGCTCGATCGGGACGGCTGGGTGCAGCAGACGAGCTTCAGCGACGGGTCGACGCTGACCGCCAACTTCAGCGCGCGGCCGTTCGCCGGCGTAGCGGCCCACAGCCTGCGCGCCAAACTGGCCGACGGCCGCACGTTCGACGTTGCGCCTTAGCAAGGTCGCCGGCGATGAGCTACGCTAGGCTATATTTCCGACGACCCGCAAGGAGTGGCTGATGACGCCTCTGATCCACACTCTGCTCGACGAGATTTGGCAAAGCCTGGGGCAACGCCCCGCGCCCTGCGACCGGTTAACCGTAAGCGGTACCGGCGCATTGCCTTCGGCTTTTCCCGTCACCGAATTGGCTACCGCCGCCTGGAGCGCCGCCGGTTTGGCCTGCGCCGAGTTGCTTCGCCGCGAGGCAGCCGATGCGCCGCAGGTCTGGATCGATCAACGCCTGGCCTCGCTCTGGTTCGGCTGGACGCTGCGCCCGCTGGGTTGGACGCTGCCTGCCGCCTGGGACGCCCTGGCCGGCGACTACGCGACGGCGGACGGCTGGATACGCCTGCACACCAATGCACCGCACCATCGGCGGGCGGTGGAACAGGTGCTGGGCCCGGCACCGGACAAAGGCGCGCTGGCGGAACGCGTGCTGGGCTGGAAAAAAAGCGAGCTGGAGGAAGCGGTGATCGAAGCCGGCGGCTGCGCGGCCCAAATGCGCTCGGCGGCCGCGTGGCGACAACATATTCAGGGCAAGAGCGTGGCGCTCGAACCGCTGATCCACGCCTCGCTGCAGCCGGAAGCGCCGCCGCCGGGCTGGACGTTGCCCGTCGCCCGGCCGCTGCACGGCGTGCGAGTGCTGGATCTGACGCGTATTCTCGCCGGGCCGATCGCCACCCGTTTTCTCGCCGGTTTGGGCGCCGACGTGCTGCGCATCGATCCCTACGGTTGGGATGAGCCCGGCGTCGAGCACGAGGTAATGCTGGGCAAACGCAGCGCGCGCCTCAACCTGACCAATGCGCACGATCGCCACACGTTTGAACATCTGCTGAGGAACGCAGACGTGATCGTGCACGGCTACCGTGCCGGTGCGCTGGAGAAGTTGGGCTATGGCGCGGAGGAAAGGCGCGCGCTGGCGCCGGGCCTGATAGACGTCTGCCTGAATGCCTACGGCTGGAGCGGACCGTGGCGCACCCGGCGCGGTTTCGACAGCCTGGTGCAGATGAGCTGCGGGCTGGCGGAGGCGGGCATGGTTTGGCGCAGCGCCAGTTTGCCGGTACCGCTGCCGGTACAGGCGCTGGACCACGCCACCGGCTATTTGATGGCGGCGGCGGTGCTGACCGGTATGGCGCAGCGCCTAAGCCGCGGCACCGGCTACCACGCGCGGCTGTCGCTGGCGCGCACGGCGCAACTGCTGCTGGCGCATCCCTGTTCGGCAGATTATCGGCCGGAGCCGCTGGCGCCGGCCGGAACCGCCGACGAGAACCCGGAAACGGAACTGACTTACTGGGGCGCCGCGCAACGCCTGCGCGCCCCGTTAAGCCTGCAGGGTACGGCGCTGCAATGGGCGTTGCCGGCGACCACGCTCGGCACCTCACAGCCGGAGTGGCTGCGCCGTTAAACCGCCGCCAACTGTTGCTGCAGCCATTGCAGCAAGCGTGTGACCGCCGGCGTCAGCCCGGCGGTCTGCGGCCACACCAGATAAACGTCGTCCTCGCTCAGGCGACAGGGCGCAGCCAGCGCCACCAGCCGCCCCGCGTCGATCGCATCCTGCACCAGCAGCTTTTTCGCCAGCGCGATGCCGAACCCCTGCTCCGCGGCGCGAATCAACAACCCGGCATCGTTGAACACCGCCTGTTGCCGCCCGCACAGCGAGCGCCCTTGCGCATTGAACCAGTCGCGCCACGGGCTGACGTCGTGCTCCAGAAAGGGAACGTCGCCGCCGTTCTCGAATGCCGTTCCCCACTGCCGCGCCATATCCGGCGAGGCGACCGGCAGCACGTCGCCCGACGCGATGCGCTGCGCCTGCAGCCCCGCCCACTGGCCGCTGCCGATGCGGATCGCCGCATCGAACCCGCGCTGCGACAGATCCTGCAACGCCAGCGAGGCATCGATATCCAGCGCAATATCGGCGCAGGCTGCATGAAATGCCGGCAACCGCGGCAACAGCCAGTAATGGGCAAAAGACGGCAGCACGCTGATGCGCAGCGTCTGGCTCGCCGCCAAGCGCCGGGCGCGGGCGACGCCCTGCTGCAGCGCCTGCAGCGCCGGCTCTACCGCCGCCAGCAACTCTTTCCCGGCGGCATTCAGGCGCACACCACGCCCGCGCCGTTCAAACAGCGGGTAGCCCACCGCCTGCTCCAGCAACTGAATTTGCTGACTGACCGCGCCATGCGTCAAATGCACCTGCTGCGCCGTGGCGCGCAAATTCTCCAACCTGGCGGCGATAGCAAAGGTCGGCAAGACATGCAGCGGGAGACGTTCATTCATCATTGGTTAACCAGGCTAGCCAAAAAGGCTATTTTTCATCGATTTTGGCCCGCAGGCAAATGTTCTATGTTTACCCTATCATCCCTGACGCTTTCGGAGCCGCCATGCACCCACGTTTACAACAGGATCTTGCACAGTTTCCGCAGATCCTCGACCACACCCGCCAGTTGGCGGAAGATTTTCTGGCCGGGCTGCAGCAGCGCTCGGTCTGCCCACCGCTCGCGCAACAGCAGCTGCAACCCGGTGACGATCGGCTGGCGGAAAACGGCGAAGGCGCCCTGGCGGCGCTGGATGACTTTTGGCAACGTTATCAGGCGGGCATTTCCGCCAGCGCCGGCCCGCGTTATTTTGGCTTCGTCACCGGCGGGGGCACGCCGGCGGCGGTCGCGGCAGACTGGCTGGTTAGCGTGACAGACCAAAATAGCCAACTCAGCCATGATACGATCGCCGCGGCGATCGAGCTGGCCGCGGTGACGCAGTTGAAATCCCTGCTGGGCCTGCCGGAAGCGTTCAGCGGCAGCCTGGTCAGCGGCGCCACCATGGCCAATTTCGCCGGGCTGGCCATTGGCCGGCAGTGGCTGGGGCAACAGCACGGCGTGGATATCGCCCAACAGGGCCTGGCGGCGCTCGGCCCCATCCGGGTGCTGGCGGCCAACCCGCATTCCAGCAGCGTGAAGGCGCTCAGCATGCTCGGCATCGGCCGCGACGCGCTGACGACCGTCGCCAGCCTGCCGGACTCAGAAGCCATGGATATGGCGGTGCTGGAGCGACAGCTCGCCGCCGGCGCAGGCCGTCCCACGCTGGTGCTGGCCAGCGCCGGCACGGTCAACACCGTCGCTTTCGACGATCTGCCGCGTCTGCTGGCGCTGCGGGAGCGCTACCCGTTCTGGCTGCATGTCGATGCGGCATTCGGCGGCGTGGCGGCCTGCTCGCCGCTATACGCCCCAAGGCTCGAGGGCTGGCAGCATGCCGATTCCATCACCGTCGATGCGCACAAATGGCTGAACGTGCCTTATGACAGCGCGATCCAATTTACCCGCCACCTGGATCTGCAGATGCAGGTATTTCAGAACCATTCGGCTTACCTGGAAGCGCCGACGCCGCGGCCGGACAACTATCTGCATCTGACGCCGGAAAATTCGCGCCGCTTCCGCGCCCTGCCGCTTTGGCTGACGCTGAAAGCCTATGGCCGCAGCGGCATACGGGATATCGTCGAGCGCAATGTCCGATTGGCGCAGGCGCTGGGCGCGGCGTTAGCGGCCGACGACGGCTTCCATCTGCTGGCGCCGGTGAATTTGAACGTGGTGTGTTTCGCGCTCAGTCACCCGCAGGGCGACAGCGAAGCGGCGCGCGATCGCTTTCTCGATCGCCTTAACCGGCACGGCGTGGTGCGTTGCACCCCAACGAGCTATCACCATCAGCCGGGGATCCGCGCCGCGCTGGTCAACTGGATGACAGAGGAACAGGACATCAGACTGGCGCTGGACTCGCTGCGCCATTGCCTGGCGGAAGCGGCCTAATGCACGCGGCGCATTACTCGCGTCGGAAGGCCTGCAATTGCCGTGCTTGCCGCCCGTCATCGCCGATGTTATCCGGCGATAGCCAGGCGGCAAACGCCGCGCGCCGCGCCGGCCATTCTCCGTCGACGATCGACAGCCAGTCGGTGTCGCGCGTGCGTCCTTTGACGACGACGGCCTGGCGGAACGTGCCTTCATAGCGGAAACCCAGGCGCTCGGCGGCCTGGCGTGAAGGCAGATTGAGGCTATCGCATTTCCATTCGCAACGCCGGTAACCAAGATCGTCGAACAGGTGCCGCAGCATCAGGAAGATCGCCTCGCTGCCCAGCGCACTGCGCTTCATCAGCGGCGACCAGTTGATGGTGCCCAGTTCGGCCACGCCGTTGGCGGGATCGATGCGCAAAAAAGCGCAGGTTCCTACCGCACGCCCGTTCGCCCGATCGATCACCACCATCGTGTTTCTGTCTGCGCTGGACGCCTGCGCCTGGAGATAACGTTGGAAATCTGCGCGCGACTGCGGGCGTTCCCAAAACAGATAGGTCCAGTCGCGATCGTCCTCGGCGGTTTGATAAGCCTGATAAAGCGCATCCCCCCAGCGCTCGAGGTTAAGCGGTTCCAGGCGGCAAAACCGCCCTTGCAGTGGCGTGTGGCCGGGCATGCCTGCCGGCTGCCAATGAGGGAGGGCTTCACCTATCGGCTGCCCATACTGATTCCGTCTCACCGCGGCATCCTGTTTTTTGAAAGGTGGAGAGGCAAGTTAAAACCAACGCGGGCCAGAGACAACTCCGACCTGCCATTCCTCCCCGGGGATCGGGCAGCAGGATGATAGTTTAGAAAAATCACTCAATCACCGTTAAACATTCACGAAAACTATTTCATGTGAAATAAATATCCAGATAACTCATTGTAAAACGGTGATTTATAGCAACAATTAAGCTACACATTCCAGCCAGAATGTTAACTTCTGTTTGTTGTTATGATAAAAAAAGGCGCGCTTATCATTTGCGCGAAAAGCAAAAAACACCGCAAGGTAATGATTTTTATATGTAAAAACCAAAAGCACTCAGTGCGAGTGTTTTTTCACCGCTCAAGAAACACGCTAAAAGACCTCAAAAAAACGACACATGAATTTTTTTTAAGACTTTTCCTAGCAAACTAAAATTTTGTTTCGTGACATGATGAACAGATTCACGGCAAGCAATGCAGACAGGCTCAGGCGCCAAGCGCAAATCAGGCTCAACATGCCGAAGCTGGACGAACAGCAGATCGCCCTGACTTAAGCCAAACTTATAGATTCATGCAATTAATAAGTTTAGTATGAAAATATCATTGAGTGACGTCGTGTTTATTGATAGAACACTCGCTACACTGAATTATTGCTCCATTTTGCCTTTCGGCTTTTTAGGCTTTTTCTCATATTACCGCAGTAAAACGGATTTAAGTGGGGGTGCGATATGCCAACGATCATCATGGATTCATGTAGCTATACCAGATTGGGATTAACCGACTATCTGACTTCGCATGGCGTGAAGAAACGCCATATTAATGCCATCGAGGACATTGACAGCCTGCACGAAAAATGCAGCAAGTTGAATCCCAGCCTGGTGTTTATTAACGAGGACTGCTTCATCCACGAAGCGAACGCCACCGAGCGAATAAAACGGGTGATTTCACTGCACCCGGATACGTTATTCTTCATCTTCATGGCCATTACCAACGTACATTTCGACGATTATTTATATGTTCGCAAGAACGTCATCATATCGTCAAAATCCATCAAACCAGAGACTATGAATCAGCTACTTAGTCACTATCTCGAGAGAACGTCCCTACGGGCGGAGAAATCCTCTCTGGATCAAACGCCGGTAACGCTGAGCCAGACCGAATCGAACATGTTACGCATGTGGATGTCCGGTCAAGGCACCATCCAGATATCAGACCAGATGCAAATAAAGGCCAAAACGGTCTCTTCCCACAAAGGAAACATCAAGCGGAAAATAAAGACGCACAACAAGCAGATCATTTACCACGTTGTTCGTCTGACCGATACCTTGACCAGTGGAATATTTGTCAATAGCCGTTAAACCACAGAGAAGGCCCCCACTCTGTTTTGCCAGCCGTTAAATACCCGGTGATAATGTCATCTGGATATCAGATGCTGGCGCCCTTAAAAGAATACCTGCTGCGTTATCCCCCGCTAGCGCAACGGGTATTTTTTTGTCATCGATAAAAAGAATCTTACCGCTATGAAATAATCTCAAAACGGACAATTTCATTAGCAAATTAATGAGATTAGCCGAAGTTACTGCCCATGCTCGCGACAGGGCTCCACAAACGTGCCGTCACGGCTGTCGATTTCATTAAAAAACCATACGCCCGCCGGGTAGTCGTCAAGAGAAACCAGATACATGGTGCCTTCGTTGAACACCTCTACGGCCAAAATGATGCCTTCACGCCGCGGGCCGCCGTCTGTTTTTACCGTCACTCGATCGTTAACCTGCATACCATTCCCCATTATTTGCGATTGCCGTCAGTGTATTACAAAACCGAGGGCGATGGACACCGCCCTAGCCCTGCCAGCCTCTGCTATCAGCGTAGCAGCCGCCTGGATTTTCACTTTCTTAACGGTTTGGCCGCAGAATCTTAAGCCGGTCTCGCGTAGCCTGTCTTCAGGCGTTTCCCCCCCAGAGAAGCGCTCGCAAATGAAGAAGTAACAAGGAACTTTTGCCCGCAGACTTGCGGGCTTTTTTTGATCTCCTTGTGGACACAAAGCGCTGAAGGTGAAATTCATCACTTTAAAATCAATTAATTAGAAAAAACACATAAAACAACGAAACGAATCCAAACGAAACGAGATTAATCAGGATCAACCTAATGTTGGCAAAATGTGGACACTGCCATCCTGGTGATATTCCAGCGGGTTGAATCTTACGGCATCGAGCAGATAATCAGGCGCAAAGTGCGCATAGGTCATAGTTTGCTCAATGGTGGCGTGGCCTAAAATCTTCTGTAGGGCAAGGATATTCCCCCCGTTCATCATGTAGTGAGAACCAAAAGTGTGCCTAAAAACGTGAGTCGCCTGACCGTTCGGCAAGTCGGGGATCAGTTTTTTCAGTAACTGGCGCACCCGTGTGTAACTCAACTTAGGGAACACTCGACGCCCAACGATGGAACCTTTGATGTCCTTGAACAACTCCGGCGAGATAGGGACGGTTCTATCCTTCCCATTCTTTGTTTCCACATAGGTGACGCGATTTTTAATGATGTGTTCATCTAACAGGCTTTCGACCTCGCCGAAACGTGCACCAGTAGCCAAAGCAAGCCGAACGGCCCGTATGTCATTCGGGTGCGTTTCCTGCAACAGCTGCGCGATCTGGGGCTTGGTTAAGAACGCCATTTTAGAACGCTTTGTTTTCGCTCGCTTCAGCCCCTTCATCGGGTTGTCACCCTGAAACTTGCCAGCTGCTGCCAACGCAGTAAACACACCACTCACCCGGATTTGCATGTTGTTAATGGTTCGCGGGCTGATACCTTCAGTGAGGCGAGCCGCGCGATAATCTGAGAACAACTCATGTGTAATTTGATCTGCCCGCGGGTGCTTCATGTATACATCGAAGGCGATCAACGCGAGGTGCGTACAACGACCAGCCTTCAGCGTCTGCCCGTAGTGCATCCACCATAGTTCAATCAGCTCAGAGAAAGGTCGCCGATCTTTGGGCTTATCAATCCATTCCTTGTTATGTTGAGTCGCGATGATCCAGCGTTCGTACTGCTGGGCCTCAGCCTTGGTATCAAATTTTTTACGTACTCGCTTCCCGTTACGCCCCTGGGGGCGGACATCAACCAGGTACTGCCCAGAGTCAAGTTTGCTGATACTCATCTTCTATCGACCACTCTTAGCACATAGTTTTTTGATTCCTTCAGAGTCCTCCGTCATCGCTTTGTGTTGTTCCTTCCAAGAGGTCTTTAAAGCTGCTTTGTCGCCATCTATAGAAAACTGTTGCAATGCATTTACAACAAACAGCATCCTTAAAGCTACGTCATCAGCAATATTCATCGGGTTATCAAGGCCGGGCCTGGCACGGTCTGAATATTTTGAACGGATTGCAGCATGTTGTTTGTTGAAGTTTTTGACCCTAGCCTCCGCAAACTCCTTACGGTCAATCTTCAGGTCAGATTGACTACCAGAAAGCCATTTCCCTGTGAAAGCATTAAAAAGCTCGCCTGCTTCATTGAGTTCAGCGTTTGCCATTCTGCATTGTGTTTTGATATCGGTGTACTGTTCGGTCTGTGCATGCGTGACGATCGGAGCTAACAGCATGCCGACGAGCAAAATCCCATTCCAATCACCAAAAGTATTTTTCATGAGCAATGCCTCCTTTGCCCCAACTTAAGTAAATTTTATAGACGGTTAGCCAGCCTTCTGGTCGCTTTGGTGGTTGGATGTGCTGCTTTGCCCATCAGGGGAGAGAGCCGGAGAGATCTGCCCCACTTCAGGCATCGTCTTACCAGTCATCAACCACATTGTGTATTTTTCAAACCGACTGTTTTGAGTGATTTTGGTCAGCGCCGCCCCGCCTGGTTCGAACTTCCCCATCTCATATTTTTCCATTGTGCTCGAAGGGATCTCCGTTATTCGGCAAAACTCCGCTTTGCTAAGACCTTCTGCAATTCTGATGGCTTTGATTTTTTCACTTAGTGTCATTGACAACCCGCCTATATAGGATGTAGGCTTTTGGCAATCCTCCTATATAGGAGTGCTTTTAAGCCAAACGAAATAGATCCAGTGAGGATAACGCATGAAAGTCACGACACAAAGAAAGGCAAGCGAAGTTAATCAAAGGAATGTGAATCCGTGCGCTCGTCGACCGTCGAAATCTATATCTGTGTCGACCGCTGAAAATCGTGCCACCGAAATGGCACTGGAATACATCACCAAAAACGGCATCAAGCCACGCATGACTCTGAAGGAGTTTGCGGAGTTCTTCAAAATGCCACTGGAACAGGTGCAAAGTGATGCCCGCCGTAATTACCTGCCATTAATGCCGCGCACCACCCCAGGCCGCCGCGAACTGCTGCAGGTGAACATGGTTGCTTACTATGCGCATAGTTTGGCGGCCAGCGGTAATTACATTGCAAATGCAACGGCATTCCAATGAACGCCCCATTCTACGCCGCTGCTAACCGTGTGCTCCGCATGTATGAGCTGCGCCAACAGCAGATAACTCGCAGGGCGCCACACTCACAGACTGAAATCGAGTGGGCCGCCGATCTGCTGTTGGGCCTGGCTGGTGCGGCTGCATTTTCTGCCAGCAAAGAAGCCGTTTCGCTACGCGATGCCGCCGAATACTGGAAGCGCTACGGCAAACAACCCGACTTTTTCCCCGAAACAATCGAGGCTTAACCCCATGACGATCACAGCACATTGCCCATCACTGGCCGCCATGCTGACCAACGGCCAGCAGATCACCCACCGCCGCCACACTCGCGGCTGGCTGGAACTGCCGGACGGTCGTCACTTCCAACCGAAGGCCACCGACGTGCAGTTCATACCCGGCATGCGTAAGCCGTTTATGTCGCGCCCCCGTCCGCGCTGGTTCGCCCGTCTGATGGGGATCTTCGGATGACCCCGAAACTCGCCGAGCTGATGGCCAATATTTCAGCGCTCGCTGTAATGGTGTTTTTCTTCCTTTTCGACAGATCACAGGGCTGGGCGGCGGGATGGAAAAAATTCAAAGCCGATTTTCTCCAATACGGTTGGCCGATTATCAAACCGATTGGAGCCGCGATCGCGGTCTTCACTCTGGTTTATGGGCTGTTGATGGTTTGGGCTTAGCCGAAAGCCCTCTCTAAACCCAGCGTTTACAGAGGGTTTTTAACGGGTGACCGTGTGCGGCAGAGGCAGGCGGTTGCTAATCATGGCAACAACTGAGGGTAACAATATGGGATTTCTTGGATTTGGTAAGAAAGTCGCCGCGGCGAAAGTTGAGCTGAAGAAGGTGGAGAACCGCGATCTGATGGAAGCCATCGTCGGTGGCTGTCTGCTGGTTGCTGCAGCTGACGGCGAGATCGAGAAAGAAGAAACCGCCAAGCTGGATCAGCTGCTGCGTTCTAACCCGCGCCTGGGTCACTACGGCAACGAGATCACCGCGCTGATCACCCGCTTTACTGAACAGCTGGAAGCCGGTTTCCGCGTTGGCCGCATGAACATTCTGCGCGAAATCGAAGACATCAAAAACACCCCGACCGAAGCCGAAGAGGTCTTCGTCAACATGCTGACGATTGCCGAGGCCGACGGCGAGATCGAACCGGAAGAACAGAAAGTTCTTGAAGACGTTGGCCGCCGTCTGGGCCTGCGCGTGGAAGATTACCTGTAATGCGCGCGCTGCTCGGCAATCTGCGCCTGATTGGTGTGCTGATCCTGGCATTCATGGTTGTGGCCGTGGACTTCACCAGTTATGTGCTTTCGGTCGTTGGCGATCTGTTCTTTGTCGGCGCGCTGGTTGCACTGGCATGGCCGGCGCTGAACAACAAGGCAGCATCAGAATAAACCGCCTTTGCGCCGGGATAGGCTCCGGCACCCAACACAAAGCGCACGTTTCGGGGCGTCACCCTGTGCGCTTTTTGATGGGTCAGAGTATGCGAGGTGACTATGGGCGGCATGACAACAGAGCAAGTGCAATCAGTTGGCAAGTTCCTGACAACCGCTAAGCAGCTTCTTGCCTCAGCAAAATGCGTCAACCCGACAGCCGTTTTTTATGACGGGTTGATGGATAGCCAGAAAAAAGCCGTATGCACCCTGGGCAATATTGATGGCCGGGTGAAGCTTTCCGCCAAACATATATCAATGAGGTTTGAGGAAATGAGCAAAGAAGAACGGCGCGCGGTTTACCGCGGCATTAAAGAATTGCAACGCCTGGGGCAACGAGTGCCGACGCTTTCAAATATCGGTGACTGCGACTAACACACCTGAGCAGTAATTAATCCAACTGAACAAAATGCGGGCGCATTTATATGCGCCGGGGTTTCTTCATCCTGAAAAAAGGTAGTGCCATGACAGACAAAACCGTAAATCAACCGACCTTTATCGGCCTCGATCTTGCCGCGGGAATTATCGGCAATGAACGCCGCTCTGAGCGTCTCGCCTTGCTGGAACAGCTGGATCGCCGCCTCGACGAGCTGGAGCTGCACGGTGGCCAGCGCGAGCAAATCCTGATCCGCCTGCGCCATTGGGTTGCATCCCGTAAGGCGCCGACAGACACCACCGCGCAAGACGTCACGCCATGCTGATCCCTTTAGCTATCGCCGCCACTGCATTCACCGGCGTTGTGTGGGTTTGCCTGCTGGCCTGGATTACTTACCGCTGGTGCAAATTCTGCCGCGCCTTTAATCGCGCGGCATCCGTTCCACCTGAATTGCGTAATTACGATTAATTGAATCGGAGAAATACCATGACACCACAACAGCAAGCACAGCAATGTTTGAATAGAAATTGTCTGGTTTTGGATACAGAAACCACAGGTCTTGATGATAAAGCAGAGATCATCGAGATAGCCGTAATTGACGCCACCGGCAAGGTGCTGCTGAACACGCTGGTAAAGCCATCAAAACCTATTCCGGCAGAAGCTACCGCAATCCATGGAATCACTGATGAAATGGTAAAAGATGCCCCAACATGGCCGGAGGTCAACCCTCAGCTGTGCAGCTTAATCAGTGGAAAAACGATTGCGATTTACAATGCTGAGTATGACATCCGTTTGCTTGAGCAGACAGATCGCATCTGGAAGGTAACGCCGAAAATTAGCGTAACGCCACAGATCGTATGTGCCATGCATGAGTACGCCGAGTTTTACGGCCAGAAAAGCGACCGAGGCGGCTACAAATGGCAAAAGCTGACCGCCGCCGCTGAACAGCAAGGCGTCATTATCGAAGGAACGCTGCATCGCGCCCTTTCTGACTGCCTGACCACTCTCGGCGTGATTAAGGCAATGGCAGGAGGAGATCACCGCGCATCACACGGAGTAACGGCACAGAAAGCTGTCGATATCCTTAACGGGTTATTGCAGGTAGACCACGCCGCGATTACAGCACTGGTCAATAACCGTGTCTTTTGCTCTGAGAAATTGGCTAAAGAAACATCGGTTGACTTTTATGATGGCCACTACCTCATAGGCATGGCGGGCATCATCAATGCTTTGGTTGCGCCCGACACCATCGGGGCAATTTATGACGACATGGTGCTGATCGGATTCGAGATTGTCGATTCCAGCGTCGAAGGCGGTGACCTATGAACCGCGCGGCGCTGAAGTGGCTCGGCAGCAAAGCCCGCATTATCGACACACTGCGCCAGCACCTGCCGGAAGGTAGGCGCCTGGTTGAGCCGTTCGTCGGCTCCGGCGCTGTTTTCCTCAATACCGACTATGAAAGTTATCTGCTGTGCGATATCAACAGCGATCTGATCAACTTCCACAACGTCGCCAAAAACCATCCTGAGGTGCTGATCCGCGAAGCGCGCCATCTGTTCAACGCACACCCGGATCAGGAGGGCTATTACGGCGTACGCGCTGACTTCAATCTGCGCTGTGACAGCAATTTCATCTACCGTGCGGCGCAGTTCCTTTACCTGAACCGCCACACCTTCAACGGCGTTTGCCGCTACAACCTGAGCGGCGAGTTTAATTCGCCGTTCGGTCATCGAAAAGCGCCCTACTTCCCAGAAGACGAGATCAGAGCCTTCGCAGAAAAGGCACAGGCCAAGAAAGCTATTTTCCTGTGCTGCAGCTTCCCAGAGGCGATCAGGATGGCCCAGGCCGGCGACGTGATTTATTGCGATCCGCCGTACATCCCAGCCAGCGCCACCGCCAGCTTTACCAGCTATCACACTGACGGCTTTACCAGCGAGCAGCAACGCAAGCTGGCGCGCATGCTTCGTATCGCAGCCAAGCTGGGCCGTCACGTCGTGGCATCGAACAGCGAGACGGACGTAGCCAAAGCGCTGTACGCCGATTTCGCTATCACCTCGATCACCGCCCGCCGCTCTGTCAGCGCAAAAGCTGCCAGCCGCGCAGACGTTGGCGAGATAATCGCAACTATGAAGGCATCCGCATGAGCACCAAAACCACACAACCGAAGCCAACCCTAGCCATATCGAAAACCGTGCCGAAATCTGTCTTTGACGTGATTTACACAGAGTGCGAAGGATTTGTTGAATGCGGCGCTGACCCTCAAACAATATGGGATGCCTGTCGCGCTGCAATACTCGCTCAAACTGGAGGTGGCAATTACCAGTTGGTGCCAGTAGAGCCAACCGAAAACATGATCGCCGCCGCCATGAACTGCGACGATGTCACGTTCAACGCCGACGAAAGTTTCTGCGTGAACTTCGGCAACATCTATGCCGCGATGCTGGCAGCAGCGCCAGGTCAAAGGGAATGACAAGCAACGCTCGCGGACGGCACCAACCTTCCCCGCCGCTACCCTATCCGGGCAGCGGCGCGGTTGCTTTTGAATATGCGTACTCCTGGAACCACAAGCGCGACGCCATTGTGACCGAGCGCGCCGACGAACCGGCATCGATCCAGCTATTCGGTGCCACCAACCACGCCGGCGAGCCGGTGCGCGTTCCCCTGTTTGATATCGCCGGTCAGTCCCGCGTTGCCGATCCCGCGCCGCGCCGCCTGCGCCGGCGGCTGGCCGCTCTTCCCCAGTATGTCCGACGCTATTACACCCTGCGTCTGAATAGCCTCGAGCAAGGCAAAGGAATGAAGGCCGCCAACGGCTGGCTGGTCAATACCTTTGAGCGCCACGTCCTGCCGCGCATCGATGCAGTCAACGAACAGTACCAGATTGGCCAGGTGCCGCCGGCGCTGATCGCCTTCCGCGATGATTTCTTCCGCATCCCGTACAGCGGGAAAAAAGACCTCAAGCGCCTGGCGCACAGGCTGGCCGACTGCATGACAGGCGAGTTTGTGCGCCTTTGCGATTACTGGGCAGCCGCAGCTGACGATCTGGCCTTTGCCGTGATCTATGCCTATGGCCGCATCGGGTATTTAACCAAGAGCCTGAATATGTTTGCTCCGGGCTGGCAGCAATATTGCAGCGGTCAGTTGAGCGCGGAAGATGCAACGCGCGCCGTTGCGCGCCTCGAATCACCGGCATGGTGGTTGCGCCGTTTGCGCCGCCTCCATGACCAGTGGCGCGAGCACCTCATGATTGCCGCGGGCTACGTCAGCGATAAGGCGACGCCCTACTGCAGCGATCCATGCCTGAAAGAATGGCACGCCCAGAAGAAAGCCAACCGCGAGTTTTTGAAGTCGCGGGAACTCGAAGACGTGGACACCGGCGAACGCGTTTCGCTGGTCGATAAGGTGGACGGCAGCGTCGCCAATCCGGCAGTGCGCCGCGCTGAGCTAATGAACCGCATGCGCGGCTTTGAAGATTTGGCGAAAGCCCGCGATCTGGCTGGCGAGTTTTACACCCTGACGGCGCCGTCGAAGTACCACGCGATGCAAAGCAAGACCGGACGCCGTAATAACAAATACCGTGGCGCCAGCCCGCGCGAAACCCAGCGCTACCTGTGCAAGGTCTGGTCAAAAGTGCGGGCGTCGTGGAAGCGCGCCGGCATTCGCGTGTTCGGCTTCCGCGTCACCGAGCCACACCACGATGAAACCCCGCACTGGCATTTGTTGCTGTTTCTCAAGCCTGAGCACATCGAGCAGGCACGCGACATCTTCCGGCGCTATGCGCTGCAGGTTGATGGCGATGAGCCAGGCGCCGCCGAATACCGTTTCAGCGTTAAGCCAATGGATGAGCAATTCGGCTCCGCCACGGGCTACATCGCGAAATACATTTCGAAAAATATCGACGGGTACGCCCTTGACGACGAGCTGGATCACGACACCGGCGAACCGCTGAAGGATATCGCCAAGCGCGTAAACGCCTGGGCGTCTCGCTGGCGTATTCGTCAGTTTCAGCAGATTGGCGGTGCCCCGGTCACGGTATACCGCGAGCTGCGCCGGCTGCGCGATCGCGACCTGTTCCTGCACCCGGAGATCTCGCCCGCGCATATCGCGGCAGATGCCGGCGACTGGGCCGGGTATACCGACGCCCAGGGCGGCCCGTTAGTCGAGCGTCGTCACATCCGCGTGCGCATCGGCTACGACATCACCGAGAACGGCAACGATTACGGCGACGACATCAGCAAGATCGCCGGCGTTTACTCGCCGTTCGCCAGGACGCAACCGATGATTTACACCCGCTTGAACACCTACAAAATTGTCCCGGCCAGCGCCGATCCGGGTTCGGCCGTTGACCTTCAGGCGGCAGCGCCGCCCCTCGGAGTTCTGTCAATAACTGTACGCGGAACGCAGCAGGAGGAAGACAGACAGGGCAGTAATTACGGCCTTTTGTCTCCTGATATAGATGCAAATGACTGTGCCAGCTGGCCGCCTGGGGGCGATTTTGAGGGGATGACGCGCCGAGAACGGCGGGCCTTTAACGAATACCTGGTAGCAGAAGCGAAAAAAACGCGAAGCAAACAGCCAGCGCCGCACCAGCATGCAAAAAAATCGGCGCAGCACTTTGAGCGGCTAACCGATTTCGCGGCCTCGATCGGCCTGGAGCTAACCGAGCTGGAGGTGGAAAAGCTGGCCGCCGGTGATGATTTGTCGCTGAACGGCAAGCGCTGGCGGGCTGGTGCCGATGGAACTATACAAGGCGCATCTACCACTTATGCAGAGAAGTGCAGTAAACTAATGGCAAGGATATATGATTTGGCACGTAATAGAATAAAGTAGTTGGACAAAACCTTTGACATTTCACTTGGTAAAGCCGCAGGAAATGGCTAAAAGAACATAACAGTTTAAATAAATTAATGGTGAATAATAATGAAAGAAATAGTCGATGATACGATTGAAGGAGTAAAAGGAAGATTGTCTGGACTTTATGGCTATATAGCCACCTCACTATTTTTATTCAACTGGTCAAATATTTATTTCCTGTTTTTTAGTCAAAAAACCGCCGAGCAAAAAATAAGTTCACTCTATATATCCTTTGACATCTGGGTAAACCTTGTGATTCCGATATTATTTGGGTCCATTATGTGTGCACTAGCTCCGCGTGTCAATGTAGTGATGAAGGGCATTCATAAAAAAGCTACGCTTGATGATAAGAAAATTCAATTCGATAATGATAACTACATCCCCAGATTGAAATTAGATGAAGAGTTGAGAATTGATGAAAAAAAGGCAGAGAGGGAAAGTTTAGTCTTAGAGATTGAAAGCTTAAAAGAGACCTTAACAATAGCAACAAAGCAGTTAGATTCTGCAATAAAAGCCAAGGATGAAGTTGACGCACAAAAAGTTAGTTTAATGCTTGAAATATCAAAAATACAAGATGAACTAAGCAGTATAGATATAGAGTTAACAGCTTTAAAAACTGATTATGGCAGTTATCAAAAATTAAAAGATTCTTATTTAAACGCCAGTAACT
>OJZQ01000020.1_pt1 | contig 104502 bp, 97 predicted proteins | sample 1610471 | NCBI WGS metagenome assembly OJZQ01 (sample SAMN04436655, study PRJEB24849) | human gut metagenome | biome: human gut; feature: NICU; material: stool | host: Homo sapiens | place: USA: Saint Louis, MO | collected 2010-05-13 | reverse complement strand
CGGTGCCGCCGAACTGGATCTGTTCCTGCGTCGCTACGGGTCCGAGCGGGACGAAGTACCCGATCCCTACTATGGCGGCGAAGAAGGCTTCGAGCAGGTCCTCGACCTGATCGAACATGCCTGCGACCGTCTGTTGATCGAAGCCAAGGGGCGACTGTGAGCCTGGAACTGCAAGAGCATTGCTCGCTGAAGCCCTATAACACCTTCGGCATCGACGTGTGTGCCCGCCTGCTGGCCCACGCCCGGGACGAGGCTGATGTGCGCGAAGCCCTGGCCCTGGCTCGGGAGCGTGGATTGCCGCTGCTGGTGATCGGTGGTGGCAGCAACCTGCTGCTGACCCGTGACGTCGAGGCGCTGGTATTGCGCATGGCCAGCCAGGGGCGGCGAATTGTTTCCGATGCCGCGGATTCGGTGCTGGTCGAAGCGGAGGCGGGCGAGGCCTGGGACCCATTCGTGCAATGGAGCCTGGAACGGGGCCTGGCCGGTCTGGAAAATCTCAGCCTGATTCCCGGCACCGTGGGTGCGGCGCCGATGCAGAACATCGGCGCCTATGGCGTGGAGCTGAAGGACGTCTTCGACAGCCTGACGGCGCTGGATCGCCAGGATGGAACCCTGCGTGAGTTCGATCGCCAGGCCTGCCGTTTCGGCTACCGCGACAGCCTGTTCAAGCAGGAGCCGGATCGCTGGCTGATCCTCCGCGTGCGCCTGCGCCTGACGCGGCGGGAGAGGCTGCACCTGGACTACGGGCCGGTACGCCAGCGCCTGGAGGAGGAGGGCATCGCCAGTCCGACGGCCAGGGACGTAAGCCGGGTAATCTGCGCCATTCGCCGGGAGAAGCTGCCCGACCCCGCCGTATTGGGCAATGCCGGCAGCTTCTTCAAGAACCCGCTGGTGGATGCGACGCAGGCCGAGCGCTTGCGTCAGGCCTTCCCGGATCTGGTTGGCTATCCGCAGGCGGACGGTCGGTTGAAGCTGGCCGCAGGCTGGCTCATCGACAAGGGCGGCTGGAAGGGCTTTCGCGATGGCCCGGTGGGGGTGCACGCGCAGCAGGCGCTGGTCCTGGTCAACCATGGCGGTGCCACCGGTGCCCAGGTCCGGGCATTGGCGGAGCGTATCCAGGAGGACGTCCGTCGGCGTTTCGGCGTCGAATTGGAGCCTGAACCCAATCTCTACTGAGGGTGCGGCTGGAGAATGAAAAAGGGATGCCGGCGGCATCCCTTTTTCATTGTGCGTGTTCGGCGGCTCTGGTCATGACGGGCGGTATGCCGGAGTGCCGCGGAATGACACGCAAAAAAAAGGGGATGCCATGGCATCCCCTTTTTTCAGTCTGTCACTCAGGCATGCGGGCGCGAGGTTTCGCTTTCCTCGGCCTTTTTCGCGTGCTCCGTGTCGGTGGCGTCTTCGCCGGAAGCTTCAGGCTCGGCCTGTACCGCTTCCTGGGCTTCGTCCGCCTGGGACGGAACGTCGGCCTGGGCGATTTCTTCAGCCTGGGGGGCAGCAGGTTCCTCCTGGGCCGACGCTTCCTCGCTCGCTATAGCCGGGACCTCCTCGACGGCGGGAGCGGCCTGAGCTGCCGCTTCGGCTGCTGCTGCGGCTTCGCGTGCCAGACGCTCGGCTTCGCGTTGCAGGCGACGTTTTTCCCGTGGGTCGTTGAGGGCACGGCCGGTCGCGTTGGCCGGCACCGCCGCGATGGCCGGGGTCGGCTCCTCGGTGGTTGCGGGCTCGCTAGGGGCTGCTGCTTCGACGGGCACCGGGGCGGCAACTTCTTCGGCCGCTTCCGTTGCCGGTTGCACGGCGCTCTCGGCGTCTTCGCGGCTTTCCACGCTTTCGCTGGCGAAGGGAGCTTCTTCAGTGACTTGCGCGACCAGCAGGGTGCTCTGGTCGGCTTCGTCCCGGACCACGCTGACGGTCACCGGCGCTTCGATGTCGGCGGTTTCGTCGGCATTGGCCTCGCTGTCCGCGCCCTGGGTTTCGACGGCTTCGCTGGTCGGTGCGTCGGTTTCATCGCTTGCCGTGGTTTCGCTGGCAGCCTCGCTGGTAGTGGCCGGGGCTTGCTCCACGTTTGCTTCTACGGCTTCGCTGGCGACAGCGATACCGGCAGCAGCGGCGGCTGCGACGGTGTTCAGCGGCGCGGCGGCGTTATCGGTCGCCTCGCTGCCTTCCAGCTCGCCGCTGACCTCGCGCTGGCGTTCGCGGCGGTTGCTGCGACGACGCTGGCCGCGGGAGCGGCGGCGCGGGCGCTCGCCATCGGTATCGTCCTGCTCGTCCTGCTCCAGGCTCTCGTCGTTCGGCAGCGCCTCGGCTTCCAGGGCCGCGGCGTCGCGAGCCTGGCGATCCTCGCGCGGCTGGCGCTCTTCGCGGGCCGGGCGCTCGGCGCGTTCTTCACGGCCTTCGCGGGGTTGGCGCTCTTCGCGGGCCGGGCGTTCGGCGCGCTCTTCGCGGCGGCGTTCGCTGCGTTCCTCGCGACCTTCGCGGCCTTCGCGCGGCTGGCGCTCTTCGCGGGGTGTCCGCTCGGCGCGCTCTTCACGGCCTTCGCGCGGCTGGCGCTCCTCGCGAGCCGGACGCTCGGCGCGCTCTTCGCGGCGGCGTTCGCTGCGCTCTTCGCGGTTCGGGCGTTCGGCGCGCTCTTCGCGCGGTTGACGCTCTGCACGCTCCTCGCGGGGTTTGCGCTCTTCGTCGCGGCGATTGCCATCGCGGCCATCGCGGCGGCGGTTCTGCTGGCGGCCGTTGCGACGCTCGTCCTGGCGGGTTTGGCGCTCGGCAGCCGGCTTGCTGGTTTCAGCAGGCTTGGCGGCAGGTTGATCCTTGCCTGCGAACAGGCCGACCAGGGACTTCACCAGGCCCTGGAACAGGCTCGGCTCGGGCATCGGCTTGGCCGGCTCGACCGGTGCTTCGGTGTGTTGCGGTGCGGGCTGCTGGGGAGCGACGGTCTTGACTGCTGCTTCCTGGCGGACCAGGGTGCGGGTCGAGCTGACCGGCTGGGCTTCTTCGTGCTCGACGGTGGCCATTTCGTAGCTGGTCTGGCCGGCAACCAGTTCGGGGCTGTCATCGCGCAGACGCTGCACTTCGAAATGCGGGGTTTCCAGATGATCGTCCGGCAGGATGAAGATGCGCGCGCGGGTACGCAGTTCGATCTTGGTGATGGCGTTGCGCTTCTCGTTGAGCAGGAAGGCGGCGACCTGGAAGGGCACGCGGGCGCGGACTTCCGCGGTGCGGTCCTTCAGGGCTTCTTCCTCGATCAGGCGCAGGATGGCCAGCGACAGCGACTCGACGTCGCGGATGATGCCCTGGCCGTTGCAGCGCGGGCAGACGATGCCGCTGGTCTCGCCGAGGGACGGACGCAGGCGCTGGCGGGACATTTCCAGCAGGCCGAAGCGCGAGATGCGACCGACCTGGACGCGCGCGCGGTCGGCCTCGAGGGCTTCGCGGACACGCTCTTCCACGGCGCGCTGGTTCTTCGCCGGGGTCATGTCGATGAAGTCGATGACGATCAGGCCGCCGATGTCACGCAGGCGCAGCTGGCGGGCGATTTCCTCGGCCGCTTCCAGGTTGGTCTGCAGGGCGGTTTCCTCGATGTCGCCGCCCTTGGTGGCGCGCGCCGAGTTGATGTCGATGGAAACCAGGGCCTCGGTCGGGTCGATGACGATGGAGCCGCCGGACGGCAGCTTCACTTCGCGCTGGAAAGCGGTCTCGATCTGGCTCTCGATCTGGAAGCGATTGAACAGCGGAACGCTGTCCTGGTACAGCTTCACCTTGCTGGCGTACTGCGGCATCACCTGGCGGATGAAGTTCAGGGCTTCTTCCTGGGCGTCAATGCTGTCGATCAGCACTTCGCCGATGTCCTGGCGCAGGTAGTCGCGGATGGCGCGGATGATGACGTTGCTTTCCTGGTAGATCAGGAAGGGCGCGCCACGTTCGCCGGACGCTTCCTTGATCGCGCTCCACAGTTGCAGCAGGTAGTCGAGGTCCCACTGCAGTTCCTCGGTGCTGCGGCCGAGGCCGGCGGTGCGCACGATCAGGCCCATGTCGGCCGGTGCGTTGAGGCCGTTCAGGGCCTCGCGCAGCTCGTTGCGCTCTTCGCCTTCGATACGGCGGGAGATGCCGCCGGCGCGCGGGTTGTTCGGCATCAGCACCAGGTAACGGCCGGCCAGGCTGATGAAGGTGGTCAGGGCGGCGCCCTTGTTGCCGCGCTCTTCCTTCTCGACCTGGACGATGACTTCCTGGCCTTCGCTCAGGACTTCCTTGATGTTGATCCGGCCTTCGGGGGATTTCTTGAAGTATTCGCGGGAGATTTCTTTGAGGGGGAGGAAGCCGTGGCGTTCGGCGCCGAAGTCGACGAAGGCGGCTTCGAGGCTGGGTTCGACGCGAGTGATGCGGCCTTTGTAGATGTTGGCCTTCTTCTGCTCGCGGGCGCCCGACTCGATGTCGAGGTCGAACAGGCGTTGGCCGTCGACCAGTGCAACACGCAACTCCTCGGGTTGAGTCGCGTTGATCAGCATTCTTTTCATGTAGTACCAATGGTTTCCGGGGCTACCGGAAACGGCGATCGGCACACACGACTCTCACGGTCGGTGCTCGGGCGCGTATTCAGGAATGGCGGGCCATTCCCGTGTCCAGCGGCGCTCGGCACTGGGTGCCGGTCCGCGACTACGTCTCCTGCTTCCTGTGTTTCAGAAGCACTTGAGTCAGGAGGAGGAATCGGCTGTCGGAGGCGGACGAAAAATGCGTCTGGATCAAGCTAGAAGCTACGCAGTCCAACAGCCGTACATCTCCACCCTACACATGTTCCTTAAGAATCGGGCGCCGCTCGCAGTATCCGGAGCGGGTTGGCATCTCGCGCTCACCGAAGTGGTCGCGGCTCATGTTTCAAGGCTTTGGTTTCGAGTCGTTAGCGGGTTGGAAATTTTCGTATTTCCGCTGAAACGCCTCTGTAGGACGGCCTGACGTCCGTTCAAAGTGTTTGCAGGCGAGGGGGAAATGCAGGTTGGCAATCATCCGCAGGCCAGGCCGCTTATGGCGGCTTCCCGACTATAGCAGCAATGATTAAGTGCTTCAATTGAATGAAAAATTGTTATGATGTACGGATGACTACTCCCGCCTCTCCGACCACCGGTGTCCAGCTGCTCGATGTGCCGCCGGAACTGGCTGGTCAACGTATCGACAATTTCCTTATCGCCCGTCTCAAGGGTGCGCCCAAGACCCTGATCTATCGCATCCTGCGTAAGGGCGAAGTGCGCGTGAACAAGGGGCGGATCAAGCCCGACTATCGGCTCCAGGCCGGAGACCAGGTGCGCGTGCCGCCGCTGCGCCTGGCCGAGCGTGATGAGCCGGCGCCGCTGGCGCAGGGGCTGCTGGAGCGGATGGAGGCGGCGATCGTCTACGAGGACAAGGCGCTGATCGTGGTCAACAAGCCCGCCGGGATCGCCGTGCATGGCGGCAGCGGCGTGAGCGCCGGGGTCATCGAGGTGTTTCGCCAGTTGCGCCCCGATGCCAAGGATATCGAATTGGTGCATCGTCTCGATCGCGATACCTCCGGCCTGCTGATGATCGCCAAGAAGCGCAGCATGTTGCGTCACCTGCATGAGGCCCTGCGGGGCGAGAAGATCGTCGACAAGCGCTATCACGCCCTGGTCCGTGGCCACTGGCCGGCTGGCAAGAAGAACGTGCGCGCGCCGCTGCTGAAGAACAACCTGCGTTCGGGCGAGCGAATGGTAGAGGTGAACGTCGAGGGCAAGGACGCGCTGACCGAGTTCCGGGTGCTGCGTCGCTTCGGCGATTTCGCCACCCTGGTGGAAGCGCGCCCGATCACCGGGCGGACCCACCAGATCCGCGTGCATGCCAAGCACGCCGGGCATGCCATCGCCGGCGACCCGAAGTATGGCGACGAGGATTTCTCCCGCGAGATCCGCGAGCTGGGCGGCAAGCGCCTGTTCCTGCATGCCGCGCAGTTGCGCGTGCCGCTGCCCGATGGGCAGGTGCTGGAGCTGGAGGCGCCGGTGGACGAGATGTGGCAGCGTTCGCTGGAGCGTTTGAATGACTGACTACGCGTTGCTGGTATTCGATTGGGACGGCACCCTGGTCGACTCGATCGCGCGCATCGTCGATTCGATGAAGGCGGCGGCGCGGGAAACCGCTCTGCCGGAGCGGGACGATACCCGGATCAAGGGCATCATCGGCCTCGGCTTGCCCGAGGCGATCGCTTCGCTCTATCCGGAGGTTGGCGATCCTGCTCTGGTCGAGCGTTTCCGGTGTGCCTACAGCGAGCATTACCTGGCGCAGGAAGCGCAGCCGTCGCGGTTGTTCCCCGGCGTGGCCGAAGCCATGGTGCATTTTCGCGAGGCCGGGTTCCGCCTGGCGGTCGCCACCGGCAAGAGTCGGCGCGGCCTGGACCGGGTGCTGGCGGGGCATGGCTGGAGCGATTTCTTCGATATCACCCGCTGCGCCGACGAAACGGCCAGCAAGCCGGACCCGTTGATGCTCCACGAGATCCTGGCGCACTGCCGGGTCGAGCCGGGGCGGGCGCTGATGATCGGTGATTCGCCGTTCGACCTGGAAATGGCGCGACGGGCGGGGATGGATTCGGTTGCGGTGGCCTATGGCGCCCAATCGCTGGAGCAGTTGCGGCCTTATGCGCCGCGGCTGGAAGTTGAGCATTTCACCGAGTTGCGTGCCTGGTTGGGCGGTGCTCGACGTGAGGCGGTTTCAGGAGTGGTTGAGCATGTCTGACGAGTGGAAGTCGGAAACGCCGAAGGCGAATGACGACAAGAGCTGGAAGCTGCTGGAAAAGGCGGTCCTCGCCGGGGTCCAGGAGCAGCGGCGGGCGCGGCGCTGGGGGATATTCTTCAAGTCGCTGACCTTCATCTATCTCTTTGTCGTGCTGCTGGCCTTCAGTCCGTTCGGCAGCCTGGAGAAATCGGCCTCGCGCAGCGGTAGCCACACGGCACTGATCGAGGTGAAGGGCATGATCGCCGACGATGAGCCGGCCAGTGCCGACAATATCGTCACGGCCCTGCGCGCGGCGTTCAAGGATGAGGGTACCAAGGGGATCGTCCTGCGGATCAACAGTCCGGGCGGCAGTCCGGTGCAGTCGGGCTATATCTATGACGAGATTCGTCGCCTGCGCGGCGAGCACCCGAACGTCAAGGTCTATGCGGTGATCAGCGACCTGGGTGCCTCCGGCGCCTACTACATCGCCAGCGCCGCCGACCAGATCTACGCCGACAAGGCCAGCCTGGTCGGTTCCATCGGCGTGACGGCGGCCAGCTTCGGTTTCGTCGGCACCATGGAGAAGCTCGGTGTCGAGCGGCGCGTCTATACCTCCGGCGAGCACAAGTCGTTCCTCGATCCTTTCCAGCCGCAAAAGCCCGAGGAGACCCAGTTCTGGCAGCAGGTGCTGGATACCACCCACAAGCAGTTCATCGACAGCGTGAAAAAAGGGCGCGGCGACCGGCTCAAGGTCGAGGGGCATCCGGAGCTGTTCTCGGGTCTGGTCTGGTCCGGCGAACAGGCATTGCAGCTGGGTTTGATCGACGGCCTGGGCAATGCCAGCTATGTGGCGCGCGAAGTGGTGAAGGAGAAGAAGATCGAGGACTACACCGTGCAGGAGTCGCCTTTCGATCGCTTCGCCAAGAAGTTCGGTGCCAGTGTGGCGGAGCGCCTCGCGCTGTGGATGGGCTGGCAGGGGCCGGTACTGCGCTGAGGGTGTTTCCCTTCCTTATATAAAGAAGCCCGGCCGAAGCCGGGCTTCTTTATATGGAATGCCGGCTCAGGGGATTTCGACGCCTTCCTCGAGGAGCATGTCGACCAGGCGGATCAGGGGCAGTCCCACCAGGCTGGTGGCGTCCTCTCCTTCGGTGGAGCGGAACAGGCTGACGCCCAGGCCTTCCGCCTTGAAGCTGCCGGCGCAGTCCAGCGGGCGTTCCGCTTCGACGTAGCGGCGGATGCGGCTCTCGTCGAGGTGGCGGAAGTGCACGGTGAACGGCACGCATGCCACCTGGATGCGTCGGCTGGCGCTGTTGAGGAGGGCCAGTCCGGTGAGGAAGGTCACGCTCTTGCCGCTGGCGTCCCGTAGCTGCTGGATGGCGCGTTCGGGGGTGTGCGGCTTGCCGAGGATGTTGCCGTCGAGTACGGCGACCTGGTCGGAGCCGATCACCAGGTGTTGCGGATAGCGTCCGGCCAGCGCTTCGGCCTTGCTGGCGGAAAGGCGGCGCACCAGTTCCTCGGCACTTTCCCCGGCGCGATGGCTTTCGTCGATATCGGGGCTGGCGCTTTCGAAGGGAAGGCGCAGGCGGGTCAGGAGTTCGCGTCGGTAGGGGGAGCTGGAGGCGAGGATCAGGTCGGGCATGAGGTTCTCCATGGCGAACGGCCGATTTTAACGAAAAGACTCGTCCTTACAGCGGTTTATGGCTAATTTCCTTTGACAGGCGCGGGGGCGTCCCTATAATGGCGCGCTTATGTTGAATGGGCCGATTCCACCTCATATCGATCCGCGCAAGTTGGTCGACCGCGGCGCCACCCTCGAGGGTGTGTACGCGCTCGCCGATATGCCGCGTGTATGCGAGCAACTGACCAGCGATGCCGGTGAGGTGCGCGTGAAGGTTTCCTTCGAGCGCGACCACCAGAAGCTGGCGGTCATGCATATGCAACTCGATACCGAGGTGAGCATGGTATGCCAACGCTGCCTGGATGCGGCGGCCATTCCCGTGCATGGCGAATATACCTACGCCATTCTTCGGGAAGGTCAGTCCGCCGACGGTCTGCCGAAGGGGTACGATGCGCTGGAAGTGGGGGAGGAACCCCTGGACCTGCTGGCGCTGGTCGAGGACGAGCTGTTGCTCGCCTTACCCATCGTTCCGGCCCATGACCCCGAAGTATGTCAGCACCCGGCTGGATTCGTCGTCGAAGACGAGCCGGAGTCGAGCGAAGTCGAGGACAAGCGTCCTAATCCGTTCAGCGTACTGGCACAGTTGAAGCGTGACCCAAACGTTTAGGAGTTAATCAATCATGGCTGTTCAGCAGAACAAAAAGTCTCGTTCCGCTCGTGACATGCGTCGTTCCCACGATGCGCTCGAGTCCAATGCTCTGTCCGTGGAAAAGAGCACCGGTGAAGTCCACCTGCGCCACCACGTATCCCCGGACGGCTTCTATCGCGGCCGTAAGGTAGTAGACAAGGGCTCCGACGAGTAATCCTTGTCCGCACCAATCATCGCGATTGATGCAATGGGTGGGGACTTCGGTCCCCACTGCGTTGTTCCGGCCTCTATTGCCTTCCTGGCCGAGAATTCCTCTTCGCAACTGATCCTCGTCGGTCAGCCTGCCCTCCTCGAAGAACTCCTTTCCCGCTATCCGTCGCTCGACCGGCAGCGCCTGCGCGTGCATGCGGCCAGCGAAGTGATAGGTTCAGACGAACGTCCCTCCCAGGCCTTGCGTGGCAAGCCGGACGCTTCCATGCGCGTGGCGCTGGAGCTGGTCCGCGACGGCCGGGCGCACGCGTGCGTCAGCGCCGGCAATACCGGGGCGTTGATGGCGCTGTCGCGGCACCTGCTGAAGACCCTGCCCGGTATCGACCGCCCTGCGATGGTGACGGCGGTTCCGACCGAGAAGGGGCATTGTCATCTGCTCGACCTCGGCGCCAACGTGGATTGCAGTGCCGAGCATCTCTATCAGTTCGCGGTGATGGGCGCGGTGGCGGCAGAGGCCTTGGGCTGCGTCTCGCCCCGGGTCGCCCTGCTCAACGTGGGGACCGAGGAGATCAAGGGCAACCAGCAGGTCAAGCTGGCGGCGAGTCTGTTGCAGAAGGCGCAGGGGTTGAATTTCAGCGGATATATAGAGGGCGATGGCCTGTATCGCGGCGAGGCCGACGTGGTGGTCTGCGACGGTTTCGTCGGCAACATCCTGCTGAAAGCCAGCGAAGGCCTGGCTGCCATGGTGTCGGCGCGGATCGAACAGCGCTTCCGCGATGGACTGGCGGCGAAGCTGGTCGGTGCGCTGGCGTTGCCGCTGCTGCGCCGGCTGCGCGGCGATATCGCTCCGGCACGCTATAACGGCGCCAGTTTCCTCGGATTGCAGGGGATAGTGGTGAAAAGCCATGGGTCTGCCGCCGAGGAGGGTTTCCAGAGCGCCTTGCGTCGCGCGGCACTGGAAGTCCGGGAAAACCTGCCGCAACGATTGCATGGCCGTCTCGAGCATCTGCTGCTCTAATGTGTGACCGGGCGGTCCAGGCAGCCATCCAACACTCAGTTTCCTGCGCCAGTCGCGGCTGGCGCGTTATCTCCGACGAGCAAAAGACCACAAGGGACCTATTCAATGTCTGCATCCCTCGCATTCGTCTTCCCCGGCCAGGGTTCGCAATCCCTCGGCATGCTGGCCGAGCTGGGCGCCCAGCAGGCGCTGGTGCGCGATACCTTCGCCGAGGCCTCCGAGGCGCTCGGTTACGACCTTTGGGCGCTGGTCCAGAATGGTCCTGAAGAGCACCTGAACCAGACCGACAAGACCCAGCCGGCCATCCTCACGGTTTCGATCGCGCTCTGGCGCCTCTGGCTGGCCGAGGGCGGTGCGCGCCCGGCGTTCGTCGCCGGGCACAGCCTGGGCGAATATTCCGCGCTGGTCGCGGCCGAAAGCCTGGCGTTCGCCGATGCGGTCAAGCTGGTCGAGCGTAGGGGCCAACTGATGCAGCAGGCGGTTCCGGCGGGGCAGGGCGGCATGGCCGCGATCCTTGGCCTGGAAGACGCCGATGTATTGGCGGCCTGTGCCGAGGCGGCCCAGGGCGAGGTGGTCAGCGCGGTCAACTTCAACGCGCCGGGGCAGGTAGTGATCGCCGGTGCCGCGGCTGCCGTTGAGCGTGCCATCGAGGCATGCAAGGCACGCGGCGCCAAGCGCGCGGTGGCGCTGCCAGTCAGCGTGCCGTCGCATTGCGAACTGATGCGTCCGGCCGCCGAGCAGTTCGCCGCCTCGGTCGAAAGCCTGCAGTGGCAGGCGCCGAAGATTGCGCTGGTGCAGAACGTCAGCGCCGCCGTGCCGGCTGATCTCGATACGCTGCGCCGCGACCTGCTGGCACAGCTGTACAGCCCGGTTCGCTGGGTGGAGAGCATCCAGCTGCTGGCGGAAAAGGGCGTCACCGAGCTGGTCGAGTGCGGGCCGGGCAAGGTCCTGGCAGGCCTCAACAGGCGCTGCGCGAAGGGCATCAATACCCATGGCCTGGATGGCGTCGAGGCGTTCGCCGCCACGCGCGCCGCCCTGGCCTGAGAGAGAGAAAGGAGAGAATCCCATGAGTCTGCAAGGTAAGGTCGCATTGGTAACCGGCGCCAGCCGTGGCATCGGCCAGGCGATTGCGCTGGAACTGGGGCGCCTGGGTGCCGTGGTCATCGGCACCGCGACCAGCGCGTCCGGCGCCGAGAAGATCGCCGAAACCCTCAAGGCCAATGGCGTCGAGGGTGCGGGCCTGGTCCTGGACGTTTCCAGCGACGAATCCGTAGCCGCGACCCTGGAGCACATCCAGCAGCATCTCGGCCAACCGCTGATCGTGGTCAATAACGCCGGCATCACCCGCGATAATCTGCTGGTGCGCATGAAAGACGACGAGTGGTTCGATGTGGTCAACACCAACCTGAACAGTCTCTACCGTCTGTCGAAAGCCGTTCTGCGCGGTATGACCAAGGCCCGCTGGGGGCGCATCATCAACATCGGTTCCGTGGTCGGCGCCATGGGCAATGCCGGGCAAACCAACTATGCCGCGGCGAAGGCCGGCCTGGAGGGCTTCACCCGTGCGCTGGCCCGGGAAGTCGGTTCGCGTGCCATTACCGTGAATGCGGTGGCGCCGGGCTTCATCGACACCGACATGACCCGCGAGCTGCCGGAAGCCCAGCGCGAAGCGCTGCTGGGCCAGATTCCGCTGGGTCGCCTGGGGCAGGCGGAAGAGATCGCCAAGGTGGTCGGCTTCCTCGCTTCGGACGGCGCAGCCTATGTGACCGGGGCCACCGTGCCGGTCAATGGTGGGATGTACATGAGCTGAATGTGACGTTACCTTTCTCGGGTCTGTCATAAGCGCTGTCTAGAATTCGTTGCGGAATTGCAGCCGGGTTATTAGATAGAATTATCGAAGTGGCCGTGGGAAGGTGAGGCGTTCAGCTTGAAAAGCAGAAAACCCTTTCTATACACTTACCCGCAGCCCAGCTGCTCGGATTTTCCATAGGAGTGAAAACAAGGTATGAGCACCATCGAAGAACGCGTTAAGAAGATCGTCGCTGAACAACTCGGCGTGAAGGAAGAAGAAGTCACCAACAGCGCTTCCTTCGTCGAAGACCTGGGCGCCGACTCCCTTGACACCGTCGAGCTGGTGATGGCTCTGGAAGAGGAATTCGAGACCGAAATCCCTGACGAGAAAGCTGAAAAGATCACCACCGTTCAGGAAGCCATCGACTACATCGTTGCTCACCAGCAATAAGTAGTCGTCGGATTTTCCGACGTGGAAAAGCCGCACAGCCTGTAAGGGCGTGCGGCTTTTCTTTAGCGCCTTACCTACTCTGGTAGTCTGTCGGCGCAACCCCGTGAAATGAGAAAGAGGAAGTCGTAGTGTCGCGTAGACGCGTCGTCATTACTGGCATGGGCATGCTGTCGCCGCTGGGCCTGGATGTCCCGAGCAGTTGGGAAGGTATTCTCGCCGGTCGCAGCGGGATCGCCCCGATCGAGCATATGGACCTGTCCGCCTATTCCACCCGCTTCGGTGGTTCGGTCAAGGGTTTCAATGTCGAGGAATACCTGTCCGCCAAGGAAGCCCGCAAGCTCGACCTGTTCATCCAGTACGGTCTCGCCGCCAGCTTCCAGGCCGTTCGCGATTCCGGCCTGGAGGTCACCGACGCCAATCGTGAGCGTATCGGCGTATCCATGGGTTCCGGTATCGGCGGCCTGACCAATATCGAGAACAACTGCCGATCCCTGTTCGAGCAGGGGCCGCGGCGCATCTCGCCGTTCTTCGTGCCCGGTTCGATCATCAACATGGTTTCCGGCTTCCTGTCGATCCACCTGGGTCTGCAGGGGCCCAACTACGCCCTCACCACCGCCTGCACCACCGGTACCCACAGCATCGGCATGGCTGCTCGCAACATCGCCTATGGCGAGGCCGACGTGATGGTCGCCGGCGGTTCCGAAATGGCTGCCTGCGGTCTCGGCCTGGGTGGTTTCGGCGCGGCTCGCGCGCTCTCCACTCGCAACGACGAGCCGACCCGTGCCAGCCGTCCGTGGGACCGGGATCGCGACGGCTTCGTCCTGTCCGACGGTTCCGGCGCCCTGGTGCTCGAAGAACTGGAGCACGCCCGTGCCCGCGGCGCGCGGATCTATGCCGAGCTGGTTGGCTTCGGCATGAGCGGCGACGCCTTCCACATGACCGCGCCGCCGGAAGACGGCGCCGGTGCCGCCCGCTGCATGAAGAACGCGCTGCGCGATGCCGGCCTGGATCCTCGCCAGGTCGATTACATCAACGCCCATGGCACCTCCACCCCGGCCGGCGACATCGCCGAGATCGCCGCGGTGAAGAGCGTGTTCGGCGAGCATGCCCATGCGCTGTCGATGAGTTCGACCAAGTCGATGACCGGCCACCTGTTGGGTGCCGCCGGTGCGGTGGAGGCGATCTTCAGCGTGCTGGCCCTGCGCGACCAGGTCGCCCCGCCGACCATCAACCTGGACAACCCGGACGAAGGTTGCGACCTCGACCTGGTGGCCCACGAAGCCAAGCCGCGCAAGATCGACGTGGCCCTGTCGAACTCGTTCGGTTTCGGCGGGACCAACGGCACCCTGGTGTTCCGCAGGTTCGCCGACTGATGCTGGACTGGGTCGACGGCCGGCCCGCCGCCGAGCTGTCCGTGCGCGATCGCGGACTGGCCTATGGCGACGGGCTGTTCGAGACCCTGGCGGTGCGCGCCGGCACGCCGCGTCTCCTGGAGCGCCACCTGGCGCGCCTGGAAGAGGGGTGTCGGCGCCTGGCGATCCCTCTCGACGCCGCGGCGTTGCGCCAGGAGTTGCTGGCGTTCTGCGCGGCGCTGGGCGACGGTGTCGCCAAGCTGATCGTCACCCGCGGCGAGGGTTTGCGTGGCTACGCGCCGCCTGCCGAGGCCTCGCCGCGGCGAATCCTCTCCGGATCGCCGCGTCCGGCCTATCCCGAGCGCCACTGGCAGCAAGGCGTGCGCCTGTTCGCTTGCCGCACGCGCCTGGCCGAGCAGCCCCTGCTGGCCGGCCTCAAGCACCTCAATCGCCTGGAGCAGGTCCTCGCCCGTGCCGAGTGGAGCGACGCCGGGCATGCCGAAGGGCTCATGCTGGACGTGCACGAGCGGGTAGTGGAGGGCGTGTTCAGCAACCTGCTGCTGGTTCTCGACGGCACCCTCGTGGCGCCTGACCTGCGGCGCTGCGGCGTCGCTGGAGTGATGCGCGCGGAATTGCTCGAGCGCGCCGAAGGAATCGGCGTCCCGCTGGCGATACGGGATGTTTCCATGGCTGAACTGGCGACGGCCGACGAGGTCTTTCTGTGCAACAGCCAGTTCGGCATCTGGCCGGTCCGGGCATTGGACGAGCACGTCTGGCCGGTCGGCGAGCTGACCCGTAAACTGCAAGACCAACTTCGCGACGACCTGGATTTCTGACTTTGATGCGCAAACTGCTGGTGCTGCTGGAGAGTGGCCTGTTGTTCGTTGGCCTCTGCGTCGGCCTGGCTGCATGGCAGCAGCAGCGGGCGCTGGAGCAGCCCCTGCAATTGACCGAGGAGCGCCTGCTGGACGTTTCCTCGGGCTCCACGCCGGGCGGCATGCTCGCGCGTCTGGAGCAGGAAAAGGTGCTCCATGGCGCGTTCTGGCTGCGCCTCTACTGGCGTTTCAACCTGCCGGGCCAGGCCCTGCACAGCGGCGAATACCGCCTCTTGCCGGGGATGAAGGGCGCCGACCTGCTGGAACTCTGGCGTGAAGGCGAGGTGGTGCAGTACAGCCTGACCCTGGTCGAGGGCTGGAGTTTCCGCCAGGTGCGCGAAGCGCTCGCCAGGCAGGGCAAGCTGGAGCAGACCCTGGCCGGCCTGAGCGACGGCGAGATCATGCAACGCCTCGGCAAGCCCGACGAAGTGGCCGAAGGGCGCTTCTTCCCCGATACCTACCGCTACACCCGTGGCATGCGCGACATCGACATACTGCGCAAGGCCTATCAGCGCATGCAGACCATCCTCGCCAAGGAATGGGATGGCCGCAGCCAGGACCTGCCTTATCGCGACGCCTACCAGGCGCTGATCATGGCCTCGCTGGTGGAAAAGGAAACCGGCGTGCCGGAAGAGCGTTCGCAGATCGCCGGCGTCTTCGTCCGCCGCCTGCAGCGCGGCATGCTGTTGCAGACCGATCCGACGGTGATCTATGGCATGGGCGAGCGCTACAACGGCAAGATCACCCGCGCCGACCTGCGCGAACCGACCCCTTACAATACCTATGTGGTGCCGGGCATGCCGCCGACCCCGATCGCCCTGGCCGGGCGCGAGGCGATTCGCGCCGCGCTGCATCCGGCCGAGGGTGAGACCCTGTATTTCGTGGCGCGCGGCGATGGCAGCCATGTATTCTCCAGCAGCCTGGACGAACACAACAAGGCGGTCCGCGAGTACCAGTTGAAGCGTCGCTCGGACTATCGCTCCAGCCCCGCGCCCATCACCCCGCCGCCACAATGAGCGGCGCAGCCAAGATAAGGAGTGCCGTGTGACCGGCCTGTTCGTCACCCTGGAGGGCCCGGAAGGGGCCGGCAAGAGCACCAACCGCGACTACCTGGCCGAGCGCCTGCGCGAGCGCGGCATCGAGGTGCAGTTGACCCGCGAGCCTGGCGGCACGCCTCTCGCCGAGCGCATCCGTGAACTGCTGCTGGCGCCCAGCGACGAGCCGATGGCCGCCGATACCGAGCTGTTGCTGATGTTCGCCGCGCGGGCCCAGCATCTCGCCGGGGTCATCCGCCCGGCGCTGGCGCGCGGGGCCGTGGTGCTCTGCGATCGCTTCACCGATGCCACCTATGCCTACCAGGGCGGCGGGCGCGGTTTGCCGGAGGCGCGCATCGCCGCGCTGGAAAGCTTCGTCCAGGGCGACCTGCGGCCCGACCTCACGCTGGTCTTCGACCTGCCGGTGGAAATCGGCCTGGCGCGGGCGGCGGCGCGTGGCCGGCTCGACCGTTTCGAGCAGGAGGACCGACGCTTCTTCGAGGCCGTGCGTCAGACCTACCTGCAGCGCGCCGCGCAGGCCCCGGAGCGTTACCAGGTGCTCGATGCCGGGTTGCCGCTGGCCGAGGTGCAGGCTGGCCTGGATCGGCTGCTGCCGAATCTGCTGGAGCGTCTGAATGGCTGATATCTATCCCTGGCAGCAGGCGCTCTGGAGCCAACTGGGCGGCCGCGCCCAGCACGCCCACGCCTATCTGCTCTACGGTCCCGCCGGGATCGGCAAGCGTGCCCTGGCCGAGCATTGGGCCGCCCAACTGCTCTGCCAGCGGCCTGCCGCCGCTGGCGCATGCGGCGAGTGCAAGGCCTGCCAGTTGCTGGCCGCCGGTACCCATCCGGACTACTTCGTGCTGGAGCCGGAGGAGGCGGAGAAACCGATCCGGGTCGATCAGGTCCGCGACCTGGTTGGCTTCGTGGTGCAGACCGCGCAACTGGGCGGGCGCAAGGTCGTGTTGCTCGAACCCGCCGAGGCGATGAACGTGAACGCCGCCAACGCCCTGTTGAAAAGCCTTGAAGAGCCGTCGGGCGATACTGTGCTGCTGCTGATCAGCCACCAGCCCAGCCGCCTGTTGCCGACCATCAAGAGCCGCTGCGTGCAGCAGGCCTGCCCTTTGCCGGGCGCGGCGGCGAGTCTGGAATGGCTGGCGCGGGCCCTGCCCGACGAGCCGGCCGAGGCCCTGGAGGAACTGTTGGCGCTTTCCGGCGGCTCGCCGCTCACCGCCCAGCGCCTGCACGGCCAGGGCGTGCGCGAGCAGCGCGCGCAGGTGGTCGAGGGGGTGAAGAAGCTGCTCAAGCAGCAGATCGCCGCCAGCCCACTGGCCGAAAGCTGGAACAGCGTGCCGTTGCCATTGCTCTTCGACTGGTTCTGCGACTGGACGCTGGGCATCCTGCGCTACCAGTTGACCCACGACGAGGAGGGGCTGGGGTTGGCCGACATGCGCAAGGTGATCCAGTACCTGGGCGACAAATCCGGGCAGGCCAAGGTGCTGGCCATGCAGGACTGGCTGCTGCAACAGCGGCAGAAAGTGTTGAACAAGGCCAACCTCAACCGTGTCCTGCTTCTCGAAGCCCTGCTGGTGCAGTGGGCAAGCCTGCCCGGGCCGGGCTAGAATCCCGCTGATATTCGACTGGCAGGAACCTGCATGAGTTTGCCACCCAATCTGGGGCCGCGTAACGGCATCCTGTCCTTGACCATCAAGGACAAGTCCGTGCTGTACGCCGCCTACATGCCGTTCATCAGGAACGGCGGGCTGTTCATTCCCACCAACAAGAACTACAAGCTCGGCGACGAAGTCTTCATGCTGCTCAACCTGATGGAAGAGCCGGAGAAGATCCCGGTGGCCGGCAAGGTCGTCTGGATCACCCCGAAGGGCGCCCAGGGCAACCGTGCGGCTGGCATCGGCGTGCAGTTCAACGACGGTGACAACACCGCCCGCAACAAGATCGAAACCTACCTGGCCGGGGCGCTGAAGTCGGACCGGCCGACCCACACGATGTAACGCTAGACAGGATCATGCTGGTCGATTCCCACTGCCACCTCGATCGCCTCGACCTGGCCGCCCATGGCGGCTCGCTCGATGCGGCGCTGGATGCCGCGCGAGCGCGTGGCGTCGGTCAATTCCTCTGCATCGGCGTCAGCGCCGACAATGCCCAGGCGGTGAAGGCCCTGGCCGAGCGCTATGCCGACGTGCACTGTTCGGTGGGCGTGCACCCGCTGGACCTGGAGCCCGGAAGCGCGCCAGCGCTGGACTGGCTGCTGGGCGAACTGGCGCATCCGCGGGTGGTGGCGATCGGCGAGACCGGCCTCGACTACCACTACGAACCGGAAGCCGCCGAGTTGCAACAGGAGGCGTTTCGCCTGCACCTGGAAGCCGCGCGGATCACCGCCAAGCCAGTGATCGTGCACACCCGCGAGGCGCGCGCCGACACGCTGGCGCTGCTGCGCGAGGCGGCGTTGCCGCAGGCCGGCGTGCTGCATTGCTTCACCGAGGACTGGGAAATGGCGCGATCGGCGCTGGACCTGGGCTTCTACATTTCCCTGTCCGGCATCGTCACCTTCCGCAATGCCGATGCCCTGCGCGAGGTGGCTCGCCAGGTACCGGCCGACCGGCTGTTGGTGGAGACCGACTCGCCCTACCTGGCGCCGATTCCCCATCGCGGCAAGCCGAACCTGCCGGAATACGTGCGCGATGTCGCCGAATTCCTCGCGACGTTGCGTGGCGTCAGCCTGGAAACCCTGGCGGAGCAGACTACCGCCAATTTCCATCGCCTGTTTCCGTTGGCCCGCTAGGCCGGCGCACGGATAAAAAAAACCCGGGTTCTGGGGGATGAATCCGGGTCAAGACCATTAGGAGTGGAACAAAGGTACGCATTCCTCGGTACCTTCACTGGCTGGGTACTTGGGGGGAGATACCGCGCGCCAGTACCTTTCAGTATTGGTCATGTTCGTGGGGCGTCCAGACAGGGCTGGCGGTTTTTTAAACAGATTTGGAATACCCTTGCGGTCCTTGAGTACCTAGGTGCCTGCGATCTGGCGCAAGATCGCCAGGGTATCGTCGATCACCGTCGAACTCGTGTAGAAGTGCGGGGAAAAACGGATACCTCCGCCACGCTGGGCGCAAATGACCCGTTCCTGGCGAAGCGTTTCGAAGAGTGTCCGATTGTCCTGGCCGTCCAGGCTGAAGGTCAGGATGCCCGCGCGTCGGCTCGGGTTCCGCGGGCTGTGCAGGCGTACCCCGGGAATTCCCGACAGACCGTCCTGTAGCCACTGGACGCGCTCGGCGATGTCTCTGCCGACCCGCTCCATGCCGACCTCCTCCAACAGCCCCAGGCTGGCCTCCAGGGCCATCGCGCCGAGCATGTTCGGGCTGCCGCATTCGAAGCGCCGGGCGCTGCGCGCCGGCCGCCAGTCGCGACGCTCGTAATCGAGGGCATGTTCCAGCATGTGCCAGCCATATTCGTGCAGCGCCAGGCGCTCGCGCTGCTCGGGATGGCAATAGAAGACGCCCAGCCCTTCGGGGCCGAGCATCCACTTGTGCCCATCGGCCATGGCGAAGGCACAATCGTAGGTCTGTACGTCGAAGGGCAGGGCGCCGAGCTGCTGGATCGCGTCGATGCAGAACAGCACCCCGCGGCGGCGACATCCCGCGCCGATGCGCTCCAGGTCAAGGCGCAGGCCGCTGGCGTACTGCACCGCGCTGATCGACAGCAGGCGGGTGCGCGGGCCGCAGGCGGCGAGCAGGGCGCTCTCGGGATCGTCGCCGGCGAGACCGACCTCGACCACTTCGACGCCGCGCGGGCGCAAGGCTTCCCAGACCACTCTATTGGAGGGGAACTCCTCGTTGCCGATGACGACCTGGTCGCCCTCTCGCCAATCCAGGCCGAAGGCTACGAAGGAAAGCGCCTCGGAGGTGTTCTTGACCAGGGCGAGGTCGCTGCCGGCGCGCGCATTGAGCAGTCGGGCAAGGCGCTCGCGCAGGCGATGTTCTATCTTCAGCCATTCCGGATAGTCGCTGGCGCCGTGGGCGACGTTCTCCCGGGCGAAGGCGCTCACCGCGTCGGCGGCGCGTCTAGGCCAGGGTGCGACCGCTGCGTGGTTGAGGTAGCGCAGACCGTTGGTCTGGTCGAATTCGTCCTGGTAACAATTCATCGTCGGATGTTCCGTGCATTTTCGTGCTGAATAGGCATAATACGCGGCTTCGATTTTTGACTCATTTTGACCTGACAGTCTTTTTATGCAGAAAGAGCCTCGCAAAGTTCGTGAATTTCGTCGCCGTGAACAGGAGATTCTCGATACCGCCCTCAAGCTGTTCCTCGAACAGGGGGAAGACAGCGTAACGGTCGAGATGATCGCGGATGCCGTCGGCATCGGCAAAGGCACGATCTACAAGCACTTCAAGTCCAAGGCGGAGATCTACCTGCGCCTGATGCTGGACTACGAGCGCGATCTCGCCGCCCTGTTCCATTCCGAAGACGTAGCCCGCGACAAGGAAGCCCTGTCGCGTGCCTACTTCGAGTTCCGCATGCGCGATCCGCAGCGCTACCGCCTGTTCGACCGCCTGGAAGAGAAGGTGGTGAAGACCAGCCAGGTGCCGGAGATGGTCGAGGAGCTGCACAAGATCCGCGCCTCCAACTTCGAACGCCTGACCCAACTGATCAAGGAGCGTATCGCCGACGGCAAGCTGGAGAACGTTCCGCCGTACTTCCATTATTGCGCTGCCTGGGCGTTGGTGCATGGCGCCGTGGCGCTGTACCACTCGCCGTTCTGGCGCGAGGTGCTGGAAGACCAGGAAGGTTTCTTCCACTTCCTGATGGATATCGGCGTGCGCATGGGCAACAAGCGCAAGCGCGAAGGCGACGCTCCCAGCGCCTGATACCTGTGGTGCCGGGACGCAGTCACTGCGCCCCGCGCACTCTTTGCCGGCAGGGATATACTCGTCGCCCATCGATCCGCCGGCGGGACGTCGGCTGCCCATTTCCGGCGAATCCGCCGGTGGCTCCACGTTCGTTCAGGAGTTCTCCGATGAGTGTCCGTGAATTCCCCATCCACTACATCGAACCGGTGTTCCGGCCCCCGAGCGAGGCGCATTCGCTGATCCTCCCGGTGACCAATGGCTGTTCCTGGAACAAATGCGGCTTTTGCGAGATGTATACCCAGCCGCAAAAGAAATTTCGCGCCCGCGACGAGAACGAGGTACTGGAGGAGATCCGCCGCTGCGGCGAGCGCCTGATCGTCAAGCGGGTGTTTCTCGCCGATGGCGACGCCCTGGTATTGCCGACCCGCCGGCTGCTCGCGGTGCTGCAGGCGATTCGCGAGCACTTGCCGGAGGTGGAGCGGGTATCCAGCTACTGCCTGCCGCGCAACCTGCGCAGGAAGTCGGTCGACGAGTTGCGCGAACTGGCCGACGCCGGGCTGCGAATGGCCTATGTCGGCGCCGAGTCCGGCGACGACGAAGTGCTGGCGCGGGTCAACAAGGGCGAGACCTATTCCTCTACCCTGGATGCGCTGGAAAAGCTTGGCGAGGCGGGGATCAGTCGTTCGGTGATGATCCTCAACGGTCTGGGCGGAATGACCCTGAGCGCGCAGCACGCGGACAACTCCGCGCGCCTGATGAACGCCGCCCAGCCGGAGTACCTGTCGACCCTGGTGGTGAGTTTCCCTACCGGCGAGCAGCGTTTCCGTGCTGGCTTCGCCGATTTCGAGGCGCTGGACCGGCGTGCCCTGTTCGTCGAGGTCGAACGCCTGTTGCAGGGTTTGGAGCTCGAAGACACGGTATTTCGCAGCGACCACGCTTCCAACTATCTGGTGCTCAAGGGCGAACTGGGTGCCGACAAGGCGCGCCTGCTGGCCGAGGTCCGCCAGGCCATCGAGCAGCCGCAGCACGCTGCCCTGCGCCAGGAGTGGCAGCGTGGCCTGTGATGGCGCGGAAGCTGCATCGGCTCGTCATTCGCCGGTTTTCCGACGCCGGCAGGGGAGATGACCGATGTTGCACCTGTTCCGTATCGCCCTGGCGATGCTCCTCCTGGGCAGCCTGTCCGCCTGCATGAAGCCCAGCGACCTGGCCGACGGCGCCGACTACTACCTGCGCGACGCCGGGGTGCTCGATCACAGCGCCAGCCAGCGCAGCAACAACCGGCGGATCCAGGCCGACTCCTTCATCTACATCGGCCAGGGCCCGTTCGTGCCGCCGGGCTACCGGTACGCGCGGCCGAACGTGGTGGCCGAGCAGGCCTTCGAAGGTTTCGTCGAGTATTTCCCGCTGGTGCGCCGCGCCAAGGCGCCGCTCGGCCTGGACGACGCGATGCGCGAGGCGCGTGCCGCCGGCGCTCACTACCTGCTGTACTGCCGTTTCGCCCGGGGCGATAACAGGATCGGCAACTGGGAGGAGTGGGAAGACGAAGAGGAACTCGGCCGGGTCGGGCGCGATCGCAGTGTCATCCAGGTCATGCTGATCGAGACCAGCACCCGTTTCCTGGTGGACAGCGCGACCATCCGCAGCCGCGGCGGTTTCCTGACGTTCTACGACGCCACCCCGGAAGACCTGCTGCGTCCCCCGCTGGAGCAATACGCCCAGGAATTGCTGGGCCTGAACAGTCGAGGAACAGGCTATGAGTGATACCGGCAAGGCCAACGACCTGCTGGCGCAGATCCCCAGGGGCGAAAAGAAGGGCCTGCCGCCCGTGCACCTGTGGAATCCGCCGTTCTGCGGCGACATCGACATGCGCATCGCCCGCGACGGCACCTGGTTCTACCTGGGCACGCCGATCGGACGCAAGCCGATGGTGAAGCTGTTCTCCAGCATCATTCGCCGCGACGGCGACGACTATTTCCTGGTGACTCCGGTGGAAAAGGTCGGTATCCGCGTCGACGATGCGCCCTTCGTCGCGGTGACCCTGCAGGTGCAGGGCGAGGGCGGGGCGCAGGTACTGCGCTTCGCCACCAACGTCGAGGACGAGGTCGAGGCGGACGCCGGGCATCCGCTGCGCGTCGAGATCGACCCCCGCAGCCAGGAACCCACGCCCTACCTGCGGGTGCGCGACAACCTCGAGGCGCTGGTGCATCGCAACGTGTTCTACCAGCTGGTCGAGCTGGCGGTGCCGCGCCGGATCGACGGCATCGAATGGCTCGGCGTCTGGAGCCACGGCGAGTTCTTTCCCATCGGCCCGCAGCCGGACTGACAGGCGCAGCATGAAAAAAGGCTCCCGAGGGAGCCTTTTTCGTTTGCCTTACATGTTGGGGTAGTTCGGCCCGCCGGTACCTTCCGGCGCCACCCAGGTGATGTTCTGCGCCGGGTCCTTGATGTCGCAGGTCTTGCAGTGCACGCAGTTCTGCGCGTTGATCTGGAAGCGCTTGCTGCCGTCGTCGTTGGCCACCACTTCGTACACGCCTGCCGGGCAGTAGCGCTGGGCCGGCTCGTCGTAGAGCGGCAGGTTCTTCTCGATCGGAATGCTCGCATCGGCCAGCTTGAGGTGGATCGGCTGGTCTTCCTCGTGGTTGGTATTGGAGAGGAACACCGAGGACAGCTTGTCGAAGCTGAGCTTGCCGTCCGGCTTCGGGTAGTCGATCTTCGGCGCTTCGCTGGCCTTTTTCAGGCAGGCGTAGTCCGGCTTGTCGTCATGCAGGGTGACGGGGATCTTGCCGCCGAAGATGTTCTGGTCGATGAAGTTGAACGCGCCGCCGCCGATAGCGCCGAACTTGTGGATGGCCGCGCCGAAGTTGCGGCTGCGGAACAGTTCGTCGTACAACCAGCTGGCCTTGAACGCATCGACGTAGCTGGACAGCTCGTCGCCGCCTTCGCGGCCGGCGGCCAGGGCCTCGGCGATCGCGTCGGCGGCGAGCATGCCGGACTTCATCGCGGTGTGGCTGCCCTTGATCTTGGCGAAGTTCAGGGTGCCGAGGTCACAACCGATCAGCGCGCCGCCGGGGAAGACCATCTTCGGCAGCGAATTCAGGCCGCCCTTGCAGATGGCCCGGGCGCCGTAGGCCACGCGCTTGCCGCCTTCCAGGTACTGCTTGACCACCGGGTGGTGCTTGTAGCGCTGGAACTCGTCGAACGGCGACAGGTGCGGGTTGCTGTAGGACAGGTCGATGATCAGGCCGACGAACACCTGGTTGTTCTCCAGGTGGTAGAGGAACGAGCCGCCGGTATTTTCGTCGTTCAGCGGCCAGCCGGCGGTATGGACCACCAGGCCGGGCTTGTGCTTGGACGGGTCGATGTCCCAGATTTCCTTGATGCCGATACCGTAGTGCTGGGCATCGGCCTCGCTGTCCAGGTTGTATTTCTTGATCAGTTGCTTGCCGATGTGCCCGCGGCAGCCTTCGGCGAACAGGGTGTACTTGGCCCGCAGCTCCATGCCGGGGGTGTAGTAGCCTTCTTTCGGGTTGCCTTCGCGGTCGACGCCGAGGTCGCCGGTGACGATGCCGCGGACCACGCCGTTCTCGTCGATCAGCGCTTCCTGGGCGGCGAAGCCCGGATAGATCTCCACGCCCAGTCCTTCGGCCTGCTGGGCCAGCCAGCGGCAGAGGTTGCCCAGGGAGATGATATAGTTGCCCTCGTTGTGCATGGTCTTGGGCACGAAGAAGTTGGGCACCTTGGTAGCGCTCTCGGCGCTCTTCAGGACGTAGATGTCGTCGCCGGTCACCGGGGTATTGAGCGGTGCGCCGAGTTCCTTCCAGTCGGGGAACAGCTCGTTCAGCGCGCGCGGCTCGAACACCGCGCCGGAGAGGATGTGGGCGCCCACTTCGGAACCCTTCTCGACCACGCAGACGCTGATCTCTTGACCGGCTTCGGCGGCCTTCTGCTTCAGTCGGCATGCGGCGGACAGACCGGCGGGGCCGGCGCCGACGATGACGACGTCGAATTCCATGTATTCGCGTTCCACTATCGATCTCCTACTCAAGGCTCACGGTATCTGTTTATTGGTGGCTGAGATCTTTCCCTGATCAGAGCGGGCGCATTATATATAGCTGCATGGGCAGGTCCAATACAAACGTTTGTTTGAATTCTTTGGAAGCCTGATAGAATCGGCATTCGAGGGGGGGAAACCACCCTTTTGCCGTATTGACCGAAAAGGGTGATCCGGTCAAGATACGGGCGGTTTTGCGGTCGCTGTCTAGCAGAGTGTCGGTTTCCGGCCGGCGAGCATCACCGGCCAGGCCTGTCTGGCGACATCCTTATTCACCGGAGAATAACGAGGAATCCATGAAGGTTCTTGTAGCAGTCAAACGAGTGGTCGACTACAACGTCAAGGTCCGCGTCAAGGCGGACAACTCCGGCGTCGACCTCGCCAACGTCAAGATGTCCATGAACCCCTTCTGCGAAATCGCCGTGGAAGAAGCCGTGCGCCTGAAAGAGAAGGGCGTGGCTACCGAGATCGTCGCTGTCTCCGTCGGCCCGACCGCCGCCCAGGAGCAACTGCGCACCGCGCTGGCGCTGGGCGCTGACCGTGCGATCCTGGTGGAGAGCAACGACGAGCTGAACTCCCTGGCCGTGGCCAAGCTGCTCAAGGCCGTGGTCGACAAGGAGCAGCCGCAGCTGGTGATCCTCGGCAAGCAGGCCATCGACAGCGACAACAACCAGACCGGCCAGATGCTCGCCGCGCTGACCGGCTACGCCCAGGGCACCTTCGCCTCCAAGGTCGAGGTCGCTGGCGACAAGGTCAACGTGACCCGCGAGATCGATGGCGGTCTGCAGACCGTCGCGCTGAACCTGCCGGCCATCGTCACCACCGACCTGCGCCTGAACGAGCCGCGCTACGCGTCGCTGCCGAACATCATGAAAGCCAAGAAGAAGCCGCTGGACGTGGTGACCCCGGACGCCCTGGGCGTTTCCACCGCTTCCACCGTGAAGACCCTGAAGGTCGAGGCGCCGGCTGCACGCTCCGCTGGCATCAAGGTCAAGTCCGTGGCTGAACTGGTAGAGAAACTGAAGAACGAGGCGAAGGTAATCTAATGGCTATCCTGGTTATCGCTGAGCACAACAACGCGGCCCTGGCGGCTGCCACCCTGAACACCGTTGCCGCTGCCAAGGCCATTGGCGGCGACATCCACGTGCTGGTCGCCGGACAGAACGTTGCCGCCGTGGCCGAAGCCGCCGCCAAGGTCGAGGGCGTCTCCAAGGTGCTGGTCGCCGACAACGCCGCCTACGCCCATCAACTGCCGGAAAACGTCGCACCGCTGATCGCCGAGCTGGGCAAGAACTACAGCCACGTGCTGGCCCCGGCTACCACCAACGGCAAGAACTTCCTGCCGCGCGTCGCCGCGCTGCTGGACGTCGACCAGATCTCCGAGATCGTCGAAGTGGTCAGCCCCGACACCTTCAAGCGTCCGATCTACGCCGGTAACGCCATCGCTACCGTGCAGTCCTCGGCTGCGGTCAAGGTGATCACCGTGCGTACCACCGGCTTCGACGCCGTCGCCGCCGAAGGCGGTTCGGCTGCCGTCGAGCAGGTTTCCGGCCCGGCCGATGCCGGCAAGTCCGCCTTCGTCGGCGAAGAGCTGGCCAAGTCCGACCGTCCGGAACTGACCGCTGCCAAGATCGTGGTCTCCGGCGGCCGCGGCATGCAGAACGGCGACAACTTCAAGATCCTCTACGCCCTGGCCGACAAGCTGGGTGCCGCAGTCGGCGCTTCCCGCGCCGCGGTCGACGCCGGTTTCGTGCCGAACGACATGCAGGTCGGCCAGACCGGCAAGATCGTCGCCCCGCAGCTGTACATCGCGGTGGGTATCTCCGGTGCCATCCAGCACCTGGCGGGCATGAAGGACTCGAAGGTGATCGTCGCGATCAACAAGGACGAAGAGGCGCCGATCTTCCAGGTCGCCGACTACGGCCTGGTCGCCGACCTGTTCGACGCCGTACCGGAGCTGGAAAAGGCCGTCTGAGCCCGATTCCAAGCCGACAAGACCCGCTCCCCGGAGCGGGTTTTTTTATTTCAGCATGACTCCAGCACCGAACTTCGCTGGACTACGCCACAGCTCGTTGTGGCAGGTTTATCAAGAACTTACGTGAGTTCATCCTATGCCGGTGCTTTCCGAAACTTGACCCGGCTTCCGACCGCTTGGCTCCCAAGAGGCACTTGGAAACGGGTCTTTCCAAGGAGTCAGCTATGGCCAAGATCAAACTCACCAAGTCCGCAGTCGATGCGGCACAACCCCAGGCGCAGCCCATCGAGCTGCGCGACACCCTCGTTCCCGGCTTCCTGTGCAAGATCACGCCGGCCGGCCGCAAGGTGTTCATGCTCCAGTACCGGACGAACGCCGGAGAGCGTCGCAAGCCCGCGCTGGGCCAGTACGGCGAACTAACCGTCGAACAGGCCCGTTCGCTGGCGCAGGAATGGCTGGCCCAGGTGCGCCGGGGCGGCGATCCGGCAGCGGACAAGGCCGAAGCGCGCAAGGCGCCGACGGTCAAGGAACTGTGCGTGAGTTTCATGGAGGACTACTCCAAACAGCGCAACAAGCCCAGCACACAGAAAGGCTACCAGAGCGTCATCGACCGCAACATCATCCCGATGATCGGCCGCCTGAAAGTCCGGGACGTGAAGCGCCCGGACATCGCCGGGATGATGAAGAAGATGGCGCACAAGCCAGCCGACGCCAACCGCACGTTCGGCGTCATGCGTCGGATGTTCAACCTGGCCGAAGTGTGGGGCTACCGTTCCGACGGCACGAACCCATGCCGCCATGTCCCGATGTATCCCAACGGCAAAGCCACCCACCTCATCAGCGACGAGGATATGGGGCGAATCTTCCGCCAACTCGACAAGCTGGAGGCAGAGGGGCTGGAGGACTACGTCATTCCCCTGGCGATCCGCTTGCAGTTCGAGTTCGCCGGCCGCCGCTCCGAAATCGTCGGCCTGCAATGGGATTGGGTCGATCTGGAGAACCGGCGGGTGGTCTGGCCGGACAGCAAGACCGGCGGCATGTCGAAGCCCTTGAGCGAGGAAGCCCACCGGCTGCTCTCGACGGCACCCCGGCAGGAAGGTTGCCCCCACGTCCTGCCGTCACCGAGCCATCCAGGGCAGCACCTGACCACGGGCGAGTATTACAACGGCTGGAGCCGCGTCCTCAAGGCGGCGGGTGCGACGCATGTGGGGACGCACGGCATTCGCCACCGCTCGGCCACCGACATTGCCAACTCCGGTATCCCGGTCAAGGTCGGCATGGCGCTCACCGCGCACAAGACCGTGGCGATGTTCATGCGCTACGTCCACACCGAGGATGACCCGGTGCGTCAGGCGGCCGAGCTGGTGGCGAACCGGCGCAAGACCATCACCGGGGCGCGGCGTGCCGAGGAGGCAGTGGCATGAGCAAGAAGACGCTTTCGGCGGTGGGGAAAAGCCCTGCCGCCTTGCCGGCCGGCTATGCCGGCATCCACGGCGGTATCGTCGAATTGCTCGACGCTGCACGCCAGGCGGCGGCCCGCAGCGTCAATGCGCTGATGACGGCCAGCTATTGGGAAATCGGCCGCCGCATCGTGGAGGCCGAACAACAGGGCAAGCGGCGTGCGGGCTATGGCGAGCAGTTGATTGCCCGGCTGTCCGCCGACCTGACCGCGCGCTTCGGGCGCGGGTTCAGCCCGGACAATCTGGAGAACATGCGGCGTTTCTTCGCCGCGTACCCCCGGCCCGTGATTTCCGAGACAGTGTCTCGGAAATTGGCCCTCTCGGAACTGGCACAGGTGTTCAAGCTGCCGTGGTCGGCCTACGTCCGGCTGCTGTCGGTCAAGGACGACCATGCCCGTCAGTTCTATGAGGCCGAAGCCCTGCGCGGGGGCTGGAGCGTGCGCCAGCTTGACCGGCAGATTGGCAGCCAGTTCTACGAGCGCACCGCGCTGTCCAAGGACAAGGCCGCGATGCTGGCCAAGGGCGCGGTGCCCAAGCCGGCGGATGTGGTCACGCCCGACGACGCAATCAAAGACCCCTATGTACTGGAGTTTCTGGACCTCAAGGACGAGTATTCGGAGTCCGATCTTGAGCAAGCCTTGATCCGGCGGCTGGAGGATTTTCTGCTGGAGCTGGGCGAAGGGTTCACCTTCGTGGGGCGGCAGCGCCGGTTGCGCATCGACCAGACCTGGTATCGGGTGGACCTGCTGTTCTTCCATCGCAAGCTGCGCTGCCTGGTCATCATCGACTTGAAGCTGGGCAGCCTGACCCACGCGGACGTGGGCCAGATGCACATGTACTGCAACTATGCCAAGGAGCACTGGGCGTACCCCGATGAGAATCCGCCCGTGGGCCTAATCCTTTGCGCCGACAAGGGCCATGCGCTGGCACGGTACGCCTTGGAGGGGTTGCCCACCAAGATCATGGCGGCCAACTACCGAACCGTGCTGCCGGATGCCGAATTGCTGCAACAAGAGCTTGAGCGCACACGGCTCATACTGGAGTCTCGTGGCACGACTCGCCCCCCTTGAGCATGAGCGTTGAAGTTCTGGCCCTACAGACGGATACCGCCGGACTTCGGTGTTGCGAATTGCTCGGGTTCTTCGCCGAGCGGGAAACCGACCACGTACAGCACCGTGACGGGCATCGGCTTGGCGCCCGCTGCATCTGAGCCCCACGTCACCTGCACCTTGCGCGTGGCGTAGCGCAGAGAGACACCAAGCGCCTTGAGCGCGTCGATGTGGGACTGCATTTCGTCGTACACATCGAACTTCTGCGTTTCGCTGTAGGCATCGGCGCAGTCCCGGTAATCCCGAAGGTAGTCCACCAGCATGGCGAATGTTTCATCTGCCTCTCGGGTCAGCTCGAAAGCCGGTTCTGACAAGTCCATCGAGCAAGTTTCCGCCAGCTTGGCCAACTGCTTGCCCGTGGTCAGCGGAATTGCTGTCAGGGTGACGTGCTCCCGGTCGAACTTTTCCTTGGCCGCTTTGGCTTCTTCCTCGGACGGAATGGCGAACAGTTTGTTGAGCGCGTCTATGTCCTCGAAATCGAAGGCTCGGGCAAGAGCGCGGCGGGTATCGAGACTGGCAGACAAGCCTTGTTCGACTCGCTGGATCGTTCGCACGTTGAGGCCGGAAATCGCGGCCAACTGCTCCTGCGACCACTGGCGCATTTCGCGGAATAATTTGATGAACGCGGCCAGTTCAGCGGGCGTCAGCAGTCGGGGTTGTTGAGCATGTTCTGTATTCATGGGTGGCTCCATCGTTTTCAGCAGACGTGACGAAGTATGGGGAGCCAGGGACAAGGACAACACGACAGCAACCCGACAACCAGCCGACAGACAACTATAAATGCCGCGCAGGGTTTCGCTCCACAAGGATATTCAAGGGGGGAATCCGTGCGTCCCGGCGTTCCGCCGTCGGGCTCGCGGGCTGCGCCCCGCGCCTCTGCGAGTCGCGGCCATCCGGCTTTGATCCCTGATGCCTCCGGCCCTTGAGGGCCTGCGCGCTCCGCTTGCCGACAGGCGGGTGTGTGCAGTGGGCGGGGGGGTGTGGGCGGTCTTGCTGTTCCCTTCACCGTATCACGGCGTTCCCGCCGTCAAGGGCTGCGCGTGCCTTGCACGCTGGCGGCCGTGGCCGTCGTGACCCTGTGACGGCTTGCGCTGCGCCGTGCTGGCGCCGGTTCCGGGCAATTCCGCCCGAGCAACCGGAGCACGATCATGTCGCAACTCTCTATCGCCTTCGATTCCTCGCTGCTGGTGCGTGACGACCAGGGGCGCTACATGCAGGCCACCGCTGACCAGATTCTGGAAGCGGCCCGCCAGGTCATCGACCAGAAGATACCGCGCGGTGCGTTGTTCACCTCGCCGGAACTGGTCAAGGACTACCTGCGCACCAAGCTGGTCGGCTTCGAGCACGAAGTCTTCGCGGTGCTGTTCCTCGACACCAAGCATCGGCTGATCGAGTACGCAGAGCTGTTTCACGGCACCATCGATCAGGCATCGGTGTACCCGCGCGAAGTGGTCAAGGCGGCGCTGCGGGTCAACGCGGCGGCGGTGGTCTTCTCGCACAACCACCCGAGCGGGAACCCCGAGCCGAGCCATGCCGACAAGGTACTGACCCAGCGGCTCAGGGAGGCGCTGGCCATCGTGGAGATTCGCACGCTGGATCACATCGTCGTCGGCAGCGAGGGCACGGTGTCCTTCGCCGAACAGGGTCTCCTGTGATCGAGGGGCTTCGGCCCCTTTTTGCTGCGCCTTTAGCTGCCGATGATCGCAGCCAGTGCCGTTTTGCCCAGGGCCTTAACCGCATCGAATGTTAGTTCAATGCCTTTGTCCTTCGCCGTGGATTTGATGCGCTCCCACACGGCTTTACTCCGAATCGTTTCCAGCAGGTCATGACCAGCCCACGTTAGCCCTTGTGCGAGGACGGCATCACCATCCATATCGCTCGCATCAATGCCTTCGATAAATCCAGCCTTCCACAGAAGAACGCCATGCGCGTCCTTCTGAGGTTCGTCGCTCTCACTGGCGGGGCCGTACTGGATATTCTCATGCCGAGCGCTGTCCAGTACTTCAACTTCGATCAATACATCGCGGATGGTGTCCCAGTCTCTTTTCATGCTGTCTCCATGTTGCATATGAGTATGGCGGCTTAGGTCTTGGTGCCTTCCTGTAGCGCAAGCAATCGCTTCTTCAACGGGGCTGCTTTCCCCGGATGAAACCGTTCCAGATGCAGCACTCGTCCCATCACTTGGGCATAAGGGCCACGTTCAAACGAAAGCACCTCTCCACTCGCTATGCGCCGTTCTATGTCATGTACGGCAGCACGAGTCTTGCTGTACACCGCTTTCCCCAAGCCAGGCTTGGCATTCACGGAAAGCTTTGTGACTTCCATGCGAGTGCCAGATGTAGAAATCTCATGCTTGGCCCGTTTGGGCTGATACCCATGCTTGAGCAACATGCCGTATATCTGCCGCATCACTTCCGATTTTTCCTGGTTGCTCAGGAAAGTTTTTGATGACACGGCGATGTCATCGACGTAGCGAGAGTAGACAAGCCCCTGAGCTGCGAACTTTGCATGTAGCGTCGGTTCGTCCTGCCAAAATACAAGATTCGCCAGGAACGAGCTGGTGATGGCGCCTTGTGGCAGCTCACCTTGCCGAGTAGTTAGCTGGGTCAGGCACTGCGAGACTTCCTGGCTAAAGCCGAAAAGCCCGTGCCAGATATTGAATACATGCTCTGCGGAAGTAGAGGGGAAAAATCCACTGATGTCTTCGTTGATGACAATTCTGGCGTTAGTATGAAGTGCGGCGTTTACTTTGTAGTCGCTGCCTTTGATGCTTCCAGTCAAATAGGCTGGGTAGACCACATGATCCAGAATCTGGCTTTTGATCCTTCGGTGGACTGCCTTCAGCGGTGCCAGTGCATCGTAGGTGTTACGGATGCTGCCGTCCGGCTTGGCAATGGACTTTGCGACGCGGTATAGACCATCGGCCCGCTGGGCAAGCGATAGCAATTCATCGACAGACAACCCCAACGGCAAACGCAGGGAGTTCAGCGTACCGATACGGTGTTGGCTATATGAGGGCGCGCTGGTTGCTTGCGGGTTCATTGAGCAATTCCAGTGCGGTACGCGCAAGCTCCCCTTGCAGCGTCTTGTCAATACCGTCCAGATCGCCGCCTTCTGCGCCCAGGAAAAAGAGGATACCCACGGGCACGCGCAATGCGTGTGCGATCTTGGTCATGGTGGAAAGCGTTGGGTCACGCTTGTTGTTTTCCAGCATGGACAGGTAGGAGACAGAGCACTCAGCCTGACGTGCGAGATCAGCCTGGGAGACTCCCCGCCGAGTGCGGCACAGCTTGATTGCTTGTCCAAGGTTCATGAGCTACTCCGATAAATCAAATATTGGGCTTGCTGCGTCTTGGCTCACTCTCATCACTTCATCCAGTCAGTGAGATTACTCACTGCGCGGATGACGATGTCGGTGATGCGCAGAGCCCGGAACACGAGTTCACCGTGTTCAAGCTCCCGCCTTTCCGAACCGTCAAGCATGTTGCGTAGTTGCTGCAACACATCATCCAGTTCTGCCAGAGCGCCAGCATCGAGTTGGCTGTAATGCACATCGCGCAGCTTTTGTAGCGTTGCGATGGTGTTCCTCAAAGTTTCGTACTTCATGGGTGTGCTCCTTTTAAACTCGGCAAAAACGCCGAAGCCCCGTAACAAGGCGATTGGCCGAAAGGAGCCAACTCGATGCGCAAGCCCAACACCAGTCTTCGCGGCTTTGAAGCCCCGTCTCTGCGACCACCTGTTGCGGCTACCGATAGCTGACTGCACGTCGCTAATGGCGGACACACGGCGGCGAGAGGGCGAACCTTCACGGCTGACCGATGCTGCCGGCCTGCCTCGCCTCAAAATCTCCAACACTGGATGAAGGAGCGGCCTGAATCGCTTCAGGCAATACACGCTGACCTTTCGCTTTTACGGTAAGAGCACCACTTCAAAGAACAACTACCTAGGCGGTTCGCCTAGCCACGCTCATTACAGCACAAGCAGCGCCAAGCGTCAACAAAAATTCACTGACAGTGAATTTTGTGCGTCCAGTGTGCGTGCCTGCGACCAAGAGGCAACCCGACCTGGTTTCCCTCCGCTTGGTTTCTGCCACTGAGACATAACCCTGTGCGTCCCGGCGTGTCGCCGTCGGGCTCGCGGGCTGCGCCCCGCGCTTCGTGCCGAATCGCGGCCATCCGGCTTTGATCCCTGACGCCTCCGGCCCTTGAGGGTCTGCGCGCTGCGCTTGCCTGTCCGTGCCTTCGTTGGAGGTCGGGAGGCGGTCTTGCTGTTCCCTTCACCGTATCACGGCGTTCTCGCCGTCAAGGGCGGCGCGCTCCTTGCGCGCTGGCGTCCTGGCGGCCGTCTGCGACCCCTGACTGCTTGCGCTGCGCCGTGCTGGCGACGGTTCCGGGCAATTCCGCCCGAGTAACCGGAGATCGTCATCATGAACGACAAATCGCATGTTTCCATGGAACGCCGCGTCTGCCTGGTCTGCGGCACCGCTTACGACACCGGCAGCATCCTGCTCGACAAGCGCCTGCGCGCGAGCATGGAGCGCTACACGACGACGGGCTGGGGTCTGTGCGCCGAACACCAGAAGCTGTCCGATGACGGCTTTGTCGCCCTGGTCGAATGCGACCCCGAGCGCAGCGGCTCGCCGGCGGGCGGCGGCCGGGTGAAGCCTGAGCAGGCTTACCGGACGGGCCGGCTGGCGCATCTGAAGCGCAAGGTGTTCACCAAGCTGTTCAACGTGCCGATCGCGGCTGAACAGCCGTGCGTGTTCGTCGAACCCGGCGTGGTCGAACAGTTGCAGGCGATGGTGCCGGCGGTGAGCTGATCGCACGGCCAACATCCGGTGCATCGCCCTGCGGGGCGGCGCACCTTTTTTTCTGCTGCGCCTGGTGTCGAGTCCTTCGGCCCTGCGGGCGTGCGCGCTGCGCTTGCACTCCAGGGGAACGGCTTGCAGCCGATCCCCGCCGCGCGTTGCTTGGCGCCCCTGACAGCCGCCGAACAGGTTGCACCTGATCGGCCTTCGCGCCTGCGGCGCTGCGCGCTTCGCTTGCGTGGGGCGGTGCCATCTGCGGCCGTTGCCAACCACCGCCGTCTTCCCTCGCTCATCACCTTGTCCGCGACTGTAGCCCGCGGCCGTGTGCCGTCAAGGCGCGCCGGGCCGTGTCCTCGCTGCGCTGCGGGCCGCACCAACCCGGCGCTCGTTTCCTTGACCGCCCACGTCCACGGACTCCCTTTCGTCGCGGGCGATGAACTCAGGAAAGACGGTGGCAACGAGGCCGGCCCAGGTCTCCGCGCCGACCCCACCGGAAAGCCGAAAGGCGGGCTCCGAATCTAGGAATCCGGTGTGCGGTTTCAACTGCAAACCCTTTTGTCAGGAGTAACACCATGAACGCGATTACCCAACCCGAAACCCTCGCCATCCACACCGCCAGCGCGCTAGAAGTGGCCGACCCGGCCAAGAACCTGATTCTTGTCCCGCTGTCGCAGTTGCTGCCGCGCCAGTCAAAGCGCAACGTGCGCAAGGCCCCGCGCATGTCCATCCCCGAACTGGCCGCCAGCGTCGCGCGCGTCGGCCTGCTGCAAAACCTCGTCGTCATCCTCGCCGCCGATGGCGAGCATTACGAAGTCGTCGCCGGAGGCCGCAGGCTGGCTGCGCTGAAGCTGCTGGCGAAGAAGAAGCGCATCGCCAAGGACTGGAACGTGCCGTGCCTGCTAGTGGCGGACGGCAGCGCCCGCACCGCCAGCCTCACCGAGAACGTGCAGCGCGAGGCCATGCACCCCGCCGACCAGTTCGAGGCGTTCGCCGCGCTGGTCGCCGAAGGCCGCCCCATCGAGGACATTGCCGCCGATTTCAGCGTCACCCCGCTGGTGGTGCAGCGCCGCCTGAAACTCGCCAACGTCTCGCCGCGCCTGATGACCGACTACCGCGCCGGTGCCGTCACGCTGGAACAGTTGATGGCCCTTGCCATCACCGACGACCACGCCGCGCAGGAAGCCGCGCTCTATGGCGCGCCGCAGTGGCAGCGCAGCCCGTCCGCACTGCGCGAGCACCTGACCGAACGCGAAATCGACGCACAGCACCCGCTGGCCCGCTTCGTCGGGCTGGACGCCTACACGGCGGAAGGCGGCAGCACCCGCCGCGACCTGTTCGCCGAGGACGACAGCGGCATCTACCTGAACGACGCCGCGCTGCTGGAACGGCTGGTGCGCGACAAGCTGGACGCGCAGGCCGGAGACGTGCGCGCCGAGGGCTGGGCATGGGTGGAGGCCGTGCCGCACCTGAGCCACGCCGACCGGCAGGCGTTCCAGAACGCCCCGCGCCAGCGGCGCGAACCGAACGCCCGCGAGGCCAAGCGCATCGCCTCGCTGCAAGCGCGCATCGACAAGGCCGATGCCGCGCTGGAAGACGCCTACGAGGCCGAGGACGAGGACAAGGCCGAAGCCCTGCACGAACAGCGCGAACGGCTGGCGGACGAACTGGACACCGTGCAGGCCGGTTTGCTGCGCTACGCCCCGGACGTGCTTGCGGTAGCCGGTGCCATCGTCACCATCGACCGCGACGGCGAGGCCGTGATTCATCGCGGCCTGCTGCGCGAAGCCGAGGCCAAGGCCCTGCGCACGCTGGAAAAGCTGCGCCAAGGCTTCACCGGCGCGGAAGGCGCTCACGACGACGAAGGCGAAGACGCCGAGTCGCCCCAAGCCGCCAACCTGTCCGACCGGCTGGCGCAGCGCTTGAGCGCGCACCGTACCGCCGCGCTGCAAATCGAAGTTGCCCGGCATCCGCAGGTGGCGCTGGCCGCGCTGGTGCATGGCATGGTGCAGAGCGTCTTGCAGGACAGCCGCTACGGCCACGACCTGCCGCTGGGCGTGAGCCTGAAAGTGCAAAACCGGCTGGAAGGCATGGCCCCGGACTGGCCGGAGTCGTCCGCCGCCGTCGCCCTGCGCGAACTGCAACAGGCATGGGGCGAACGGCTGCCGCAGGACAGCGCCGAACTGTTCGCCGCGCTGCTGACGATGGAGCAAGGCGAACTGGTGCGCCTGCTGGCCGTGTGCGTGGCCGCCAGCGTGGACGTGGTAACGCCCCGCGCCACGCCGCACCAGCCCGGCGCGGAACTGGCGCAGGCGGTCGGGCTGGACATGGCCGTATGGTGGCAGCCGAGCGCCGAAGGCTACTTCAACCACATCCCCAAGGCCGCGATTCTGGATGCCGTGCAGCAGTTCGCGCCGTCGCACGTCACCCGGCTGGCGAAGCTCAAGAAGGCCGACATTGCCAGCGAGGCCGAGCGATTGGCCGATGGCACCGGCTGGATGCCCGCCGTGTTCAAGGCCGAGGACGAGGCCGTGCAGGCGAGCGAGCAGGAAGCAGCGCAGGAAACCGACGCAGAGGCCGAAGCCGAAGCGGAGGAAGTGGAGGAAGCGGAAACGCTGGCGGCATGAGGTAGCCAAGCGAAGCATGGCCCCGGCGCAGACCGTGCCGGGGCCTTTTGCCGCTCTCAAAACCGGGCACGGCGGTGCCCGCCGCGCCCGGCTTCAATAGCCAAAGCAAAACCGCCACGCCGCCTCCTTCGGTCAGTCGGCGGTGTGGCGGCGCACAAGTGGCCTTGTGCGGGAACGGCTTAACCAGGAGTTGCACTCAGCAACTCCCCACAGGAATGTCAGCCCAAGGGCTTGCCCGATTTATCTTCTTTGTGTGACAGCAGGTATGCCTTATCATGAGCAGACAGCCGCGTCACGCTGAACCTGCTGCCGGGTTAAACGACGTTTCTTACTCGCTTTCTTCGTTGACCGTGCCTATTCCCGGTCGATGCGTAATCGGCAGACATCGACCTTGCATAGAGGAATCTGGCATGTCTGCATCTACATTTTTTGTTTCCAAGTCCGCTGTACGCACTCTCAAACAGAGTGCCCAACGGCGTGTTCGCGGTGTTTCTTCTTCCCATCTGAGTGAAGGTGTTGCGGCAGCTTTGGGCTTCAAGACCCATGCGGCGCTGCGAGCTGCACTTGAGGGACGTGCAACCGCCGAAGCTCAAAAGCCTAGCAATGCTAAGTTGGTGCAGCGCCTGCGCCAGCTAGGTTATGCCTCGGTGCCTGATGATCTTCGGGTGCTGCCAGAGTTTGAGCACTCCTATTCCCCTTTCAGGATCTTTCCGCTCAGGAAAGGGCGCAGTGTGCGTTGGCACGCATGGCGCAATCTGCTCGTGGCTGCGATCAATGCAGGTCTCGAACAGCGCTTGTTTGGGCTGTCGCCAGGTGAGAACTGGTGGCCTGGCGGTGCGCAGGAAAGCCATGAGTGCGAACGCAGCTCCTACCGCTTCAAAGTCGATGGTGAGATGGCCGCGATTGCCAGTGTGGACGCTATTAGTGGCGACGAGCTTTCCATCAGCGTCATTCTCAATCCCCGAAAAACAGATATTCAGCCGGAATGGTACTGCGGCCTGACTGACGGGGATGCGGTGGCGCATTGCTGGCTGGAGCGGCGTTTGGGTGCGTGGATTCAGGACGGTGGCGAGAACTTCCGCTGCAAGCGTGTCATGCAGTCATGGCTGGCAGATCTGACGATTGAGCCGAATGGTTATTCGGATCAGGGCAGTTTCTTCATGTAGTGACCTGTTGCGGCAGGGGCGCATTTCCAAAATAAGGCGTGTCGGCGCATAGCGCCGCCGGGCTTTCGGGCTGCGCCCCGTGCCGACTTCGCTGTCACGGCCATTCGGCTTCAATCCCTCACGCCTTCGCGCCTGCGGCGCTGCGCGCTGCGCTTGCCTCCAGGGGAAAGCCCTGCGGGCTATCCCCGCCGCGCACAGCTTGGCGCCCCACGATGCAGCCGAACCGGCTACGCCGGATCGGCCCGACCGACGCGCCGCCGCAATGGACAGGGCGCTGGCGAACACGCCGGAGCTTGCTGCGGCAGGTTGTGCAGAAGCATGCCGTCCTCAACGCTGGCGGTTCCTGCCCATCACGTCACGAAGGACGGGTCACTGACAACCCGCCCGGCATCGCTATGGAGTTTCCACGCCACGCCTCAAGACCGGCACCGCAAGGTACGGCAGGGGCGTTCCCGCCAGTCGTCGGGTGGTTGACCTGGCCCGCGTCAGGGGGCGAGCCGGAGCCGCCTTCGTGCGGAGATACCGAGCCGGCCGTAGCGCCTTTCGGAGTGGTTCGGCCCAAGGCGTCCTTGGTTCGTTGTGAATCCTGGCGGTGGCGCGGCTGCGCCTCGGGCTTCAGGACTGCAACCCCGCCTCCAGACGGCCAGCCACGACATCGGCGCGGCGTGGAAGAAGACCAGCGAGGCCGGGCGGGACTACCTGTCCGTGACCCTCGACGATCCTTCGTTCCCGACAACGGTCTATGCCCGGCTGATCGAAGGCGAAGACGGCACGCACGACCTGATCTGGTCGCGCAGCAAGCCACAGGCGGGGTGACAGCCTCAGCAGCGCCCCGCCCGTTGTGGCGGGGCAACTGCTTGGGTTTTCTAACTATTATTCTCCTTAACTTTGAGCAGTTCCAGAGCAGTATCGCAAACCAATCCTGCTAAAACCCGTGTTTTGTATATTTCATTTTCCCAATATTCTCTACTTCCTGGGTTGCGCCGAGTGCATTCATGTATGTCAATATAATCGTAATAGCCTATCATTCCTCCGCTCTGCTGAGAGAAGTGGCGGTAAAAATCCCAGATTCTGGAGTTTAGTGTTTTCCTTATTGCTTCAAGATTTTCATCCTGAAAGATATAAGCTGGATTTTTTTCCATTCCCAGTGCGGCATCTAGAGGATTTGTGACGTCGTGACTTACTTTGCTTCCAAACAACTCGCCTCTGATTCTCTCGATGATGAACCAGGTAAAAACATTGCTGTACGCTTCCAATATTCTTAAATCTTTTGAGGAATATATCGTGACAGCATATCCAGTTTGAGAGTCCGGGCCATATTCGAGATTTCTTCTGGCGATATTCTCGGCATTGGCTTTCCAGCTCTTTATTTCGGCAGCAGAATAAGCACCGTCCTTATCTATTAAGGAACCATGGCGAGGGCACATCCATATACCGTTTTCGATGGATCGGCGCTGCTCAGGCGTCAATGTTGGATCATAGCGGGGGCCGCCTGGGGCAGCGGCAGTTATATGTGCCGCCGTACCGTTTTTTATCATTCTTTCGGGAGAGTCGTGAGATGGCCCCGAGGTGGATTGGCCACAACCAGGGAACGAGCATATCCAGCCCACTCTACCAGCAAGCTCAATCTTTACACTATTTGAAAAATCATCTCTGTTTTTATTCATTCTCAATCATTTCTTAAATTTGGTCGAACTCTGTGTTTCGCCTAAGCCATCAACGCAGCGGTATTGCACTCCAGTGCTCCGGCTATCTTGAAGATCAAAACCAATGTCGCTGCATGTTTGCCGCGCTCCACCTTACTGTGCGAGCGCTCGATGCCAGCTAGGTGCGCCAGCGTCTCCTGCATCACACCGTTCTCCGTGCGCAACGCACACCGCCGCCCTGAATGCCTGTGCGAAGGTGGTAACGCCTGCCTGCCAGTCGCACTGGCTCGAATAGCGAGATCAAACGAGCCTTCCTTGAGTAGTTGTATCTTCGTGAGCATTACTGACCTCGCCAGTATTAATAATGGCAAGATATGTTTCTTGATCTCTTAGAGTTTTTTCTGTCAATAAATTACGCTCATGAAGCGATACGTATAGCGCCGCTGCATACGCCTGACAGTTAATCGACCTTTCGGGGTTAAAAGCAATATCCGAGAAGGCACGGTATGTTAGAACCTGCTCTGCAAGCTCAGGTCGTTTGTGAAGAGCATTGATATATAGCCAGTCATAGAATGCCGTCCTAGGCTGCAACTCCCAATCCATGCCATAAAAACGAAATTTAATCAGGCGTCCATGTTGATTGAGGCGGGGATCACGCTTTGCGTCGATTGATTTCGCGTCAAGCAAATCTAAGAACGGGCCGCCGCGTTCAAAGACCTTGCTCGCCTGATATGCACACTCAAGGCTGAACTCTTTTTCTCGCTTCACTGTTTTTATCATGAGATTAAATGCGCTCAAGCTAACGCCGAGTTCGTCAGGTGACTTACTTGAAATTTCAAGCACCTTGTCAACGCATATCTGTTTCTTGGCGGCATCATGGAGTGACGCAATGGACTTCTGAGATTGGCTTCTAGCCATCCCTGGATACCATTGAAAGTCCACGTAATGGGTCGAGACAAGTAGCTTGCCGTTCAGTGATGGAGTGAAGATCGGTCGCGAAGCCACTTCAGACCCCCTGCTTCCAGTGCGCATAATCCGAACGGTATCGGAAGTAGCCGGCGAGGGCTCGCACGTCTAGGTTCGGATACTTGGCTTTCAACTCTTGTTGCTTAGCTTGATTCAACACAATCACGCCGAAAATGTACTCCCTGGGGACACCGTTGAGCATGAGAACTTCAGCTTGCGGATTCGTCGGGTACTGGTTTTGGATGCCCAGCATCGCACGGGTTTTTTCACCCCAATCCTCATACATGAGCTGTAACGCAGCCAAATCTCTTCGTTGCTCCAGTGGAATGGCGGTGACGGAAGCCGAGGCTGCATTTGTTGTACAGAATGCACAGGGTAACGTCCACAGCGCAGCGGGGTGAATTGCAAGAACAACCCAATCTTCCCCTTGATTGGCTTGGCGAAGGCCAAAGAACATCTTGTAGTTTGGGAAGCCTATTGATAGGCAGACCGCATCGGTGCCATCAAGTCGATACTGATCGTTGAAGTTGTTGTGACCTTCAAGAACCAATGTGTTCCGTGTAACAAGCCCACGTTGAAGGATAGACTCTAGGTTGCTTTGCCGAGTGAAGTGCAGCAAACACTTAATCTCACGCTCGGCCACGTATTCTTGGATCGTATCTGCCATGCGCTCCCCTGTGAAGGCTGGATGTCCGTAGACTGGTTCTCTATGTTTATTGATTGGAGTTGGTAGGAGGCGTTTTATCGTTTCCTCCCATGATTGATTCCAGTTCTTTACGCACCTGCGCCAGCAGCTCGTCGGCCTTGCGCGTGCTGTCATCGGCATACGCCAGCGTCAGCAGCGTAAGCGGGTGAACCTCCATGACTTTGCACAGTTCGGCCAGCTTGTTCAGGGTCGGGCTTTTCAGGTCGCGCTCCAGCGAACTCAGGTAGGTGCGGCTGGACACGTCCGAGAACGCCTCTTGGCTCAGGCCGCGTGCCTTCCTGATCCGCCGCAGTGCATCGGGCAACGATGGCTTGACCGTCGTCATTCTGGACTTTCCCCAAAATCCAGAATGACAACCCATTGCGCACTATAGGGCTACAATCTATAGTGTTCAATTGGCGCGTAGTGGATCTACTTATGTGCTTCCACGTTTCTACTGAAATCCGCTTTCACGGAACTCAGCCAACCCGGAGAGTCGTTTCTGTGCTTTCGATGCTTTCCGTACAGCCGCAAAGCCGGCTCCACGGATCAGCGCACAAGCGCATCCGTGTCTCGTCGGCTTTGCACGCTTGCGCCCCCACCAGAAGGCCGAGCCCATGAAGCCGCCCCTCATCACCGACGCCCAGCGCGCGCAACTGCTCGCCAACGGCCGCGCACGCGCCGCCGGGCAGGCCCTCGACCCGCTGCCGGTCATCCGCCTGTTCACCCCGGACGCGCACGCCACTTGGCTGCTCGCCGCCCTCGATCCCGAGGACGGCGACACCGCCTATGGTTTGTGCGACATTGGCATCGGCCTGCCGGACCTCGGCACCGTGCGGCTGTCCGAGCTGGGCGCTATCCTTGGGCCACAGGCACGGCCCATCGAGCGCGACCTGTATTTCGTCGCCCGGCGCACGCTGTCGGAATACACGCGCCTGGCGCGCATCAACGGCTCGGTCATCGACTGATCGGCCCCGGCGCAGCGCCGCCAAGCCCGGCGCATTGTGTCTATTTCGGTCTGAGTTCAGACCGGCAGCGCATCAATCCGCACTATTGCGCGGGCACCGCGCAGGCCAGACCCAAACAGTCCTGATCGCCGGCGCGGCTTCCGGCAAGGTGTGTTGTGCAGCGCACCATCCGGTGTGCGCGCAAGCCGTCGCATTCGGACGATCCACGCAATGCCCAGGAGCCAATCGGTATTGACCACCGCCAACTGATCGAATGGCCCGTGACGATTCGCCGATGACGCCGTAGCTCCTACTCTGATGCCCGTGGCGACGAGCCCTGCTGTCCGACAGGAGGCCGCGTCATGGCAGAGCCCGCCGACCACTGGCACCCTGGTGCCGCCTATCTCTACGTCCTGCACTTGGACGGCCTGGGGCTGGCCTGGGAGTACCTGCGCCGCCACCCGGACTATCGGCGCGACTGGTTGCGCCGTTGTCGCCATCCCGATGCGGCGCAGCGCTGGGGCCTGCGTCTGCTAGAAGACCCGGCCCTGGATGCGCGGGATGCGCACCCAGCCTGGTTCCCCGACCACGACAGCGTGGTGCGGCTCCAGCCCGACGACGATCCGCCGCCCGATGCTGTGGCCTTCGACTTCTGGCGCATCCCCGGCAACAAGCAACTCCACGACGGCCGGCGGCTGGTTCTGCTCACGCGCTGGCCGGGTAGCCATGTGCGGCTGGCGCTCGCGCCCGGCCTGGCGCACGGCATGGCCTACACCTATGCCGTGCGCGCATCCGTACAACCATATCCGCGCTGCCGTGCCCTGGCCGGGGCGCTGGACACGCTGGACGACGTTGCCTTGCCGGTGGCGGCTCGGCCGCGCCCAGCGGCCACCGCGCTGCTGGAGCTGCACACCCTGCAAGCGCTGGACGGCACCCTGGCGGGCGCGTCCCTGCGGGCAGTGGCCGACGCGCTGTTCGGTGCCGAGACCCTCCGGCAGGACTGGCACGCCGACGGCGCGCTGCGCGCCCGCGTGCGTCGCCTGGTGCGGCGCGGGCAGCGGCTGATGCGCGGCGGCTACCGCCGCCTGGCACAGCTTCCCGAACCTGAACAGGGACGTTTTGCCGACCGCGCACAACGTCCCTGAGCAGGACGCCTTGCTTTCCTGAGACTGCCTCCATCCGGTCGCGCTGTCGCGGCCGGCGACCCTGACCGATGGAGGTTCACGCAATGAGACCGGCTCCCTTGCGGCCGCAGGCCGCACCCGCCACCGCGCAGCAGCCCGCGCGCTACCTGACCAACGACGAAGCTGCCGAGTACCTGCGCCTGTCGCCGCGCACGCTGGAGAAACAGCGCGTCATCGGCGGCGGCCCGCGCTTTCGCAAGTTCGGCCGCCGCGTCATGTACGCGGTGGCCGACCTCGACGCCTGGGCCGACGCCCGCAGCTTCGAGGCCACGTCCGACCCCGAGTACGCCGAACGCTACGCGGGCGACTACCGTGATGGCCGCTGACAACCGGCGCGCGGGTGGCCCTCGTCATGCCCAGCCTGGAGCAGAAGCAGCGCGAACAGCTCGACCTGTTCCGCGCGCTGCCGGGCGACATGGCGCCGCGCGACGCCCAGGATCTGATGACCTATCCGTTCTTCTCGCTGGCGAAATCGCGGCGCACCGCGCCCATCGACTTCCGCTCCGGCGGCGTCACCGTGCGCGTGGAGGGCACGCAGGAGCACGGCATCGCCACCATCTGGGATGCCGACATCCTCATCTGGGCCGCCAGCCAGATCGTCGAAGCGCGCGACGCCGGCATCCGCCCCTCGCGCTGGATGCACGCCACGCCCTACGAGATCCTGCGCTTCATCGGCCGCGGCACCTCGCTGCGCGACTACCAGCGCCTCAAGGCTGCACTGGATCGCCTGCAATCCACCACCGTGGCCACCTCCATCCGCGAGACGACCGGGCGGCGCCTGCATCGCTTCTCGTGGATCAACGAGTGGAAGGAACGCGCGGACGCCAAGGGCGTGCCGCTGGGACTCGAACTCATCCTGCCGGACTGGTTCTTTGCCGGCGTGCTCGACGAAGCCCTGGTGCTCACCATCGACCCGGCCTACTTCAAGCTCACCGGCGGCATCGAGCGCTGGCTGTACCGCCTGGTGCGCAAGCACGGCGGCAAGCAGGCCGAGGGCTGGCAGTTCGACTTCCCCTACCTGTACCGCAAATCCGGCAGCCTGGCGCAGCCCCGCGACTTCGCCCGCGACCTGCGCGTGCTGGTCGCGCGGCAATCGTTGCCCGGCTACGAGCTGGCCATCGAACGCTGGCCCGGCGAGCCGGAAATCCTCGCCTTCAGGCCCGTGCCGTCCACGGCACGTTGATAACTGCGGGGATGAAAACGGGAAAAACTGTGAATGGGCTCGTGCTATCGGGCGCACCCAGGCTCGTGCTATCAGGCGCACAGGTATCGTGCTATCAGGCGCGCAAAACGCCGCTAACTTCAACAGCCACAAGGGTTTTTCCGGCCCTTAACTTTATATCTAACTTAAAAAGCTCTCTAACGAATAACAACACCTTGTTGTTGGGCCGGTGGATAAGCGCCGCAGGCCAACAGCAAAAGCGTTTTCCAGGGCGTTCAGCGAGCCGCTTTCCGAAACGGAGGGCTGCGCCATGATCGTCGCCTTGCTCAACCAGAAAGGCGGCGTCGGCAAGACCACGCTCGCCACTCACATCGCCGGCGAACTCGCGCTGCGCGGTCAGCAGGTGATCCTGCTCGATGCCGACCCGCAGGGTTCGTCGCTCGACTGGACGCAGCGCAGAAGCCAGCAGGGCCTGCCACGGCTGTTCAGCACCGTGGGCCTGGCCCGCGAAACGCTGCACCAGGAAGCGCCGGAACTGGCCCGGCGCTGCGATCACATCGTCATCGACGGCCCGCCACGCATCGCCGCACTCGCGCGCTCCGCGCTGCTGGCGGCCGACTGCGTGCTGATCCCGGTGCAGCCCAGCCCCTACGACCTGTGGGCCAGCGCCGAGATGGTCGCGCTGATCCGCGAGGCGCAGGTATTCCGGCCAGCGCTGCGCGCGGCCTTCGTCATCAACCGGCGCATCAGCACCACGATCATCGGCCGCGAAGCGCGCAACGCGCTGGCTGAACAGCCACTGCCGGCACTGCGTTCCGAAGTGCGTCAGCGCATCGTCTTCGCCGACAGCGTGGCCGCCGGCCGGCTCGCGTGCGAGACAGCCCCCGACAGCATGGCCGCACGTGAAATCACCGCGCTGGTGGACGAGCTGCTGCGGTGGCCGTCATGAGCAAGAAGCGCGGCAAACGCATCGCCATCGGCGTGCGCCCACCGGCGAATCCGCAGGCCGAAGCCTGGATTCGCCAGGGCGACAGCGCCGACCTCCAGAAAGGCGACCTCTACACCGCGCGCCTGACCCTCGACGTGACGCCCGCCATGCGCGCCCGCATCAAGGTGTCGGCCTTCACCCAGGGCGTGACCGTGGCCGAGTTGCTGCGCGCGCTGCTGGAGCGCGAGTTCCCGGAGCACACACCATGAACAGCACCGCACAGATGGCAACGCCGCCGTCACCGCAACCGCTCGCCGCACTCGCCAGCAGCACGCCACTCACGCGCGTTTCGCTCGCGTATGTCGAGCAGCGCATCAACCTCTACCTGCGCTTCGGCCACCCGGCGCGCACCGTCCAGCTCGACCGCTGGCGGCGCTGCGCGGTGTTCCTGCCCACGGCGATCTTCTGCCGCATCCGCTGGCAATCGAACGACTACGGCACCGTGCGCTGGCAGCTCATGGTGCTGCAAGCCTGCACGCCGCTGGACGCCATGCAGAGCATCCCCGGCATTCGCCCCGGCGCGCGCATCCTGCTGCACGCCGAAGGCGAACAGAAAACGCGATCTGTGCTCGCCCGGATCGACGCCATCGAGGCGCTGGGCATCGAGCCCGCCGAGGTGTCGCCGGCCTACTGGCGCACGCTGGGCAACCGTCTGGCCGCGCACCTGCCGCTGCCGGACTACAGCGCCGAGCGCCATGCGGCCTGGCTGGCCGGGAGGGCGCTGCAATGACCGCACCCACCACTACAACGACCGCCGTCGTGCCTCGCTCACGCCGCCGCGTTCGCCTTGCACTGGCCGCACTCGCGGCCTGCGGCCTCGCGGCGCTGGCCTGGGCCGCCTTCGTGCAGCCAGCCGTGCGCATCGTCTACAACCCGTCCGACAGCGTGCCGGTCGGCTGGTATCGCATCGCACCGGCGCACGCGCTGCACGTCGGCAGTATCGTGCTCACCACCTTGCCGGCAGACGCCGCCGCGCTGGCCGCGCAGCGCGGCTACCTGCCATCGCACATTCCGCTGCTCAAGCGTGTCGGCGCGGTGGCACCGCAACACGTCTGCGTCGTCAATGGCCTTGTGCGCATCGACGGCGTGCCGGTGGCCGCCGTGCTGCGCGCCGACCGCTGGGGCCGGCCGCTGCCATCCTGGCCGCAGTGCCGGCCGCTCGCCCAGGGCGAACTGTTCCTGCTCAGCGTCACCAATCCGGCGTCGTTCGACAGCCGCTACTTCGGCCCGGTCAGCGCCGCCGCCGTGCTCGGCGTGGCGCAGCCGCTGCGCCTGGAGCCGCAGCCATGACAGCGCACATCATCGCGCCGTGTTCGCGTTCATGCCGGTGCAGCGCGTGTGCCTTCGCACCGCGCTTGGCCCGGCATTCCCCCGTGCAGACAGCTTGCCCCGAGCGCGCCATGCCGCAGGCAGGGCTGGCGCTCGCCGGCGGCCGGGCTGCGCCAGACGCAGCGCCGCCGGGGCATCGCACCCCCGTGCCGTCAGGCGCGGGGCAGATGCAGGGCAAGATAAAAGGTCGCGGCACATGGCCGCTTGAAAACCTTGTCTGCACATGGGGGGAGCGCGGCACGCGCTCAGGGGCGGCAGCGTGCCGCGAAGGTGCGCAATGCCGCAGCTGATGCTGGCTTTCCCGCTGTTTTCGCCGCGCTTCGGACTGGATCGCCAAGTCCTCTACACGGTCAGCTTGTTGACCTTGGTGGCTGCGCTCGCTGGCTGCGCCTCGCAAGGCAAGCCGCCGCCACGCATCTCGCTCGATGAGCCGGTGCAGGCGCAGCCGCTACCGGAACCGCCCAAGCCTGTCGAAGTGGTGACGGTGCCGAAGGTGTTGCCGCTGCCGGCGCAGATGAAGCCACTGCCGGAAGCGGACGAGGCCACGCCCGCACCGGAACCGGCCGACGAAACTGTGCGCGTGTCGCGCGCCAACGCCGAGGCGCGCATCGCGCCAACGCGCGAGGGCTACGTCAATGCAATTCAGGTCTGGCCCTTCACCGACGGCGCGCTATATCAAGTCTATGCCGCGCCGGGGCGCGTCACCGTGATTTCGCTCCAGCCCGGTGAGGAGCTGGTAACGGTCGCCGCCGGCGATACCGTGCGCTGGATCGTCGGCGACACATCCAGCGGCGCCGGCAACGATCTGCGCGTGAACGTGCTGGTGAAGCCCATCCGCTCCGGCCTTAAAACGAACGTGGTCATCACTACCAGCCGGCGCACCTACCTGATCGAGCTTACCTCGACCGACAAGGCATGGATGGCGTCGGTATCGTGGGAGTATCCGAAAGACCAGATGCTCGCGTTGCGGCGTCAGGATCAAGCCGCGCAAGCGGCCGCGCCGGTCGATACCGGCTTGTCGCTGGAAAAGATCCGCTTCCGCTACGCGATCAGCGGCAGCAATCCACCGTGGAAGCCGTTGCGCGCCTTCGATGACGGCGAGAAGGTCTATATCCAGTTTCCACCGGGCATCGCCCAAGGCGAACTGCCGCCACTGTTCGTTATCGGCGCGCAGGGCGACGGGCAACTGGTGAACTACCGCTTCCGCTCGCCGTACTACATCGTGGATCGGCTGTTCGGCGCGGCCGAACTGCGTCTCGGCGGAGACAAGGGCGACATGGTGCGCATCGAGCGTACGGATGGCACGCGGGGGAACTGACCATGAGCCACGACGGAATCCCGGATGTGCCGATTCCTGATGCCACGCCGAAGGTCGCGCTGGAGAATGTGGCGCTGCGGGCGCAGCCGCGCCCGGTGACACGTCTCAATCGGCGCACGCTGGCGCTGCTGACTGGCAGCCTCGGCGTCGCGGTGCTGGGCGCAACGATGTGGTCATTGCAGCCGACGCACCGGCGCGGCGGCAACGAGCCGGCCGAGCTTTACAACGTGGATCGCGTGTCGAAGTCCGAAGGACTCGACCAGCTTCCCGCCGACTACTCGAAGCTGCCGCCGAAGGTGCCAGAGTTGGGGCCGCCGCTGCCGGGCGATCTGGGGCCGGCTATCGTGAACTCGCAGCAGCCAGCGGTGGCCCGCTACACGCCGCCCGGCCAGGATGCGGCGGCAGCCGAGCGTGACGCGAGGCGCAAGGAAGCCGAAGCGGCAGCGGGAGCGTCGGTGTTCTTCCGCTCCAGCAACCAGCGTGCCGCTTCTGCGCCTGCGCAAGTGGCGGCTGCCGGCCCGTCATCTGGCTTGCCCGGCTTCGACCCGCAGGCCGCTGGGCCGGCCTCGACGGCGGCGCAGCCTGCCGACCCGACCACAGCTCAGAACCGGCAAGACCAGAAAGAGGCGTTCCAGAAAGCCGGAACCACGGAAACCCGTAATTCCGGCAACCTGCAAATGCCGTCCTCGCCCTATCAGGTAATGGCGGGGACGGTAATCGCGGCGGCGCTGGTGACAGGCATCAAGTCGGACTTGCCCGGCGACGTGATCGGCACGGTGACGGAGCCGGTGTACGACACCGCCACCGGCCGCTATCTGTTGGTCCCGCAGGGTTCGCGCATCTTCGGCAAGTACAACAGCCAGGTCGCCTACGGGCAGAGCCGGGTTCAAGTCGTCTGGAACCGCATCATCCTGCCCGACACGTCCTCGCTGACGCTGGACAACCTGGCTGGCACCGATCCGGCCGGCTACGCCGGCCTGGAGGATGGCGTCGATTGGCATTGGGATCGCGTCTTCGCCGGTGCGGCGCTGACGACGCTGCTGGGCGTTGGCGCCGAACTGGCCGCGCCGGAGAACCGTAACGGCGATCGCGTCATCATCGCTGGCCGCGACAGCCTGCAGGACAGCGTTAATCAGGTCGGGCAGGAGATGACCCAGCGCAACCTCAACATCCAGCCCACTTTGACCGAGCGGCCGGGCCTGCCGGTGCGCATCATCGTCAACCGCGACCTGGTGCTGCGGCCCTACCAGCCGCTGTTCTTCAACTTACGTTGAGCTCAACGTAAGTTGAAGAATGTTGAGTCCATGCATATGTGGAGCAACCGATCCAGGCCAGCATTCATAGGGGATTGCGGCAGTAGCCACTCCACATATGTGCGCTGGGCCGGCGTACCGTTTCTTGTCCATCCACCACATCGAAGGAAGGACATCATGGAAACGACCTTGCCCAGCAACACGCGCGCGCTCCTGGCGCGATCGCATTTCCCCGAGGAGATGGCCGCATTTGCCGATTGGCTGACGGCCGAGCATTACACGCCAGGCTCCTCACACCGCCATCTGACGCAGTTGGAGCAGGCTTTGCCGTTGTTGCCCCAGCCTTCATGCTCGCAGGAGCGCTTGCACCAGGCATTCGCCGCCGTCGGCTCTGGAGTACCCAGCCGGCCCGACCGTTTCCGCAGTACCGAACGGCTTTACGGCAGGTTTCTCACGGCCTGCGGCCGTCTGGACATGCCAGGGAGCGACGATCCATTCGCCGGCCTGCGCGCGGCGTATGACGACTATCTGTCCCGTGTCCGCGGCCTGGCGGCTTCCTCGCGCGCGTACCACCGCGCCACGGTCCGGGATTTCCTTGAGCGCAGTTCCTCCGCGACGCAGGGGCTACCGGCGTTGTCTGCCCAGGATATCGCTCAGTATGTTGCCCTGCGCAGCCGCCAGATGTCCCGCGCGTCCCTGCAAGGAACGATCGGCCGTCTGCGTGGTTTCCTGCGTTACTGCCACACTTACGGCCATCTCGCCAGGGATCTCAGTGTGGGCATCGAAGCACCGCGCCTATACCGTGACGAGATGCCGCCGCAGGCCTTGGATTGGAACCTGGTGCTGCAACTGCTGCAGTCAATCGACCTGGACAGCAAGACAGGACGCCGCGATCACTGCATCCTGCACCTGATGGCCTGCTACGGGCTGCGCCCTTCGGAGGTCACATCCCTGCGCCTGGACTCGATCGACTGGGATGCATCTACCGTGCGCGTCGCACAGCGCAAGACCCGGTCCGATCTGCTGCTGCCGCTGATGCCCGAGACGATGCAGATGCTTGGTGACTACCTGGATCGCATCCGGCGCGCCCAGGGCGACGCTCATCCGCAGTTGTTCCTGCGGGTACGCTGCCCTGACGGTCCGATGGCTAGTGGTGCCATCACCTACATCTTCGAGACGCGCGTGCGGCAGTCTGGATTGCCGATGGGTGGGCACCACGTCTATCGGCTTCGACACACCTTCGCCATGCGGCTGCTCACCCTGGGAGTGGGCGTCAAGGCCATTGGCGACCTGCTTGGTCATCGCAGCATCGAGAGCACCAGCGTCTATCTGCGGCTGGACACCAGCATGCTGCAGGACGTGGCACTGGAAGTCCCCGGAACAGAACTCCAAGGAGGTCGCCATGTGCAGTGACCTTCGCCTTGCCAACTGGGATGCCGCCGTTTCGGAGTTCCTGGAGAGCCGCCGCGCACTGGGCCGAGCGTACAAGAAGGAAGAGCCGATTCTGGGCAGCCTGCGGCGCTTTATGGCGCAGCAGGATGCTTGCGATCTCGATCAGGTGCTCTTCGATCAATGGCGTGCGCGGTCAGGACGCCGCAACCTGAACACACAGGCCATTCATGACCAGACGGTCTTCAAGTTCTGCCGCTATCGCCGTCGCAACGATCCCACTTGCTTTATGCCAGTCAAGGAAGAACTGGCGCGGGGCCAGCCCAAGGCGTTGCCCACGCTCATTGAGCCGGAGCAGGTCGAACGCCTGCTGGCGCATGTTTCCACGCTGCGACCGAACAGCAACTCGCCGCTGCAACCTCAAACCATGCGCTTGGCCATCGTGCTGTTGTACACGGCGGGATTGCGGCGAGGTGAGCTGATCCGTCTGACGCTGGGTGATGTGCAGACCCGGCCAGGCGCTCTTTGGATACGCGAGTCGAAGTTCCACAAGTCGCGCTGGGTACCTCTGTCGGCCAGCGCCCAGGAGGAACTGCAAACCTATCTGGAGGCTCGCCGGCAGGCTGGCTGCGATCTGACGCCAGGGGCGTCCTTGCTGTGCGCTCGCCGATCGCGCGGCTACACCGGACGCAGCATCTACCAGGCTCTCAAGCGCCACTTGCGCGATGCCGGCATTCGCGATGAGCATGGTAAATCGCCACGCCTGCATGACTTCCGCCACAGCTTTGCCGTCGCAGTATTGCTGCGCTGGTACGAGGCGGATGCGGATGTCCAGGCCAATCTGCCCAAGCTCGCGCTCTACATGGGGCACGTGTCGATCGCCTCGACCGCGTACTACCTGCGCTGGATGCCGGCGGTCATGGAGCGTGCCTCCGAACGATTCGCGCGTGCATGTGGGGACGTGATGACAGGAGGTGCAGCATGAAGCCACGCCAACCTACCGAACTTGGTCGCGAACTGGTTCGTTTCTTCGAGGAGTTCCTGCCCGGCCAGCGTGGCCTGAGTCCGAACACCGTGCGCAGCTATCGCGACGCCGTGGTGCTATTGCTGCAGTTCATGTCCCGTGACACCCAGCGCCCCGTCGAGCGACTGGAGATAACGGACCTGAGCGCCGAGCGGGTGCTCCGCTTTCTCGACTTCCTGGAGAGCGAACGCGGCAACGGCATTGCCACGCGCAATGCCCGGCTTGGCGCCATCCACGTCTTCGCCCGCTTCCTGGCCTATCGGTTGCCGCAACATCTGGGCATCCTGCAGCGGGTGATCGGCCTGCCGTTCAAGCGTGGCAACCGTGAACAGCCCATCGAGTACCTGCAGCGCGACGAGATCGAGGCGTTGCTGCAGAGCATCGACCGCAGCAGCCCACTGGGACGACGGGACTATGCCTTGTTCGCCCTGATGTTCAACACCGGTGCGCGCGTGCAGGAAGTGCTCGACCTGCGACGCTGCGACGTGCGGCTGGAGGCCCCGCCTCAAGTGCGGCTGCATGGCAAGGGCAGCAAGGTGCGGCTGTGTCCGCTCTGGCCAGCCATGGTCAAGGTGCTGCGGGCCTTCATCGACGAGTCTGCCGCAATGGATGGAAGTCCAGCCAATGCCCGGCTCTTCGTCAATGCCAGGGGAAGTTCGCTCACGCGCTTCGGTGTGCGCTACCTGCTGCGCCGCTACGTGGTCAGCGCTGCCCAGGCGGCCCCTTCGCTGCAAGACAGAGACATCCACCCGCATTCGATCCGGCACAGCACGGCGATGGCACTGCTCAAGTCGGGCGTGGACTTCGCCACTATCAGCCAGTGGCTGGGCCATTCCGGCCTGAACACGACGATGCGCTATGCCAGAGCCGACCTGGATCTCAAGCGGCAAGCCATCTCCCAGGTGTTCCCGGACGCACTCACTCCGCCGCCGAATGCAGGTCACTTCCGCTCAACCGGCCGCGACCTGCTCGGTTGGCTGCGGCGGATGTGATGGCCGATATGTGGAGCAAACAGACCATTCAACCCGCCACTCCCCAAGGACCATGACATGACACTGCACATATCCGTTTACTCAACATTCTTCAATCGGGGAGCTTCGCAATGAGTACGACCAAGAAGCTGCGGCTCGGGCCGCTGCCCAAGACCGAGAGCATCAAGCTGACCTTCGCCTGTCCAGCCGGCCTCAAAGCCGACCTCGACCGCTATGCGGTGCTGCACGCGCAGACCTACGGCGAAACGGTCGATGCAACGACGCTGATCCCGCACATGCTGGAGGCATTCATCGCCGGGGATCGGGGATTCAGGAAGGGAGCGGCAGTCGCCAAGGCTTCGCCGCCGAAACCGCCCTGATGCTGCGGACGAGTCCGCTAGCATCCCAATGACGGAAGCGCAGCCCACGGGCTGCGCTTCGCTTTTGAGGGCGTCTTGCGATAAGTTGGGGCTATGATGACGACGCGACCTTGCCCGCTACGACGCCCCTGCGTTTATTACCGCGAAGCGCCTATGCGGCACCTAGCTCGATAAGCAGCAAGAGCACATGGCGGTCGAAATCTGGCCTAACCTCTCGCCCCATAAGACCTTTCGCACCGCTGCGTGTCCGCACCAAGGGCTTGACAGCGGAAATTTTTTATGTCCGGGCTTCGACGCGTGACCCTTTGGTCACGATTCCTGCCTTCGGTCCGCCCAAGCGGAGGTGTCTCATTTACAATGCGCGACGTCTCTAGCTCCTGAATGTGCTTTTCCGGCATCTAGCAACCGAGGTTTTCATGATCATCAAACCGCGCGTGCGTGGCTTCATCTGCGTCACTACCCATCCGGCAGGCTGCGAGGCCAACGTCAAGCAACAGATCGACTACGTCGAGGCCAAGGGCCCCGTCGTCAACGGACCGAAGAAGGTCCTGGTCATCGGTTCCTCCACCGGCTATGGCCTGGCTGCCCGCATCACCGCCGCGTTCGGTTCCGGCGCCGATACCCTCGGGGTGTTCTTCGAGCGTCCGGGCAGCGAGAGCAAGCCGGGCACCGCCGGCTGGTACAACTCGGCGGCCTTCGAGAAGTTCGCCCACGAGAAAGGCCTGTATGCCCGCAGCATCAATGGCGACGCTTTCTCCGACGAGGTGAAGCGGCTGACCATCGAGACCATCAAGCGCGATCTCGGCAAGGTCGACCTGGTGGTCTACAGCCTGGCCGCGCCGCGCCGTACCCATCCGAAGAGCGGCGAAGTGTTCTCCTCGACCCTCAAGCCGATCGGCAAGTCGGTCAGCTTCCGTGGCCTGGACACCGACAAGGAAGTGATCAAGGACGTGGTCCTGGAGGCGGCCAGCGACCAGGAAGTCGCCGATACCGTTGCGGTGATGGGCGGCGAGGACTGGCAGATGTGGATCGACGCGCTGCTGGAGGCCGACGTGCTGGCCGACGGCGCGAAGACCACCGCGTTCACCTACCTGGGCGAGAAGATCACCCACGACATCTACTGGAACGGTTCCATCGGCGCAGCCAAGAAGGATCTCGACCAGAAGGTCCTCGGTATCCGCGACAAGCTCGCCCCGCTGGGCGGCGACGCGCGCGTGTCGGTGCTCAAGGCGGTGGTGACCCAGGCCAGCTCGGCGATCCCGATGATGCCGCTGTACCTGTCGCTGCTGTTCAAGGTGATGAAGGAGCAGGGTACCCACGAGGGTTGCATCGAGCAGGTCGACGGCCTGTACCGGGAGAGCCTGTACGGCGCCGAGCCGCGCCTCGACGAGGAAGGCCGCCTGCGTGCCGACTACAAGGAACTGCAGCCGGAAGTGCAGTCCCGTGTCGAGGAGCTGTGGGACAAGGTAACCAACGAGAACCTTTACGAGTTGACCGACTTCGCCGGCTACAAGAGCGAGTTCCTCAACCTGTTCGGTTTCGAGGTCGCTGGGGTCGACTACGAGCAGGACGTCAACCCGGACGTGCAGATCGCCAACCTGATCCAGGCCTGAGGCCTGTATCCGAGCCGTCCTCGCGACGGCTCCCGCTCCCCCGCACCGGCGCCCAGGCGCCGGTTCGCGTTTTCAGCGACCGGCCACCTGGGCGTTCCGTACGCCGTCGAGGAAGGCCTGGTAGTGCTGCGCGGTTTCCTCCGGGCGTTCGACCATCGGCACGTGTCCGCAGTTTTCCATGATCACCACGCTGGGCCGCTTCAGCAGCGGACGCATCACCTCGATGCTGGAGACGTCCAGCACGCGGTCGCGGTCGCCCCAGAGCAGCAGGGTCGGTGCCTCGATCTTCGGCAGTTCCGGCTCCAGCGGGATGTAGCGCTGGCGCAGTTGTTCGAATATCTGCGCGTTGAACGCCGACGCGGCTACCGCGCGTTCGCCGAGGTAGCGCTTGAGCGGCGCCGGCAGCGGCGGTTGCTGGACGAACACGAAGTCGAGCAGCTTCTGGAAGTCTTCCGGCTGGCGCACCACCAGGGGATTCTCGCCGCGCTCCAGGTCCTCGAACAGTTCGCTCTTGCGCGCCGGCATCACCCCGGCGTTGTCGATCAGCGCCAGCGATAGCACCTGTTCCGGATGGCGCGCCGCGTAGAGCGCGGCGATGTGCCCGCCCATGGAGTTGCCGGCCAGGTGCAGGCGGCGCACGCCGATGGCGGCGGCGAAATTGGCGACTCGCTCGGCCTGGGTGCCGACGTCGTAGCTGGCCTGTTGCGGCTTGCTGCTGTCGCCGAAGCCGGGCAGGTCGAGGGCGACCACATGGTAGCGCTCGGTCAGCGGCCGGGCGAAGCGCAGCCAGTTGTCCTTGTCGGCGCCGAAGCCGTGGATCAGCAACAGGGTCGGGTTCTTCTCCGAGCCACCTTCCAGGTAGGCGATCTCCAGGTTGTCGACCTGCACGCTGTGCTCGCTGAGACCGGCGAGACCGCGCTCGACGGTGCGTACGCTGGCGAGGAGGGTAGCCGGGACGAAGTAGAGGACGCCGGCGGCGACCGCCAGCAGCAGAACCAGACCGAGGAGGAATCGTTTCATGGGTGTCCGAAGGCTTCAGGAAAAAAGGGGCCAGCGCTGAACGCTAGCCGTGCCGGCCCGCTGTCGCAAGCCTTGTGACGAGTCTAGGCGTGCTGCCGGTGGTCGGCGCCGAACCTAAGGACGGCGGTTCATTCGCCGGGTCGATAGAGATGTCGATGCTCGGCGCGGTACAGCGAAGAGTCGGCGAAGCCTTCGGCGGCCAGCACCTCGCCGACCAGGATCAGCGCGGTGCGGCGGAAATTCCTGGCGGCGACCTTGGGCAGGATGTCGCCGAGGGTGCCGCGAACCTGTTCCTGGTCGGGCCAACTGGCCCGGTGGATCACCGCGACCGGGCAGTCGGCGCCGTAGTGCGGCAGCAGTTCCTCGACGATCTTCGCCAGGTGGGCGACGCCCAGGTGGATCGCCAGGGTCGCCCGGTGGCGCGCCAGGTCGCCCAGGCTCTCGCCTTCCGGCATCTTCGTGCGTGCGGCGTAGCGGGTCAGGATCAGCGTCTGGGACACTTCGGGCAGGGTCAGCTCGCAGCCGAGCAGGGCGGCGCAGGCGGCGGTGGCGGTGACCCCGGGGACGATCTCATAGGGGATGCCGAGTTCGCGCAGGTGGCGGATCTGCTCGCCGATGGCGCCGTACAGGGAGGGATCGCCGGAATGCACGCGGGCTACGTCGAGGCCGCGGCGATGGGCTTGCGCGAGTAGCTCGACGATCTGTTCGAGGTCCAGCTCGGCGGTGTTCACCACCTGGCCGGCCTGGTGCCCCTCGAGCAGCGCTTGCGGAACCAGCGAGCCGGCGTAGAGGATCACCGGGCACTGGCGGATCAGGCGCTGCCCCTTGACGGTGATCAGGTCAGGGTCGCCGGGACCGGCGCCGATGAAATAGACGGTCATGGGAGTTCTCGTTCGGTGAGAAGACGTGCCAGGGCGATGCTCGCCCGATCGTCGCTGCGTTTCGCGCCGAGCAGATCGGCGCGACCGCCACCCAGGCGTTCGGCCAGGGCCAGGGCGGCGGCCTCGGCGACGCTGGAGCAGCCGGTTTCGCGCAGCGCGACGGCGGAGGGGCTGAGCAGGCGCGGCTCGTAGTCGTGCAGGACGGCGGGTGCGAGGAAATGCACGGGGCGTTCGAGCAGCGCGGCCAGTTGCCGCAGGCCGGGTTCGTCGCGTTTGCCGTCGATGCTGGCGAGGGCGTCCAGCTCGGCCAGGCTGCGCCCGTGTTCGCCCAGCGTTCGCTCCAGCAGCGCGCGCAGATGCTCGGCGCTACAGCCTCGGCGGCAGCCGATGCCGGCGATCAGCAGGCTGGGGATGGGCAGGGGCATGCGCGCACCGGAGGAAATGGAAGGAGAGGCACTATGGACCCGCGACCGGCAAGGGTCGCGGGTGGCAGGCGGTCAGGCGTCGACGCCGCCCCTGTTGCGCCGGAACAGCCAGGCAGCGGCCAGGCCGAGGGCGGCCCAGAACAGCGCATTGCTGACCAGCGAGGCGACCACGAAACGCTGGGCCAGGGCTTCCGGCGCCAGGCTGGCATGGACCTCGGGCTGCGGCGCGCCGAACAGGTGCGGCAGCGCCAGCAGGACGGCGCCGACCAGCTTCAGCGGCCAGTTGCCGCCGAACACCAGCAGGGCCAGGCCCACCGCGGTGGCGGCGGCGGTGGCGATCCACCAGTACTGGCGTTGCACCAGGTCGGCCGCGGCGGTACCCGGCAGCTCCGGCGGCAGGCCCAGCGACGGCGCCAGGCAGAACACCGCGTAGCCGGCCAGGCCCCAGAGCAGGCCCTGCCAGGTCTGGCCCGGCGCGCGCAGGGTGAAGAGGCCGGCGAGCATCAGGGCGAAGCCGACCGCCACCACCAGGTTGCCGCCGGTGGTGGAGAGGGTACGCTGCCAGCCGTCCTCCGGCTCCCAGGCCTCCTCGTCGTGGACATGGGCGGCGACGCCGGGGGCGTGTTCGTGGGGCTGGGCCGCGACCGGCTCGCTCTTCTCGTAGGTCTCCGCCTCGAGGATCAGCGGGGTGACCCAGAGAATCTGCAGCAGGGTCAGCAGCAGGGCGGCGAGCAGGCCGGCGAAGCCGGCGGTCTGGGCGATGCGCTTGATCATTCTGGTTCCCTCGCGACTCAGTGGCAGGGGAAGCCGGAGCTGTGCCGGGTATCGTGGGCGGCGTTGTGTACCGCGTCGATGTGCGAGAAACCGGCGAAATAGACCAGCAGCGCGCCGAGCAGGCCGGCGCCGATGGCCAGGCTCAGTCGCTTCGACAGGGAGGTGGTGGAGCTGGCGTGCGCCAGGGTGCTGCTGGACATGGTGCGTTCCCTCTGGATTGGCATGGGCGTGGCAGAGGAGTACGCACGAGGAACAGGCCCGGACGGCCCGCTTCACGCTTGCGCCCGCCCACCGCGGGTGAATCAAACGAAAGGTTCCAGGCCGGTCTCCGGGCTCGCGCGCGATGCGCTTACCGTTGCGGGGGCAGCGCCGGACTGGCTCGGAGAGCGTCACCGGCTTCCCGTTTCACCTCGTGCGCGCCGGCACGAGACACCTGGGACAACCCGCCTAGGACAGCATGAAGGACCGCCGGGCGTCAACCGGCCCGATTGACCCTGGCCCGCGCACTGCGTAGCCTTGCCGGTTCGAGGTTCCTCGCCGGCGACGGCGGGGCTAAGAGGGAACGCGGTCGATGCCGCGGCTGCCCCCGCAACTGTGAACGGCGATCGTTCCCCAATGCCACTGCGTGACGCGGGAAGGCGGGGAACCGGCGGAGACGCCAGACCGTGAGCCAGGAGACCTGCCTCGTCGATCCCGTGGCGCGATGCCCGGGGACAAGACTTCCATACAACCGGGCGGGGTGATCCGGTGGCGAATCCGTTGCGCGGCCCCTGCGTCCGCGCCACTCGTCCGCATGCCCGCCGAGCTGAACAAGGGCTGCCCATGAAAACCCTGGCGAAACTCCCCGTCACCATCGTCACCGGCTTCCTCGGCGCCGGCAAGACCACCTTGCTCCGGCACATGCTGGACAACGCCGAAGGCCGGCGCATCGCGGTGATCGTCAACGAGTTCGGCGAACTCGGCATCGACGGCGAGATCCTCAAGCAATGTTCCATCGGCTGCAGCGAAGAAGAGGCGCAGGGCCGCGTTTTCGAGCTGGCCAACGGTTGCCTGTGCTGCACCGTGCAGGAAGAGTTCTTCCCGGTGATGCGCGAGCTGGTGGCGCGCCGCGGCGACCTTGACCAGATCCTCATCGAGACCAGCGGCCTGGCCCTGCCCAAGCCGCTGGTGCAGGCTTTCCAGTGGCCGGAAATCCGCAACGCCTGCACGGTCGACGCGGTGATCACCGTGGTCGACAGTCCGGCGGTGGCGGCCGGTACCTTCGCCGCCCATCCCGAGCAGGTGGACCAGCAACGCCGCCAGGACCCCAACCTCGACCATGAATCGCCGCTGCACGAACTGTTCGAGGACCAGTTGGCCAGTGCCGACCTGGTGATCCTGAACAAGGCCGACCAGCTCGACGCCGAGGCCCTGGCGCGGGTCCGCGCGGAGATCGCCGGGGAGCTGCCGGCGGCGGTGAAGATCGTCGAGGCGAGCCGGGGCGAGCTGCCGCTGCCGGTCTTGCTGGGACTCAACGCCGAGGCCGAGCTGCACATCGACGGCCGGCCGACCCACCACGACCACGAAGGCCACGAGGACCACGACCACGACGAGTTCGACTCCTTCCACGTCGATCTCCCCGAGGTGGAGGAAGCTGCGCTGCTCGAGGCCCTCGGCGAGCTGGTGGAGCGTCACGACATACTTCGCATCAAGGGTTTCGCCGCCATTCCGGGCAAGCCCATGCGCCTGTTGGTACAGGGCGTCGGCAAGCGCTTCGACAGGCATTTCGACCGCAAGTGGCTGGCCGACGAAGTCCGCAGCACCCGGCTGGTGGTGATCGGCCAGGAGCTGGACCAGGCCGCCATTGCCAACCAGCTGCGCACAGCGCTTGCCTGATCCGTGATCCCCGGCCGGGGCCGGCGATGGCGATTCGCCGGCCCCAGCTTCTTGCGTCCTACCGGTAGAACGTCCATGCACCTGTTGCGCACCCAACCCGGCGGCTTCGTTCCCGACGACGGCATCGCCCACCTGGCCCAGACTCCCGCCGAGCTGGTGATCCTCTGCAGCGGCGATTCGCACCTCGCATTGCTGGCCGAGGCCGCCCGTGCGCTGCCGGACGACTACCCGAGCCTGCGCCTGGCCAACCCCATGCAGTTGCAGAACCACGCCTCGGTGGACCTCTACGTCGAGGAAGTGCTGCGGCACGCGCGGGTGATCCTGCTTTCGCTGCACGGCGGCATCGGCTACTGGCGCTACGGCGTGGAGCAACTGGTGGCGCTGGCCGAGCGCGGCGCGCTGCTGATCCCGGTGCCCGGCGACGACCGCCCCGACCCGGAGCTGAGCGCCCTTGGCAACCTGCCGGCGGAGCAGGCCGAGCGCTTCTGGCAATACTTGCGCCAGGGCGGCCTGGAGAACGCCGGGCAGTTCTACCGCTGCCTGGCCAGCCAGTGCCTCGGCCGCGACTACGCCTGGCGCGAACCGCAGGCGCTGCCGCGGGTGGCACTGTTCCATCCACGGCATGCCGAGGCGACCCTGGAACACTGGCGTGCCGACTGGCAGGCCGGGCGTCCGGTGGTCGCGTTGCTGTTCTATCGCACCCACCTGCAGGCAGCCAACACCGCCTTCATCGCACGTTTCTGCGAACGCCTCGCGGCGCAGGGGCTCAACCCGTTGCCGATCGCGCTGGCCAGCCTCAAGGAAAGCGCCTGCCTGGCGCAGGTGGAAGACTGGCTGGAGCGCAGCGACGCCGCGCTGATCGTCAATACCACCGGTTTCGCCCAGTCCAATCCGGAGGCGCCCGAGTTGCGTCCGTTCCGTCGCGACGTGCCGGTATTGCAGGCGATCTGCTCGCTGGACAACCGCCCGCTCTGGCTGGACAACCCGCAAGGCCTGGGGCCGCGCGACCTGGCCATGCACGTGGCGCTGCCGGAGCTGGACGGGCGCATCGTCACCCGGCCGATCAGTTTCAAGGGCCTGGCCTGGCGCAGCGAACGCAGCGAGAGCGACGTGGTCTGCTATCTCGCCGACGACGAGCGCATGGATTTCGTCGCCGAACTGGCGCGGCGCTGGGCCGAGCTGGCGCGCAAGCCAAACGCGGAAAAACGGGTGGCGCTGGTGCTGGCCAACTACCCGACCCGCGATGGCCGGATCGGCAATGGCGTCGGCCTGGACACCCCGGCGGCGGCGCTGAACATCCTTCGTGCCCTGCGCCAGCAGGGCTATCCGGTCGACGGACTGCCCGCCAGCGGAACCGAGCTGATCCGCCAGTTGCTCGGCGGCGTCAGCAACGACCTGGAGCATCTCGACCTACGGCCCTGCGCCCAGAGCCTGGCGCTGGACGACTACCTGGCCTGCTTCGCACGCCTGCCGGAGCGCAATCGCCAGGCGGTGCTGGCGCGCTGGGGCGAGCCGCAACAGGACCCGATGTTCCGCGACGGACGGATGATGGTCGCCGGCCTGCGCTATGGCCTGACCTTCGTCGGCATCCAGCCGGCGCGCGGCTATCAGCTCGATCCGGCGGCGGTCTACCACGATCCCGACCTGGTGCCGCCGCACGGCTACCTGGCGTTCTACTTCTGGCTGCGCCACGCCTACCGCGCCGATGCCCTGCTGCACGTCGGCAAGCACGGTAACCTGGAATGGCTGCCGGGCAAGGGAGTCGGCCTGTCCGCCGAATGCTGGCCGGACGCGTTGCTCGGTCCGCTGCCGAACATCTATCCGTTCATCGTCAACGATCCGGGGGAGGGCGCCCAGGCCAAGCGCCGCACCCAGGCGGTGATCATCGACCACCTGATGCCGCCGCTGACCCGCGCCGAGAGCTACGGCCCGCTGCGCGACCTGGAGCGCCTGGCCGACGAGTTCTACGATGCCTCGCTGCTCGACCCGCGCCGCGCCGAACAGTTGCGCGGCGAGATTCTCGTCCTCCTGCGCGACAACCGTCTCGACCGCGAGATCGGCTTGCAGCTCAGCGACGATCCGGACAGCTGGCTGCCGCAGCTGGACGCCTATCTCTGCGACCTGAAGGAGTCGCAGATCCGCGACGGCCTGCATGTGTTCGGCGAGTCGCCGAGCGGGCGATTGCGCCTGGATACCCTGCTGGCGCTGCTGCGGGTTCCGCGCGGCGATGGCAAGGGCGCCAACGCCGGGTTGCTGAAGAGCCTGGCGGACGACCTTGGCCTGGGCTTCGATCCGCTGGCCTGCGACATGGGCGAGGCCTGGCAGGGCGCGCGGCCTGCCTGCCTGGAAGAGCGGGGCGGGGAGCCCTGGCGTACTCTCGGGGATACCCGCGAACGCCTGGAATTGCTGGCGTTGCACTGGATAGAACGCTGCCTGGGCGGCGAATCGCCGCCTGCCACCTGGCGTGCCAGCGGCGAGGTGTTGCGCGGCTTGTGCGAACAGGTGGCACCGACCCTGGACGCCTGTGGCGGGGCCGAGATCGACGGGCTGCTGGCAGCCCTCGAAGGGCGCTTCGTACCGGCCGGTCCGAGCGGCGCGCCGAGTCGCGGGCGACTCGACGTGCTGCCCACCGGACGCAACTTCTTCTCGGTGGACGTGCGCAACCTGCCGACCCCGACCGCCTGGCGCATCGGCTTCCAGTCGGCCAACCTGCTGCTCGAGCGTCACCTGCAGGAACATGGCGATCACCTGCGCCAGCTCGGCCTCTCGGTGTGGGGCACGGCGACCATGCGCACCGGCGGCGACGACATCGCCCAGGCCCTGGCCCTGCTCGGCGTGCGACCGGTCTGGCAGGCCGGCAGCCAGCGCGTCGCCGATTTCGAGATCCTCCCGGTCTCCCTGCTGGACCGCCCGCGGGTCGACGTGACGCTGCGGGTCTCCGGGTTCTTCCGCGACGCCTTCGCCAACCTGATCCGCCTGTTCGATGCGGCGGTGCAGGCGGTCGCCGAGCTGGACGAGGCGGAGGAGCTGAACCCGCTGGCCGCTCGCGTACGCCTGGAGCGCCAGCGCCTCGAGGCGCAGGGCACGGCGCCGGCGGAGGCGCGCCGGCAGGCCGGCTGGCGGATCTTCGGCGCCAAGCCGGGTGCCTACGGCGCCGGCGTGCAGGGCGCAATCGAAGAGCGGCTGTGGGAGACCCGCGCCGACCTTGCCGAGGTCTACCTGAACTGGGGCGGCTACGCCTACGGTGCCGCCGACGACGGCACGCCGGCGCGGGAACGCTTCGCCCAGCGCCTGGAACGCCTGCAGGCGGTGCTGCACAACCAGGACAACCGCGAGCACGACCTGCTCGATTCCAACGACTACTACCAGTTCCAGGGCGGCATGCTGGCGGCGGTGGAAACCCTGCGCGGCGCGCCGGTGGCCAGTTACCACGGCGACCACAGCCAGCCGGACAACCCGCGCATCCGCACGCTCAAGGAAGAACTCAACCGGGTGGTGCGGGCGCGGGCGGTGAATCCGAAGTGGATCGCCGGGATGAAGCGCCACGGCTACAAGGGCGCCTTCGAACTGGCGGCGACGGTGGACTACCTGTGCGCCTTCGATGCCACCAGCGAGCTGATCGACGACCACCAGTACGCGCTGCTGGCCGACGCCTACCTGCTCGACGCGGAGACCCGCGAGTTCGTCCGCCAGCACAATCCGCAAGCCTTGCGCGACATGGCCGAGCGCCTGGTGGAGGCGCAGCGGCGCGGGCTCTGGCAGGAGCCGGGGGCCTATCGCGAGGCCCTGGAGAACCTGCTGCTGGACGTCGAAGAGGAATAGCGGAGCGGCATGGCCGCTCCCACCGCTTTCAGCGCCGCTCGGCGAGCCGCCGGGCGGCGTCGCGGAGAATCCGCTCGGTGCCTTCCCAGCCGAGGCAGCCGTCGGTGATCGAGACGCCGTAGCGCAGTTCGCCGCCAAGCGCCTGGCAACCGTCGAACAGGTGGCTTTCCAGCATTACCCCGACCAGGTCGCTGGCGCCGGCCAGGCGCTGGTCCAGCACGCTGGCGAGGACGCCGGGCTGGTTCAGCGGGTTCTTGCCGCTGTTGGCGTGACTGCAATCGACCATCATCCGCGTGGCGATGCCCTGGCTTTCCAGGGCCTGGCGCACGGCCTGCACCTGCTCGGGGCCGTAGTTCGAACCGTGGCGGCCGCCGCGCAGCACCACATGGGTGTCCGGATTGCCGCGGGTCTCGATCAGCGCCGGGTGACCGTGCGGGTCGAGGCCGAAATGGCGGTGGCCGTGGGCCGCCGAACGGATCGCGTCGCAGGCGATGCCGACGCCGCCGTCGGTGCCGTTCTTGAAGCCCACCGGCAGGCCGAGGCCGCTGACCAGCTCGCGGTGGATCTGCGATTCGCTGGTGCGCGCGCCGATCGCCGCCCAGCTCAGCAGGTCGTCGAAGTAGCCGGCGGCCAGCGGTTGCAGGAGTTCGGTGGCCAGCGGCAGGCCGAGGCGCAGCATGTCCAGCATCAGTTGCCGGGACAGCGCCAGGCCGGCGGCCATGTCGTCGCTGCCATCCAGGTGCGGATCGTAGGCGAGGCCCTTCCAGCCCACCGTGGTGCGTGGCTTTTCCACGTAGGCGCGCATCACCAGGAACAACTGGCCGTCGAGTTCGTCGCTCAGCGCGGCGAGGCGTTCGGCGTATTCGAGGGCGGAGCGGGGATCGTGGATCGAACAGGGACCGACTACCACCAACAGGCGCGGGTCGTCGCCGTCGAGGATGGCGCGGATGGCGTCGCGGCTGGCGGCGACCTGGCTGGCCAGCTCCAGCGGCAACGGCTGGCGGGCCTTGAGTTCGAGCGGGCTGGGCAGGCGTTCCAGGGCGGTACGGGCAGTGGCGCTGGGCAGGGCGACGGCCTGGACGTTCGGCGAAAGGGTGGTCAGTGCGGATACGGATGAGTTCATGGTCTGGCTTCCTGGGCTGGCGGCGGGCGTCCCGCGCGCGTCGTGCCCTATCGAGGTGTTCGGCAATGTCGTGGGTTGGCGAGCGGCTGGCGGCCGTCGCTAAATCGCCAGGTGTTGAGCGGGTAGCCAGTGCGGTAGCGGTATGCGGTCATGATCGATGTCCTGTGCGTTGGTCTGTGGTTGTGGCCTTGTGGGCCGGAAAAACGGGCCGGAAAAACAAAACCCCCGGTCGGGGAGCCGACCGGGGGTTTGCGTGTGCAGGGTAGGCGTCCCGTATACCGTGGGCGCCGTTGGGGTATCAGGCGCCGGAGTGGCTAAACCAATACCCGAAGAAATACGCGGCACGGGGTGCCTGCGGCGCACGCGCGCGCAACGACAAACCAGGGCGCGAGGCACTGGAATGCAGGTGCGGATGGCGGGTGTGCGGCATGGGTTTCTCCCGTGAACGAGTCCCGAGCTTACTGCAAGCGAGGCGGCCGGTTCAACGACTGTTTCACGGTTCGATACCGGCGCCGCCGGCCTGATAGACTTGGCGGTCCGTATTTCCGTCCGTCCGCCGCAGGAATCCCCATGAGCGCTACCGTGCATTACCCCCTGTCCGCCGTGGTCGCCGCCGACGAACTGAAGCTGGCGCTGTGCCTGGCCGCGGTCGATCCGGCGATCGGCGGGGTACTGATCGAGGGGCCGCGCGGAATGGCCAAGTCGACCCTGGCGCGGGGCGTCGCCGAACTGCTGCCGGCGGGCGAGTTCGTTACCCTGCCGCTGGGCGCCAGCGAGGAGCGCATCGTCGGCAGCCTCGACCTGGACGCCGCCCTCGGCGAAGGTCGCGCGCGGTTTTCCCCAGGCGTGCTGGCCAAGGCCGACGGCGGCGTGCTCTACGTCGACGAAGTGAACCTGCTGCCGGACCACCTGGTGGACTTGTTGCTCGACGTCGCCGCCAGCGGCGTCAACCTGGTCGAGCGCGATGGCATTTCCCACCGGCATCCGGCGCGTTTCGTGCTGATCGGCACGATGAACCCGGAAGAGGGCGAACTGCGCCCGCAACTGCTCGACCGTTTCGGCCTCAACGTGCGTCTCGATACCCAGCCGCCGCCGGCCGAGCGGGCAGAGATCATCCGTCGCCGGCTGGCCTTCGATGCCGACCCGCAGGCCTTCGTCGAACGCTGGGAAGGCCAGCAGGACACCCTGCGCCGCCGTTGCGCCGAGGCGCGCCGGCGGCTGGCGCGGATTCCCCTGGACGATGCGGCGCTGGACAGCATCGCTCGACGCTGCTTCGAGGCGGCTGTCGATGGCCTGCGCGCCGACCTGGTCTGGCTGCGCGCGGCGCGCGCCCATGCGGCCTGGCGCGGCGGCGAGCGGATCGAGGCGGAGGACATCGATGCGGTGGAACATTTCGCCCTGCTGCATCGCCGTCGCCAGTCGAACCCGCCATCATCGGCGGCCAATCCACCGCCACCGCCCGCGGCGGCCCCTGTCGCGCTCCCGGAGCGCACCGGCGACGGCGAAGGGCAGTGGGGCGAATTGCCGGCTCGGCCGGTGGCCATGGGGACCGCCCGCGAGCTGCCGCGCTGGCCAAAAAAGCCCTGAGCATCCGCCCGCGCTCGGTCATGGGTGCGGATGCCAGGAGCAGACCCGGAGCCCTGCGCGGCGGACTTGGCGGCGCCCTGAGCCAGGGTGCGGAGGGCGCCATCCAATGGTTGCCGACCCTGCTGCGTGGACGTCCCCGACAGCGTCGCGACCTGCTTCGCCAGCCGCGCAGCCGGCGCCCGGGCGAACTCTGGCTGGTGATCGTCGATGCCTCCGCCAGCACCCGCCGGTACGGCGCCCTGGCCCAGGCCAAGGGAGTGTTGGCGACGCTGTTCGAGGAGGCTTATCGGCAGCGCATCCGCCTGGCCGTGCTGCATGCCACCGGGCAGCAGGCGCAATGGCTCTGGCAGGGGCAGAAGGCCTCGCGGGAGTTGCAGGACTGGCTGCACCAGCTGGGCGCCGGCGGCGGTACGCCGCTGCTCGACGCCCTGCACCAGGCCGCTGGCTGGCTGGCGCGCCGACAGCGGCAGAAACCCGCCGAGCATCAGCGTCTGCTGGTGCTTACCGACGGCCGTCTGCGCGACTGGCCGGCGCTGCCGGAGGCTGCCTGCCCGAGCCTGCTGGTCGACCTCGAAAGCGGCCCGTTGCGCCTGGGCAAGGCCGAGCGCCTGGCCCGGGAACTGGGGGCCGAGTATCGGCATATCAGTGAATTGAACGAAGTCTGAGGGCGTTTCGGCGAGTCCTGCGGCTTTTTCGGTCAAATTGTATTTCGACTGTAATTCAATAAATATTATGCGCGTAATATCTTCCTGCGATCCAGCCAATCCATCTCACGGAGATATCCTCATGTCGCCGATTTCAGTCGTTATCGCCGGTTACGCCCGTTCGCCGTTCCACTTCGCCAGGAAAGGCGCGCTGGTCGATATCCGCCCGGATGACCTGGCCGCCGCGGTGCTCAAGGGGCTGGTGGAGAAACTCGATCTCGACCCTGCGCTGCTGGAGGACGTGGTCATGGGCTGCGCCTATCCGGAGGCGGAACAGGGCATGAACATCGCGCGCATCGCCAGTTTCCGTGCCGGCTTCCCGCAGAGCCTCGGCGGTGCGACCCTCAACCGTTTCTGCGGTTCGTCCATGAGCGCCGTCCACTACGCCGCCGGGCAAGTCCTGCTGGGCGCCGGAGAAGCCTTCATCGCCGCCGGGGTAGAGTCGATGACCCGGGTGCCGATGGGCGGCTTCAACCTGTCGCCCAATCCCGCGTTGCTGCAGGACTATCCGGCGGTATACATGAGCATGGGGCAGACCGCCGAGAATGTCGCCGAGCGCTACGCCGTCAGCCGCGTCGAGCAGGAAGAGATGGCCGTACGCTCCCACGCCAAGGCAGTCGCCGCGCGCGAGGCCGGCTTGCTGCGCGAGGAGATCGTCGCCATCGACACCCCCGCCGGCCGGGTCGCCGAGGATGGCTGCATCCGCCCGGGCACCAACCTGGAGAGCCTGGCCCAGTTGAAGCCGGCGTTCGGCGGCAGCGTCACCGCCGCCACCTCGTCGCCGCTCACCGATGGCAGCGCCGCGCTGCTGGTCTGTAGCGAGGACTTCGCGCGCTGCCACGGGCTGGTGATCCTGGCGCGGATCAAGGCGGTGGCGGTGGCCGGTTGTGCGCCGGAGATCATGGGCATGGGGCCGGTGCAGGCGACGCGCAAGGTTCTGCAACGGGCCGGGCTGGGCATCGCCGACATCGACCTGGTGGAGATCAACGAGGCCTTCGCCAGCCAATCCATCGCCTGCATCCGCGAACTGGGGCTGGACATGGACAGGATCAACCTGGATGGCGGCGCCCTGGCCATCGGTCATCCGCTGGGCGCCACCGGCGCGCGGATCACCGGCAAGGCCGCTGCGTTGCTGCGGCGCACCGGCGGGCGCTATGCCATCGCCACCCAGTGCATCGCCGGCGGCCAGGGCGTGGCGACCCTGCTGGAAGCGGTGGAGTGATCGCGCGCCGATGAAAAAAGGCCCGGTGGATGAGCCGGGCCTGGATGGGGAACCTGCGCCGGCGGCCCGGCGCAGGGTAGTCGCGGTTACTTGATGAAGTCGTGACCCCAGCGTTCGATCTGGCTGGCGCTCTTCTGCATCTGCAGCGACCGCGATTGTGCTTTCTGGCCGGCGGCGGCGATCTCATCGTCGACCACCTTGGTCGACAGCGACAGCCAACTGGTCACGAAGGCCATGGCGTCGCTGTGGATCTCCAGGGCGTCCTGGTTGATGTTGGCGATGCCGTCGCACTTGCTGTGGTAGCACTCGTCGTAGGCCTTGCCGGCGGTGCCGCCGTACTTCTGCGCCTGCTCTTCGGTCTTCAGGCCCTCGGCGCCGGTGAACAGGCCGCCGAAGGCGATGCCGCTGTTGAAGAACTCGGCGTAGTCGGAGCGGAAGTCGATCTCGGTGCCTTCCGATTGCTGGCCGCGCAGGCGGAAGTAGGCTTCGAACAGGCGCTCGATGGCGGCCGAGCCGGGCGGACCCTGGAGGCCGAAGTCGGAACCGTCGCCGTCATAGATGAAGTTGCCGAAGTTCGGCGAGCCGATCATGTCGAAGTTCAGGTAGGCCTTGATCTTCTTCTTCTCTTCCGGGGCGAGGTTCTGCACGTAGTGGGTCGAGCCCACCAGGCCGGCTTCCTCGGCGCCCCACCAGGCGAAGCGCACCTTGTTGACCGGCAGCGCCTTGGCCAGCAGCACGGCCATCTCCAGTTGGGCGGCGCTGCCCGAACCGTTGTCGTTGATACCGGGGCCTTCGAACACCGAGTCGAGGTGCGCGCCGACCATCACCACGTTGTTCGGGTTGCCGCGACGGGTCTCGGCGACCACGTTGTAGGTCTCGGTCTTCTTGCGTACCACGTCGACCACCAGGTGCAACTGCAGGTCCGGGGTCTGCGACCAGGCCACGCCGTTGTCGTAGGTGGCGAAGATCACCGGGATGCCGCCCTCGTAGGACTCGCCCACGGTGACGTTCTCCAGGCCCTTGCGGTCGTCGGTGTTGCCCTGGTTGAAGATGATCACCCCGGCGGCGCCGGCGGCCGCGGCGTTCTCGGCCTTCTGCTCGAAGTTGCAGGTGCCGCGCTGGATCAGCGCGATCGAGCCGGCCGGGAAGTTGGCGAAGTCTTCCGCCTCGCAACCGCTGGTGGAGGTGTTGCCGGCGCCGAGGGACAGGTCCACCGGGACCACCTTGGCGGTGACGTCGCCTGCCTCGGTCTGCGACAGGTAGGTGAAGTCCTTCTCCCATTCGTAGGTGACCGGCTGCGGCACGGTGGCGCTCAGGCTACCCGGGCCTTTCGGGTAGTAGGCGGTGAACGGGAAGGGCTGCACGCTGACCTTGTAGCCGGCTTTCTGCAGGGTCTGCTTCACGTAGTCGACGGAGGCCTGGTAGCCCGGCGTGGCGGCGGCGCGGTTGCCGTCGTTGAGACTGGCGATGTCCTCCAGCTTCTGCAGGCGCTTGACCACGTTGCTGGCTTGCAGGCAGCGCGGCAGGCCAAGCGGGGTGCTGACCAGCAACGGCGATTTGCAGATCGACGGGTTGGGTTTGCCGGGCGTCCAGAACTCGGTGAACTGTTGCGCTTCCGAAGGTGCCGCCAGGGATGCGGCGGAAACCGAGAGGGCGAGGGCGCCGAGTGCGTATCTGAGATTGTTCTTGTTGCTCATGAGACTCCGTTCCTTGTGAGGCGATGATCGATAAGCCGTTGATGGCATGGCGCTATTGCCCGAAATGCCGCCTCGGGCACGGCCTGACTGCCAGACTAGGAGCGCTTTCCGGGCTGTCCTGGCGTAATTCCTGAAATGTGAATTTCATCAACTTTTTGTGGAAGAATTGCTGATAGCTCGCTGGCGGGATGGAGGGCGGCTTTCTATCGTTAATGCCCTTCGGCGCGGGCCCATAGCCGTTGGTCGGGCTGGGAGGATGGTGCAGCAGGAAGGAAACCGTCTGGCGCGCGGATAAGCGCGCGAGCGGAGTGGCTGGCACCAGCGCTGTCACAGATTTGTCGGAAATTTTGTATACATTTGTCTGGATATTTTCGGATCGAATTGTCTACAGTGTGCGCACAACAATAAAAGCGAGAACAGCGCACCATGAAAACGACGTCCTCCGGAACCCCACCCGTTCCACGGCCTGAAGACGAGAACCTCGGTGTCGGCGCCAACATGGCCTACGGCCTGCAACATGTGCTGACCATGTATGGCGGTATCGTCGCGGTCCCCCTGATCCTCGGCCAGGCCGCCGGCCTCGCGCCCGGCGACATCGGCCTGCTGATTGCCGCTTCGCTGTTCGCCGGCGGCCTGGCGACCCTGTTGCAAACGCTCGGCGTGCCGTTCTTCGGCTGTCAGTTGCCGTTGGTCCAGGGGGTGTCCTTCGCTGGCGTGGCGACCATGGTGGCGATCATCGGCAGCGGTGGCAGCGGCGGCATTCCCGCAGTGCTCGGCGCGGTGATGGCGGCCTCGCTGATCGGGTTGCTGATCACGCCGATCTTCTCGCGCATCACCAAATTCTTCCCGCCGCTGGTGACCGGCATCGTCATCACCACCATCGGCCTGACCCTGATGCCGGTCGCCGCGCGCTGGGCGATGGGCGGCAACAGCCACGCGCCGGACTTCGGCAGCATGGCTAACATCGGCCTGGCGGCGATCACCCTGGTCATCGTGCTGCTGCTGAGCAAGCTCGGCAGCGCCTCGATCTCGCGCCTGTCGATCCTCCTGGCGATGGTCATCGGCACCGTCATCGCGGTGTTCCTCGGCATGGCCGACTTCTCCAAGGTCACCGAAGGCCCGCTGGTGGCGTTTCCCACGCCGTTCCACTTCGGCATGCCGACCTTCCAGGTCGCCGCGATCATCTCGATGTGCATCGTGATCATGGTGACCCTGGTGGAAACCTCGGCGGACATCCTCGCGGTAGGCGAGATCATCGACACCAAGGTCGACTCGCGGCGCCTGGGCAACGGCCTGCGCGCGGACATGTTCTCCAGCATGCTGGCGCCGATCTTCGGCTCCTTCACCCAGAGCGCCTTCGCCCAGAACGTCGGCCTGGTGGCGGTGACCGGGATCAAGAGCCGCTACGTGGTCGCCACCGGTGGGTTGTTCCTGGTGATCCTCGGCCTGCTGCCGGTGATGGGCCGGGTGATCGCCGCGGTGCCCACCGCCGTGCTCGGCGGCGCCGGCATCGTGTTGTTCGGCACGGTCGCCGCCAGCGGCATCCGCACCCTGTCGAAGGTGGACTACCGCAACAACATGAACCTGATCATCGTCGCCACTTCGATCGGCTTCGGTATGATCCCGATCGCCGCGCCGACCTTCTACGATCACTTCCCCAGTTGGTTCGCCACCATCTTCCATTCCGGCATCAGTTCCTCGGCGATCATGGCGATCCTGCTCAACCTGGCGTTCAACCACTTCACCGCCGGCAACTCCGACCAGCAGTCGGTGTTCGTCGCCGCCAGCGAGCGGACCCTGCGCTACCAGGACATCGCCGCCCTGCACGAAGGCGACTATTTCCTCGACGGCAAGCTGTACGACGCCCAGGGCAACGAAGTGCCGCTGGCCGGCGACGACAGCCATGGCGCGCCGCCGCGACGGCGCAGCGAAACCGCTGAAGCCGGCAGCGCCTGAGCCGCGCCGCGATGAACGACGGCCCTCCTTGCGAGGGCCGTTTTCGTTGTGCGCTTCAGAACAGCGCCTTGCCGCGGTCCAGGCGCTGGTCCACCAGCCATTTGCCGTGGGCGATGGAGGCGCGCTGGGCGTTTTCCAGGTCGGCGAGGAAGGCGAAGCGCACGGGCAGGGCGATGCGCTTGCTGGTGTGGCCTTCGGGATCGGTGATGTGGCAGCCGCCGGCCCAGGGCGTGGGAATGCCCGGATGCTCGACGACGTCGGCGGTGATGGTGTAGCTGCGGTGCTGGCAGTGCAGGCTGGCCATGGCATGCTCCTCTCTGTCGGAGGCCGACCCGGCTACCTGCGCGACGCCTGTGGTTGCCACGGAGGAGCCTCGGGGCGGCGAGGTTTTCCCTGCGTGTCCCTACCTCTATAGCAGATCGTCGCCGATCCGCCGCGAGAGCCGACGAAGGGCCCCGCTCAGCGGCGCTGGCGACGGCCGAGCATGCGCTCCAGGGTGCCGTCGCGGCGGACCCACTGGTGATAGCCGGCGGCGAGCGCATGGAGCAGCACCACCGAGGTGCTCAGCCACAGGCCGACCATGCGGTGAACGGCGTCGAAGGGCTTCTCGAATGCCTCCCAGCTCAGGTTCCAGGTTTGCGAAATCCAGGCGAACAGCGCGGTGTCCTTGAAGCTGGGTACCACGAACAGGCCGAAGTCGGTGGGCAGGCGGGTGCCGACGTAGCCGGTGAGCGGCATCACCAGCATCAAGGCATACAGCGACAGGTGCGCGTAGTGCGCCAGGCGGTGCTCCAGCGGCGTCCCGGGGACCGCTGGCAGGCGCGGCCCGCGCAGCCGCGAGACGATCCGAGGGACCAGCAGCAGGCCGACCAGCAGGCCCAGCACCCAGTGCAGGTTGAGTACCGGCAGGCGCTGTGGGTGGTCGTGGCCGAGCACCCAGATGACGAAATAGGCCAGCACGATCGCGCCGATGAAACAGAACGCCATGCTCCAGTGCAGCAGGCGGGTGGACAGGCTGTAGACGGTCGCTGGATGCGTCACGGGAATGCCTCGCAGAGAGTGAAGGCGTGCAATCTATGAAACGTCCGGAGAGCGATCAAACGTATTTATGGATAATCGATAACGGAAAACTTAATCGAAACTTTCAAATGTGACGTTATTGCACCGAAACAGTGCTGCGAGTCGCTTTTTTCCGAAACGGAAGCTACTTGGCGGAATAATTCCGGGTCGGGATCATTGTAAGTTGGTTTTTCCTTCGCCCCGGCACTCGCGCCACGCCGGCAGAGCCTGGGGCGGGGCGCGGCTGACCCCCAAGCATTATCGGGAAATATATTCCGTTGTCTTTCCGCTGACGTTTTGCCGACAGCAAGCTGACACAGATGTAATTGAACTCGATCGCTTCGTTTCTATAGTCTTCGAACACTTCGCCGTGCACTTTCAAGGACGGCAAGTGCATATCCTGCGTCTTTTCCGCCATGACGATTCTCGAGGTGAGAGCATGAGTAGTGAGCACGATGGCAAGGACCAGGACGACCTGTTCTCCCCGTTGCCTTACCTGCTGGTTTCCGGCGCTGTCGTGCTCATGACCCTGCTGCTGCGCTGCCTGTTCTGCCCGGGCGAGCAGTTCTGATCGCCCGGACCGGGACGACTCAGCGACCGCGGCTGAGGAAGTCGATCACCAGGCGATTCATCGGCGCGGCGCACTCTTCCGGCAGCCAGTGGCCGCAGCCGGGCAGGACATGGCCTTCGACGTCGTCCGCATAGGCTTTCATCTGCTCCAGCTGGAACGTGCCCATGCCGCCGTGGCCGCCGCCGGCGAGGGTCATGGTTGGCATCTGCAGGCGGGTCTTCGCCAGTTCGGCGTTCTGCCGCACGCTCTCGTTCAACGCGCGGTAGTACTCGAACGAGGCGTTCAGGCTGTGCGGCTTGGCGTACGACCTGGCGTACAGATCCAGCAGGCGCTCGCTGAACACCTCGGTGTTGCTGGCATGGGACTTGATGAAGTGCTCGAGGAAGAAGCGTTCCTTGCCGGCGATCAGGGTTTCCGCCAGGCGGTCGTCGGCGGCGAAGAAACTGAAGTGCCAGACCAGCGACTCGCCCTGGGCGGTGAAGGCCGGGAAGCGGTAGATCCGCGCGTCCGGGATCGGCGCTTCCATGTACACCAGGCGGGCGATGTCGGCCTGGTTCTTCACCACCATCGGGTAGGTGTTCCAGATACCGATGTCGTGGGCCACCAGGTCGAACGGGCGATCCGGGCTGAATTGCCGGGCCAGCTTGTGCAGGTAGACGGCGACCTGTTCGCCGCTATAGCCGGTCTTCGGCGGCTCGGACTGGCCGAGGCCGGGCAGGTCCGGCGCGATCACGGTGAAGCGCTTGGCCAGTTCCGGCATCAGTTGGTGCCATTCGTACCAGGTCTGGCCGAAACCGTGTACCAGCATCACCAGCGGCCCCTGGCCGCCTTTCACGTAGTGCAGCTTCACGCCGTCGACTTCCCGGTAGGCGCTTTCGAAGCCATTCGGGACGGGGAATTCCTCGGCGGCGAAGCCGCCCAGGGAGAAGGTCAGGGCGATGCCGGCCAGGAGGCCGCGGCAGAGTCTATCGAGGATCATGGTTGTGCTTCCTTGGTGGGCTCAGTGAGGGATTTGGCCGCCGAGGGACGGCTCGGTGGCAGCTTGGCGTGGCGCCAGCATCAGCAGCAGGGCCACGGCCATCGCCGCCAGGCAGACCAGCGCGCCGACCTCGCCGAGCGGCGCCAGGCCGCTGCCGTCGATCACCCGGCTGCCGGCGAGGGCGCCGATGCCGATCCCGGCGTTGCAGGCGGAGATGTTCAGCGAGGCGGCGAACGCTGGGGCCCGCGGCGCGGACTTCATCACCCGCACCTGGCCGACGATGAACAGTGCTGCCTGGGCCACGCCCCAGGTCGCCAGGGTGGCGGCGAGCAGCCAGGCGTTGCCGAGGGTCGGCACCAGGGCGAGCATGCCCAGCGCCATCAGCAGGACGAACAGCAGGGTTGCGCCCAGTGGGCTGCGATCCACCAGGCGCCCGCCGAGCCAGTTGCCGAGCAGGCCTACCGCGCCGAAGCCCATCAGCGTCCAGCCGACCAGCGAACCGCTGAAGCCGGCCAGGCGCTGGAGGATGTCGGCCAGGTAGGTGTAGGGGGTGAACATGCCGGTGAAGACCAGCAGCGACAGCAACAGGTGGCCGAGCACCAGCGGTTGGCGCAACACGCTCGCCTGGCTGCGCAGCGAGACGCCCGGCCGTCCGGGAATGCGCGGCAGCCAGGCGGCCAGCAGCAGCGCCTTGGCCAGGGCCAGCGCGGCGAGTGCGGCGAATGCCAGGCGCCAACTCCAGGCGTCGGCGATCAGCGTGCCGATGGGAATGCCAAGTACGGTGGCGGCGACGATGCCGAAGAACACCAGCGCCACGGCGCGCCCTTCGCGCGAGGGGCCGGCCAGGTGCGCGGCGGTTTCGCTGGCCATGGCCCAGAACACCGGGAGCGCCAGGGCCGGGACGAAGCGCGCCACGGCCATCGTCCAGATATCGCCGGCCACGGCGGCCAGCGCATTGGCCGCGGCGAACAGCAGCAGGCAGGCGACGAACAGCCGCTTGCGTTCGACGCCCGCCAGCGCGGCGGTGAGGAACGGACCGAAGGCGGCGACGCTGAAGGCGAACAGGCTGACCAGCAGGCCGGCCTGGGCGACGCTGACCTGGAGGTCTGCGGCAAGCGCCGGGAGCAGGCCGACGATGACGAACTCGGTGGTCAGGATGGTGAAGCCGGCGGCGGCCAGCAGGAGGATCGGCAATAGCACGGCAAGACTCCTCCGCGAGCGCAGCCGTGGCCGCGCCCGGGAACGATGCATGGGAGGGAAGGGAATCAGGCCGTAGCGGACTGGCCGAGGGTCGGGTAATCGGTGTAGCCGGCAGCGTCGCCACCGTAGAACCGCGCCTGGTTGGCCTCGGCCAGCGGCGCGCCGAGACGGATCCGCTCGACCAGGTCGGGGTTGGCGATGAACGGCCGGCCGATCGCCACCGCGTCGGCCAGTCCGGCCTGGAGTATCGCTTCGGCGCGCTCGGCGTCGTAGTTGCCGCAGACGATCAGCGGCGCGCGGAAGCGTTCGCGCAGGCGCTCGCGGAAGCCTTGCGGGTAGGCCGGGCCGCCGCTCCATTCCCACTCGGCCAGGTGCAGGTAGGCGATGCCGCGTCGCTGCAGGGCTTCGGCAAGGTAAAGGGTCATCGCTTCCGGCTCGTCGTCGTGCATGTCGTTGATCGTGCCCCAGGGCGACAGGCGCAGGCCGACGCGCTCGGCACCGACCGCGGCGACCAGCGCGTCGACGATCTCCAGCAGGAACCGCGCGCGGTTCTCCAGGCTACCGCCATAGGCATCGCTGCGTCGGTTGCTGGCGCTGGCGAGGAACTGGTCGATCAGGTAGCCATTGGCGCCATGCAGTTCGACCAGGTCGAAGCCGGCGTCGAGCGCGTTGCGTGCGGCGCGGACGAATTCGTCGCGGACCCGGCGGATGTCTTCCAGGGTCATTTCCCGCGGCGCGTCGGCGGGCGCCATGGACCCGCCGCCCTGGCCATCGGCGATGAACACCTGGGCCTTGGCCTGGATCGGCGAGGGCGCGATCGGCGCCTCGCCGCCGGCCTGCAGCGAGCGATGCGACATGCGCCCGACATGCCAGAGCTGCGCGGCGATCAGTCCGCCGGCGGCGTGCACCGCCTCGGTGACCTGGCGCCAGCCGGCCAGTTGCGCCTCGCTGTAGATACCGGGGGTGTAGGCGTAGCCCTGGCCGAGGCGGGAAATCTGCGTGCCCTCGCTGACGATCAGCCCGGCGCCGGCGCGCTGCGCATAGTAGAGAGCGTTCAGGGCGGTCGGCACGTCGCCCGGCTGTTGCGCCCGGGAGCGGGTCATCGGCGCCATGACGATGCGGTTGCGCAAGGCCAGGTTGCCTACGGCGAGCGGGGAGAGGAGCAGGTTGGACATGGTCTTTTCCTTTCGAAGGCGGCAGGGAGATGGCTTGAACATCTGTATCGGTCGCTAAATAATATGGCGATGGCAACGCTCGTCAAGTAAATTTATAGTGATCGATACAAATAATGGAGGTCAGGATGGCAACGCGAGGCAGGCCACGGGCATTCGACAGGGACACCGCCCTGCAGCGAGCCATGGACGTGTTCTGGGTGCGTGGCTACGAAGGCGCTTCGCTGGCGGCCCTGACCGAGGCGATGGAAATCAGGCCGCCCAGCCTGTACGCCGCCTTCGGTAGCAAGGAAGGGCTGTTCCGCGAAGCTCTGGCCCACTATCTCGGCCAGCACGGCCGCTATCGCCGGGATGTCCTCGATGGCGCGCCGAGCGCCCGCGAGGGCGTGGCCGAGCTGCTCCGCGAGACCGTCGCGCGCTTCTGTTCCGACGAGTTCCCGCGCGGTTGCCTGGTGGTGCTCGCGGCGCTGACCGGAACCCCGGAAAGCGAGGCGGTGCGGGACGCGTTGAGCGCCGAGCGCGGCGAGTCGATCCGCCTGTTCCGTGAGCGCATGCGGCGCGGCATCGCTGACGGCGACCTGGCGGCGGACACCGACGTGGAGGAGTTGGCGACCTTCTATGCCACCGTGCTGTTCGGCCTCAGCGTGCAGGCCAAGGACCGGGTGCCTTGCGAGCGCCTGCTGGCGGTGGTCGAACGGGCGCTGCGCGCCTGGCCCTGAGCGGGCCGCATCAGGCCGCCGCGCTGCGGCGCAGCCATTCCAGCAGCAGCGTGGCAGGCTCTCCGGCCTGCAACGGTCGCGGGGTCAGCAGGTGATAGCTGCTGCCGTCGGCGAGGAATCCCAGCGGCGCCGCCAGCAGGCCGGCGGACAGATCGTCGCGCACCAGTTGCCAGGGGCCGATGGCTACGCCGAGTCCGGCGCCGGCCGCCTGCAGGCTCAGGTAGAAGTGCTCGAAGCGCTGCCCTTCGGTCGTCGCTGGCGCCTGTCCGGCGAGACGGGTCCAGGTGTTCCAGGCTTGCGGGCGGGTCGCCGTGTGCAGGCGCGGTGCGACGGCGCGAAGCCCGGGCGGGCCTGCATCGAGGTGGAAATGCCGTTCGACGTCGCTCGCCCGGCAGACCGGGCCGACCTGCTCGTCGAACAGCCAGTGGGCATGGCTGCCGGGCGGCCAGGGGAAGTCGTTGCGGCGGATCGCCAGGTCGATGCCGCGGCCGAAGGCGAACGGCCCGCCGCCGGCGACCAGCTGGATCGACAGTCGTGGCTGTTCCTGCATGAATCCGGCGATCCGCGGGATCAGCCAGCGCATCAGCAAGGTCGGTTCGCAGGACAGCACCAGCGCGGTGGGGCCGGCCTCCGCGCGCAGGGTCTCGCCGGTGCGCTCGATCAGGTCGAGGGCCGGGCCGGTGCCGGCGAGCAGGCGCCTGCCGGCCTCGCTGAGGAAAACCCGCTGGCCGCGGCGTTCGAAGAGCGCACAACCGAGTTCCTCCTCCAGGGTCCGCACGGCGCGGCTGATGGCACCGTGGGTCAGGCACAGGGCCTCGGCGGCACGGGAAAAGTTCTCCAGGCGGGCGGCGGCCTCGAAGCAGCGCAGGGCGTTCAGCGAGGGCAGGCGACGGCGCCTGAATGGTGAGTTTTCCTCACCATGATTGTCAGTATTCATCGTTCTCGCTCGGCGCTGGAGACCGGTAGATTGTGTCGTCCATTCTACCTTGGAGCCTTCCAGGCATGACAGAGTTGCTAGCTTTCCTGACCATCACTGTGCTTGCGGTGATCAGCCCCGGCGCCGATTTCGCCATGGTCTCGCGCAACAGCCTGCTGTATTCCCGCCGCGCCGGCCTGCTCACCGCGCTGGGCATCGGCGCGGGGGTGACGGTACATGTCGCCTACAGCATCCTCGGCGTCGGCGTGCTGGTGCGCGAGTCGCTGGCGCTGTTCACCGCGCTGAAGCTGGCGGGCGCCGCCTATCTGGTGTTCCTCGGCCTGCGCATGCTGCTGGCGCGAGAGGACTCGGTGGTGGAGGAGGCGGCGGGCGGCGACGGGGTTTCGTCCTGGGCGATGTTGCGCAGCGGCTTCCTGACCAATGCGCTCAATCCGAAGACCTGCCTGTTCGTGGTCAGCCTGTTCATGCAGGTGATCGATCCGCATACCGCGTTGCCGGCGCAACTGGGCTACGGGGCCTTCATCGCGCTCGCCCACGTGGCCTGGTTCGGCCTGGTCGCCTGCTTTCTCTCGAGCCCGGCGGTGCGCGGCCGGCTCCTGCGTTTCCGCCGGCGCATCGACCAGTTCTTCGGCGCCCTGCTGGTCGGACTCGGCGTCCTGCTGGGGGCGAAAAGCCCATGAGCATGGACCACTGATGGCCGCTTGCCGCCTTTGAAGCGAGGCCGGCGGCTCCCTAGAATGCGCCGTTCATGCCGTCGCCAGTTGAGGGACGGTCCCAGGATCGCGGGACGCATGGGAGTTGCATGAAGAAGGGAGCGACGCTTTTCGCCGTCCTCTGGGCGGTACTCGGCCTGGGCCTGCTGGTCGGTTTGCCGGTGGCCATTCATTTCATTCTCGGCCAGTACGACGAGGCCGGCTTCAGCGGGCCGCAACTGGTCTTCGAGGAACAGGGCCATTCCTACCTGGCGTTCACCCTCGACGACTATCGCGCCAACGAAGTGGACAACGGCGTGGTACACGGCAGCAGCCGCAGCTATGCCCAGGTGGTCGACCTGGAGGACGGCAGCCTGCGCTGGAGCATGCGCCTGGATGCCGACAACGAGCGCGGCGACGACTGGGGTTCCGGCGAACTGCTGGGCCAGTCGTCGCGCTACCTGTTCTTCCTGCGCAACGAACTCTACGTACTCGACCGGCGCGACGCCGCCCCTGCGCTGGCGTTCGACGAGCTGGAGCGGCGCACTGGCGGCCTGCCGTTGAAGTCGGCGCCCTGGGGGAAGGACGCCTATCGCTACGACGAAGGCCGGGGCGGATTGCTGATGCTCGCGCTGGACGGCCGCGTCTGGTTCCTCGACGGCGACAGCCTGGCCCTGCGCGAAGCTCCGGAAGTCGATGCCGCGCGGTATTTCCACGGCGACCCGCCGCCGCCGGCGAATGCCGGGATCGACTGGCAGGCGCCGGGCCTGACGCGCCTGCCCGACGGACGCCTGCTGATCCTCGCCAGCGATCACGAGGCCCGAGCGCTGGAGCGTGGCGAGGCGCTGCCGGCAGCGAACCAACGGGCGCGACGCCAGCGCCTGTCACTGGGCACCCTGGATTGGCGGTCGCCGGCGGAGAATCGACTGCGTCCGCTGCTCGACGCGGCCTTCCTGCAGGCTGGCCTGCTGCCCGATCCAGCCGCTGCCGAAGAGCCGCAGCGGCTGCTCGAGCGACCGTCCGAGCGGCAGCGCCAGCATCCGTCGCTGCCGCCCGAGCCGCAGCCGCCGGAAGAGTTCGACGAGCGCGTGGAGCGTTTTCCCAGTACCCGTGCGTTCCTTGCGGCGCGTGACGCCTACCGCCAGGAACGGCGACGCTGGATTGCCGCGCACGATGCCTGGCGGGAACGGGTCGCCGACCTGGAGGCGGCGGCGGATGCCGAGTACCGTCGCCGGCGCGACGAGCAGACGCGCGAGGAGGCGTTGTACCGTCGCTATGCCTCGGCGCTGCCGGGCGGCGATTCCAGGTTGGCGCGCCGTCCCTGGCGAGTCGACGGCAACTGGCTGGTGCTGCACCGGCGCAGCCTGGCCGAGCGTAGCGAGCTGCTGCTCAGCTCGGTGTCTGGCGACGGCAGCTTGCTCTGGACCCTGGAGCTGCCCATCGAGCGTCCCGAGCGGCTGTTCCGCCTGGATGCCCACAACCTGCTTCTCAGCGGCCGTGGAGAGGAAGGCGGGCGGTTGGTGCGGGTCGATCTGCGCCGGGGCAGCGGCATCGTCCATCGCCTCGGGCGCGGCGGCGCGCCATTGCAGCGGGTCGAGTGGCCCGAAGGCCAACCGTGATCGCCTGCGCCCAGCCTGGGTGTCTGCCCAGCGGGGCGGGGGGCCGGGCGCCGATTCAGGGGTTCCTGAAGACGAATACGCCGCTGTCCACCAGGCGCGTCAGGCGGATGCGCAGCAGCAGGGTGCGGTGGGCGGCGAGGAAGCGCGGCACCTGCGCCAGCGGAATTGCCAGGCCTTCGCTGTCGCCGGGGCCCACCGCGGTATAGCCGACCGGCTGGCGCGGCGGATCGAACGGCGGCTGGGCCGACACGCTGAGCGACAGGGTGTCCACGGCGAAACCGGCGAGCAGGTCGTCGAGGGACTCGATCGACAGGTACAGCGAGCGGTAGGCGGGGTTGTCCTCGTAGGGATGGACGTCTGCGATGACCTGCTCGTAGAAGCGCTGTTCGAAACGCCGGTCGCTGTTCAGCTTGCGGAAGAACTGGATGAAGTAGTCGCGCACCTCCTGGTCGAGGTCGTCGCAGACGTGGCTGACCAGGTTCAGGTAGCGCGGCGAGCGGCGCTCGATGCCGGGGTCGAGCTGATCGATGCGGCGCTGCCAGGGGAAGCTTGCGCCGCTGCTCCGGTAATCGGCGTCCTCGACCTCCAGCGCGGCGCGGATCAGCTCCAGGGTATGCGGGTTCTTCGGTCCGCGGTCCTTCAGCGCCACGCTGGCGTGGTTCTCGCCGTCGACGATGGCGAAGGCGATCTCGCCGCGCGATTCTTCCAGGCGCCAGCCGGGCCTGGCGCGCTGGCGGACATCCAGTTCGAGGCTCAGGCGGCAGGCGTTGAGGTTCGCCGTGGCGATCCGCACCGTGCCGTCGCCGCCGGCTTCGTTGGCGATGGCTTCGACGCCGCTGTAGCCGACATTGCCCACCAGTACAGTGGCGAGCAGGCGGCCGGCGCCGTACCAGGCCTCGGCGCCGAACAGGTCGCGCTCGGCGAGTTGCCAGGAGTACGGCGAGCCCAGCTCCAGTCCCTTCAGCACCTGGGTGCCGGTCTGCCCGACGAAGCGGTTCCAGCCTTTCAGCACGCGACCGATGAAGGAGCGTCCCTTGTGCGCCAGCGGCGAGCCGAAGTTGGCCGGGGCGAGCATCAGGAAGCGCTTGACCGGCGCGCTGGCGGGGTCGAAGTGGCGGGTCAGCCAGTCGCGCAGCACCAGGGCGCCGGTACTGTGCACCACCACGTCCACCGTGCGCGGTGCCCGCGACAGTCCCTGGGCGGTCCAGGCGCGATCCAGGGCGGCGGCGAGGTCAGCGTAGGTGACGTCGTCCTGCAGGGATATCCAGTCGGCGAGGCGGATCTGCGTCGGCGCGCTGCCGAACCAGGCTTCCAGCTGCTCGGCGAGGCGGCGGAACGACTTCGAATCGTCGCTCCAGCCGTGGACGATGACGATCGAACGGGGCATGTCCGGCATCCTCTGGGGCTGATCCGGGCGACTATAGATCATGCGCCGCGGCGATGTGCCCTGACCTGTGAAAACGTCTAGGATGCGGCGGTCGCTCCCGACTACCGCCGGCGCGGCATCGCCAGCGCCTTGCTGCGGCAGGCGCGGGACGACTGTCGCGGCGACCGCCTGTTCACTTCCTGCAACCGCTCCAACCTGCCGATGCGGCGCCTGCTGGAGCGCAAGGGATTCCAGCCGAGCGGGGTGATCGACAACCTCGACGAAGGTGATCCGGAGCTGGTCTTCGTGCGTTTCCTCGCGCCGTCGCGCTGAGCCCCGGGCTCATTTCAGGTTGCCGGCGAGGAACTGGCGCAGGCGTTCGCTGCGCGGCGCGCCGAACACCTGGTCCGGCGTCCCTTCCTCTTCGATCACGCCCTGGTGGAGGAAGATCACATGGCTGGAAACCTGGCGGGCGAACGCCATCTCGTGGGTGACCAGGACCATGGTGCGACCTTCCTCGGCCAACTGCTGCATGACTTTCAGCACTTCGCCGACCAGTTCCGGATCGAGCGCCGAGGTCGGTTCGTCGAACAGCATCACCTGCGGCTCCATGGCCAGGGCGCGGGCGATCGCCACGCGCTGTTGCTGGCCGCCGGAGAGTTCGCAGGGATACTGCCGTTCGACCTTCTCCGCCAGGCCGACCTTGGCCAGGTAGTGGCGCGCGTGGGCCACGGCGTCGTCGCGGTTCATTCTCAGGACGTTGACCGGGCACTCGACCACGTTCTCCAGCGCCGTCAGGTGGCTCCACAGGTTGAAATGCTGGAAGACCATCGCCAGCCGGCTGCGGATCCTCTGCAACTGCCGGGGATCGGCGGCGCGCAGCTCGCCCAGGGCGCCGGGACGGGTGCGCAGTTCCTCGTCGCCGACGCGGATGCGCCCGGCACAGGGCTTTTCCAGGAAGTTGACGCAGCGCAGGAAGGTGCTCTTGCCCGAGCCGGAGGAGCCGATGATGCTGATCACGTCTCCCTTGCCGGCCCTGAGCGAAACGCCCCTGAGCACCTCATGGCTGCCGTAGCGCTTGTGGATGTCTTCGACCTGCAGGCTGTACATGCGCGTGTCTCCGGGAGAGGTCAGTGGGTTTGCGGTCTGAGGTAGGCCAGCCAGCGCAGCTCGCCGCGGCGGAACAGCCAGATCAGCAGGAAGGCGGTGCCGGCGTAGAGCGCGCCGGCGATGCCGAAGGACAGGAACGGCGCATAGGTGGCGGAATTGACGTCGCGGGCCACCTTGAGCAGGTCCGGCACTGTGGCGGTGAACGCCACCGAGGTGGAATGCAGCATCAGGATCACTTCGTTGCTGAAGTACGGCAGTGCCCGGCGCAGCGCCGAGGGCAGGACGATGCGCCGGTAGAGGGTGAAGCCGCCCATGCCGTAGGCGCGCGCCGCTTCCACTTCGCCGTGGGGCGTGTTCCTGATCGCGCCGGCGAAGATTTCCGTCATGTAGGCGCAGGTGTTGAGGACGAAGGCCAGCACCGTGCAGTTGAAGCCGTCGCGGAAGAACGCGTTGAGAAAGTCCTGGGCGCGTATGGCATTCAGGCTGTAGACGCCGGTGTAGAAGAACAGCAACTGGATGTACAGCGGGGTGCCGCGGAACACGTAGGTGTAGAGCCAGACCGGGTAGCGCAGCAGCGGGTTGCCGCAGGTCCGCGCCACCGCCAGCGGGATGGCCAGCAGGAAGCCAAGCGCCACGGCGAGGATCAGCAGCCACAGGGTCATCGCCAGTCCGGTCAGTTGCAGGCCGTCGGTCCACAGGTAGGCCTGCCAGTATTCGTCGAGTACCGCGTTCATGGTAGCGGCCTCCTGACGCCCAGCGAGCTGCGCCGCTCCAGCCACAGCAGCGCGGCGTTGGAGATTGCGGTGATGGCCAGGTAGATCAGCCCGCAGACCAGGGTGAAGTGGAAGAACTGCAGGGTGCCCTTGCCGGCGTCCTGGGTGGCCTTGACCAGGTCGCCGAGACCGATGATCGAGACCAGCGCGGTGGACTTGACCAGCACCTGCCAGTTGTTGCCGATGCCCGGCAGGGCGTAGCGCAGCATCTGCGGCAGGAGTACCCGGCGGAACACTCGCCAGCGCCCCATGCCGTAGGCTTGCGCGGCTTCGACCTGGCCGGCCGGGACCGCCTGGAAGGCGCCGCGGAAGGTTTCCGTGAAGTAGGCGCCATAGATGAACGCCAGGGTGACGCAGCCGGCGGCGAACGGGTCGATGTCGACCTGGCCGATGCCGAGGGCGTCGGTGACGCGGTTGAGGAGGATCTGCAGGCTGAAGAACAGCAACAGCATGATGACCAGGTCGGGGACGCTGCGGATCAGCGTCGTATAGCCGCTGGCCAGGGCGCGCAGCGGGCGGTTGGCGGCGAGCTTGGCGCTGGCGCCGAGGAGGCCGATGAGCACGGCGCCGAGCAGGGAGCCCAGCGCCAGTTTCAGGGTCACCAGGGTGCCGGCGAGTATCTGCGGGCCGAAGCCGTCGAGGAACATTTCACTCTCCATTGCTTGTTGTTGTCGGTCGAGGTGAAAAGCGGCCGGACGCCGTTCAGGGCGTGCCGTAGAGGTCGAAATCGAAGTAGCGGGCGTTGATTCGCGCGTAGGTTCCGTTGGCGCGGATCGTCGCCAGCGCCTTGTTCAGGTCCTCGCGCAGCGCCACGTCCTCCTTGCGCAGGCCGATGCCGTCGCCGACCCCGAAGTAGCGAGGGTCGTCCAGCACCGCTCCGGCCAGTTCGAAATCCTTGCCGACCGGCTTGTCGAGGAAGCCGTAGCTGGCCTGCACCGCGCCTTGCAGCGAGGCGTCGAGGCGGCCCATGACGAGGTCGGCGTAGACCTGGTCCTGGTTCTGGTAGGAGACGACCCGCACCCCCTTGGCGGCCCATTCGGCCTTGGCGTAGGCCTCCTGGTTGGAGCCCTGGCCGACCCCCACGCGCTTGCCGCGCAGGCTCTCGGCGTCGGGCAGGAGCGCCGAGCCACGGCGTACCACCAGGCGGCTCGGCGCGTTGGAGACGCGGTCGGTGAAGGCGATGTGCTGTGCGCGTTTCGGCGTGATGGTCATCGACGAGACGATGGCGTCGATCTTGCGCGACAGCAGCGCCGGGATGATGCCGTCCCAGTTGCTTTCGACCCATTCGCAGCGGGCTCGCAGCTCCGCGCAGAGGGCTTCGCCGATCTCGATGCCGAAGCCTGCCAGGCGGCCGTCCGGCTGCTTGTATTCGAGCGGCGGGTAGGTCGGGTCGACGCCCAGGCGCAGGACCTTGCCGGTCCAGTCGGCGGCGCCGGCCGGTGCGGCGAGGAGGAGGGAGAGGGCGATGCTGCCGAGGGTTCTTGTCATTGTGGTTGTCCTCTGTCGATCCGCGCGCGCCAGGCCGCGCGCCCGTTGAAAACCCTGGCTCAGGCCAGGAAGCGCTCGGCCAGTCGCACCCAGTAGCTGGCGCCGACGGCCAGGCAGTCGTCGTTGAAGTCGTAGCCGGGGTTGTGCAACTGGCAGCCGCTCTCGCCCTGGCCATTGCCGATCACCAGGTAGCTGCCGGGACAGCGTTCGAGGATGAAGGCGAAATCCTCGCTGGCGGTGAACGGCCGCAGTCCGTCGATCAGGCATTCCTCGCCCAGCCAGTCGCGGGCCACCTCGCGGGCGAACGCGGTCTGCCCGGGATGGTTGACCAGCACCGGATGGCAATGCCGGTAGTCGACCTCCGCCCGCGCGCCGAAGCTGGCGGCCTGGCCGCGGGCCAGTTCGCCGATGCGGCGCTCCAGCAGGGCACGGGTTTCCGCGGTCAGGGCCCGGACGCTGAGGATCATTTCGGCGCTGGCCGGGATCACGTTGGAGACCGTCCCGGCATGGATCGCGCCGACGCTGACGATCGCGGTGTCCTGCGGGTCGACGTTGCGCGAGACGATGCTCTGCAAGGCCAGCACGATGGCGGAGCAGACCACCACCGGGTCGACGGTGCGCTGCGGCACCGCGCCGTGGCCGCCACTGCCGATCACGCGGATGACCACGGTATCGGCCGAGGCCATGAAGGGGCCGGGATGGAAGCCGAGGTGGCCGACGGGGTATCCCGGGACGTTGTGCATGGCGAAGATGGCGTCGCAGGGGAAGCGCTCCAGCAGCCCGTCGTCGAGCATCGCGCGGGCACCGCCGAGGCCCTCTTCGGCAGGCTGGAAGATCAGTTGCAGGGTGCCGCGCCAGCGCGGCGACTCGACCAGGTGCCTGGCCGCGGCGAGGAGCATCGCGGTGTGGCCGTCGTGGCCGCAGGCGTGCATCACGCCGTCCACCTGGCTGGCGTAGGGCAGGCCGGTGGCTTCCTGGATCGGTAGCGCGTCCATGTCGGCGCGCAGGCCCAGCGCTGGGCCCTCGCCGCGGCACAGGGTGCCGACCACGCCGGTGCGACCCACTCCACGGCTGACCTGGTAGCCCCAGGCCTCCAGGCATTCGGCGACCAGCGCGGCGGTTCGCCGTTCCTCGAAACCCAACTCCGGGTGGGCATGGATATGGCGGCGCAAGGTAACCATCTCTTCCCGCAGCGCCGCGATGGCGGGCAGGACGGCAGGCTCGGTCATTCTTCTTGTTCTCCTCAAGGGCTCCGACCGGTGGGCGGCGGGGCGTTGTCGAAGCCGATGGTAGGCAAGCGGGGGACTGGCGGGGAGGCTCGCTTTGGCTATGATGACAACCTTTCGTTGTCACCTCGGTAAGCCCGTGAAACTCCACCAGTTGCAAGCCCTGGTCGCCAGTGCCGACGCCGGCGGCATCCGCGCCGCCGCCCGCGTCCTGGGGATTTCCCAGGCGGCCGTGACCCGCGCGCTGCGCGAACTGGAAACCGAACAGCATCTGCCGCTGTTCGTCCGCACGCCCAGCGGCCTGACCTTCACCGAATACGGCAAGGCGCTGCTGATCCACGCCCGGCTGGTGCTCAAGCAACTGGAGCACGCGCAGGTCGAACTCGACCACCTGCGTGGCCAGGCCAGCGGCCGGCTGTGCATCGGGGTGACGCCTTGGGTGGCGCTGACCTTCCTCTCGGAGGCGGTGCAGGCGTTCCGCGAGCGCATGCCGGAGGTGCGCCTGGAGCTTTTCGAAAGCCTGATGGCGGTGGCCCAGCCATTGCTTCGCGACGGCAGCATGGATTTCGCCATCGGCCCGCTGCACGGCGCCCAGGCGGCCCAGGAATTCGCCTGCGAGAAGCTGCTCGACTACGACACCGCGGTGCTGGTCCGCCAGGGGCATCCGCTGGCGGGTTGCGGCTCGATCCACGAGCTGCTGGAACAGGACTGGGCGTTGAACTACACCGGCGACGGCCACGACGCCCTGATGCGCGAGCTGTTCTGGCGCCACGGTGCCTTGATCGACGAGCGGCGCATCGTCCGCGCGCACTCCGTGGCGATCCTGCAGACCCTGGTGGAGCAGGCCGACATGTGCACCTGGGTGCCGGCGATCATCGGCGCCGCCCCGCCGTTGCTCGGCCGGGTGGTGCCGCTGGCGCTGCGGGAAACCTTCGAGCCACGACGGCTGGGCATCATCACCCGGCGCGGCGGAGCCCTCAGCAATCCGGCGCAATGTTTCGTCGAGTGCCTGCTGCAGGCGATCCGCCGCCACGCCCGCTCGGCGAAGAAGGATGACCGGCGCCTGTTCGAAACCCTGCGCCTGCTAGTCTGATTCCTACTGGCACGGACGTACGGTCGCTCAAGATCGGTCGTGCTGCGACCGATAGCCTGGAAAGCCACGAGCGAGGATGCCGGCATGCTGCAATGGTTCGCTAACCTGTCGTTCCGCAGGAAAATCGCTCTGCCGATCCTCCTGCTGGCGGTGCTTCTGCTGCTGGTGGGCGCGCTCGGCGTGCATGGCATCGCCCAGCTGAACGAATCCAACCAGCGCCTGGGCAAGCGTTTTCTCCCCGGCATCGCCCTGCTGCTCAACGCCGACCGCGATCTCTACCAGGCCTTCGTCGCCGAGCGCAGCCTGCTCGAGGGCCACCTGAGCGCCGAGCAGATCGCCGGCCTGAGGAACGATCACGCGGAAAACCTGCAGCAGGCCCTGGATCGGGTGCGCCAGTACGCGGCGATGCAGCCGGGCGAGGCGGAACTGGCCAAGGTCGCCGAGTTCGAGCGCGGCTATGCCCTCTGGAGCGCGACCTCGGCGCGGGTGCTGAGCCTGGCGGCCAGCGATCCGAGCGCCGCGGCGCAGCTCAGCTACGGTGACAGCGATCGCCAGTTCGGGGCGATGCGCGAGGTGATCAACCAGCTCGACGAGATGGAAGAGGCGGCCGCGGCCGCCGACGGCGAGGCGTCCTCCGCGCTGGGCGAGCGCCACCGCTGGCAGCAGGTGGCGCTGGTGGCGTTCGGCCTGCTGGTGTGCCTGTCGCTGGTGCTGGTGTTCCCCGGCCTGGTGACCCGTCCGTTGCAGCGTCTGCTGCAACGCCTGGAAGAGATCGCCAACGGCGATGGCGACCTGCGCGTGCGCCTGGAGGTCACTTCGCACGACGAACCCGGCCGCCTCGGCAGCGCCTTCAACGCCTTCCTCGACAAGTTGCAGCCGCTGATCCGCGAGGTCGGCCGGGTCACCGGCGAGGTCGCCGATTCAGCCGGTTCGCTGGCCGGCATGACCGCCGCCAACGATCGTCTGATCAACAGCGAGCACGCATCGGTGGACCAGGTCAGCACCGCCGCGACGCAGATGAGCAGCGCCGTCCACGAGGTGGCGCGCAATGCCCAGAGCGCCGCGCAGGTGGCCGATGACGCCCGCCGGCAGGCGCGCGAGGGCGCCAACGTGGTGGAAGCGACCATCGAGGTGATCCGCCAGTTGGCGCAGGAAGTGGAGAGCAGTTCCGAGAGCATCCAGCAACTGGCCCAGGAAACCGCCAGCATCGACGCGGTGCTGACGGTGATCAAGGGCATCGCCGAACAGACCAACCTGCTCGCCCTCAACGCCGCCATCGAAGCCGCGCGGGCCGGCGAGCAGGGTCGCGGTTTCGCCGTGGTGGCCGACGAGGTGCGGGCGCTTGCGGCGCGCACCCAGGATTCGACCAAGGACATCCAGGCGCGCATCGAGCGCCTCCAGGCCGGGGTGCAGAACGCCGTGCGGGCCATGCAGTCGGGCAGCCTCAAGGCGCGCGACAGCGTCGAGCGCGCCGCCGGGGTCGACGGCGTGCTGGCCGCCACCGGCGACGCGGTGGGGCGGATCAACGACCTCGCCGCGCAGATCGCCTCGGCCTGCGAGGAGCAGAGCCGGGTGATCGACGAAATCGCCCGCAACATCAGCGAGGTGCGCGAGCTTTCCGCCCAGGCGGCGGAACATTCGGAGCAGGGTACCGGGGCCAGCCGCCGGCTGTCCGAGCTGTCCTCGGAACTGGCGCGGCTGGTCGGCCGTTTCCGCGTCTGAAGCGCCGCCGCCTAGCGCGGCGCCAGCCAGATCGCCACGCCGGCCAGTGCCGCCGGGACCAGGAAGACCAGCAGCAGGATCGGCAGTTCTTCGCGCAAGCCGTAGCCGGCGTGCTGGACGCCGACCCACAGGTTGACCAGCGCGACGGCCAGCCAGGTCGGCAGGAACAGGCCGGCAGCGAGCGCCGGCCCGGCATCCCAGAGTTTGCCGAAGAGCAGGAACAGGCCGAGCAGGACGATGCCGCCGGCGATTACCAGGGTCACGTGCATGAAGGGTTTCCGCAGGCAGGCAGCGACCGCCGTGGCGGCCGCTGCGTGGCTCACTTGGTGGAGAAGCCGCCGTTGATGAGGATGGTCTGGCCGGTGATCCACCAGCCTTCGCTGACCAGGTGGCGGATGAACGGCACCACGTCGTCGATGTCGGTCAGGCCGGTTTTGGAGAACGGCGACAAGGCCGCGGCGTTCTTCAGGTAGTCCACCGCATCGGCACCTTCGGCGGGGTAGAAGAAGGGCGTGTCCATGGGGCCCGGGCCGACCGCGGTGACCGAGATGCCGCGTGCGCCGAACTCCTTGGAAGCGGCACGGGTGAAGTGCTCCACCGGCGCCTTGGTGCCGGCATAGGCGGCGTAGTACGGGGTATAGGCGCCAAGCAGGGAGGTCACCAGGGTGCAGATCTTGCCGTTGTCGTTGACGTGCTTGCCGGCTTCGCGCAGGAAGAAGAACGCAGACTTGGAATTGACCGCGCTCATCTCGTCGTATTCGGTCTCGCTGATCTCGGTGATGGGTTTCTTCAGCACCTTGCCGACGGTGTTGATGGCGATGTCCGGCTTGCCCACCGCGGCGATGGCGTCGGCGAACAGCTTTTCCATGGCCGCGGCGCTGGTGAGATCGCCCTGCAGCGCTACCGCCTTGGCTCCGGCTGCCTGCAGCGCGGCGACGGTGGCGTCGGCATCGGCCTTGCTCGCGGCGCTGTTGTAGTGGATGGCGATCGCCTTCGCGCCGTGGGCGGCGAGATCACGGGCGATCAGCCCGCCCAGGTTCTTGGCGCCGCCGGTGATGAGGACGGTCTTGCCTTTGATGGAGTGGTCGACCATGGGGTGTTTCTCCTGCGGTGAGTGGAGAACCCAGTCTAGGGAGGGCGGCCTTGCGGAGTAATCGCGGCGGCCTGGATAGATTGTCCAGAAACGCCGATCAATTCCCGCCTCCGGAGGAGCGCAGCCGCCTGCACGAATCTTCTAGAACCCCGGGACGGGCGCGTTATAGTCGCGGCGACGAAACCAACGAGTGGGAAGACCTGACGCACGATGGGGAGCCGAGACTGGATCGACCTGGCCCGCGACGCCGAGACCGGGATCGAGACCCTGCGCGCCCATTTCGAGGGCCACGCCTACGATCCGCACTGGCACGACAGCTACCTGATCGGCTACACCGAGATCGGCGTGCAGCAATTCAACTGCCGCCGACGCCGACACGACAGCACCGCCGGCCAGGTATTCCTGGTCGAACCGGGGGAGATCCACGACGGTCGCGCGCCGATCGCCGGCGGCTTCACCTACTCGATGCTGTACCTGCAGCCGGACTGGCTGCGGCGCGAACTGCGGGCGACCTTCGACGATGCGCCCAGCGACCGCGACCCCGGCTTCCACGCCAACCTCACCGAAGACCCGCGCCTGACCCTGGCCATCGCCCAGGCCTTCCGCGTCCTGCATGGCCGCGAGCTGCGACTGCTGCGGCAGACCGCCCTGGAGCTGGTGCTGGAGCGGCTGCGCGTGCACCTCGGCTGGCGCGAGGCGAAGCCATTCGATCCACGCCTGCCGCTGGTGGCGCAGAAAGCCCGCGACTACCTGCATGCGCACTTCTACGAGGACATCGGCCTGGACGAGCTGGCCAGCGCCTGCGGCACCGACCGCTTCCGCCTGAACCGTGCATTCAAGGCCGCCTACGGCTTGCCACCCTACGCCTACCTGGTCCAGTTGCGGCTGGCCAAGGCGCGGCAGATGCTCGCTGTCGGCGGGCAACCGGCGGACCTCGCCAGCGCCCTCGGCTTCGCCGACCAGAGCCATCTCGGCCGCTGGTTCCGGCGCGCCTACGGGATGACTCCGGCGGCCTACCGCAGGCAGTGCACCCAGCTTCCAGACTGAGGCCCGGTGCGCCGCCAGGATGAAGGCTCCCCCGCCACAGGAGCCCGTCCATGCAATCCCTCGTGCCCTTCCTGCTGTTCGCCGTCGTCGCCTCGATCACCCCCGGACCGACCAACATCCTGGTCCTGAGCAACAGCCAGCGCCACGGCCTGGCCGCCGCCTGGCCGATCGTGCTCGGCGCCTGCGCGGCGGTGGCGGCGCTGATCCTGCTGCTCGGGCTCGGCCTGGGCGAGCTGCTGCGGCGCCACCCGTTGCTCCAGCAGGGGCTCGCCTGGCTTGGCGTCGGCTGGCTCAGCTACCTGGCCTGGAGCCTGTTCCGCAGCGCGGGCGGCATCGACGGCGCGGAGCCGCCGCGGCGCCTCGGCGTGCTCGGCGGCGCGGCGTTGCAACTGGTCAATCCCAAGGCCTGGATGATGGCCCTCGCCGCGCTGGCACTGTTCGCCGGGGAAGGCGCCGGACAGGCCGGGCGGATCGGCCTGCTGGCATTGCTGTTCTTCCTGGTTTCGCTGCCGTGCCTGGCCAGTTGGGCCTTGCTCGGCGTCGGCAGCGCGCGGCTGCTGCGCTCGCCGTCGCTGATGAAACGCTTCAACCAGGGCATGGCGCTGTTGTTGCTGGCATCGGCCTGGGCCGCCCTGCTGCTCTGAGGCGGTCCGGTAGCTTCCTGACAAACCTGTGGGTTGGTACGCCGGGCCCGGGTTGGCTATGGTGGGACGATCCGTAGCCATGGCGCGGTCGCCGTCAGCACGCCGCGCAAGGAACCTCCATGTTGAAACCCGACATCACTGCCTTCTTCGACCCGGCCACCTCCACCTACAGCTACGTGGTGCGCGACCCGTCCAGCCGCGCCTGCGCCATCGTCGACCCGGTGCTCGACTACGACCCGGCCGCCGGGCGCACCAGCCATGCCAGCGCCGAACGCCTGATCGCCCATGTTCGCCAGCACGACCTGCAGGTGGAATGGCTGCTGGAGACCCACGTGCACGCCGACCACCTGTCGGCGGCCATCTTCCTGCAGCGCGAACTGGGCGGGTGCCTGGCCATCGGCGCGCGAATCACCCAGGTGCAGGCGAAATTCTCCGGCCTGTTCAACCTCGGCGAGGCGTTCCCGGTGGACGGCCGCCAGTTCGAGCACCTGTTCGAGGACGGCGAGTCGTTCCGCATCGGCGCCCTGGAATGCCGCGCGCTGCATACCCCGGGGCATACCCCGGCGTGCATGACCTACCTGGTCGGCGACAGCGCCTTCGTCGGCGATACCCTGTTCATGCCCGACTACGGCACCGCCCGCTGCGATTTTCCCGGCGGCGACGCGCGCCAGCTGTATCGCTCGATCCAGCGCCTGTTCGCGCTACCCGACGCGACCCGCCTGTTCATGTGCCACGACTACACGGCTCCCGGCCGCGACGAGCACCGCTGCGAAACCAGCGTCGGCGAGCAGCGCCGGCACAACGTGCACGTCCGCGAAGGCGTCGACGAGGAGGCGTTCGTCGCCATGCGCCAGCAGCGCGATGCCACCCTCGGCATGCCAACCCTGATGCTGCCGGCGATCCAGGTCAACATGCGCGGCGGCAACCTGCCGCCGGTGGAAGGCAACGGGGTGCGTTACCTGAAGATCCCGCTGGATCTGTTCTGATCAGCTGCGGCGACGCAGCAGGAGAATGAAGAACAGCCCGCCGATGGCCGCGGTGGCGATGCCGATGGGCAGGTCCTGGGGGGCGATCAGGGTGCGCGCGGCGACATCCATCCAGACCAGGAACAGCGCGCCGAGCAGGGCGCACACCGGCAGCAGTCGGCGGTGCTCGGCACCCACCAGCAGGCGCGCGGCGTGCGGCAGCATGAGACCGACGAAGCCGATGGCGCCGCTCACCGAGACCAGCACGCCGGTCAGCAGCGAGCAGCAGACGAAGACCCACAGGCGTACGCGACGGGCGTCCAGGCCGAGGGTCACGGCGGTCTGTTCGCCGGCCATCAGCGCGTTCAGCGCACGGCCCAGCCCGAGCAGTACCAGCAGGCCGCCGGCCACGCACAGCGCCGGCAGCCAGATCAACGACCAGCGCGCCAGGCCGAGGCCGCCGAGCATCCAGAACAGCACAGAGGAGGCGGCGCGGTGGTCGCCGAGGAACAGCAGCAGGTTGGCCAGCGCCAGGAGCACGAACGACACCGCGACCCCCGCCAGCAACAGCCGGTCGCTGCCCAGGCGGCCGCCGCGACTGGCCACGCCGAGCACCAGCAGCATGCTGCCGAGGGCGCCGAGGAAGGCCGCCAGCGGCAGGGTCAGCAGGCCGATCACCTCGCCGATGTAGAGCACCACCAACACCGCGCCGAGGGTCGCGCCGGAGGTGGCGCCGAGCAGGTGCGGATCGGCCAGCGGATTGCGCGTGACCGCCTGCAGGGCCGCTCCCACCAGCGCCAGGCCGGCGCCGATGCAGGCGCCGAGCAGTACCCGTGGGGCGCGGATCAGCCAGACGATGTGCTCCTGGCCGGCGCTCCAGGCACCGGGCTCCGCCGCCACGCCGAACAGGCGCTGGAGGACGATGCGGCCGACCAGGCCGCTGTCCAGTCGCGCCGGACCGAAGCCGAGGGCGACCACGCAGGACAGGCCGAGCAACATGACCAGGCTGCCCAGCAACAGGCAATAGGCGCGAGGGCTGCGGAACAGGGTCATGGACGTGGCGCCCGAGGGTGGAGGCCGGCGACCAGGGTTTCTATCGCCGCGGCGTTGCCGATGCCCGGCGTGGCCTGGTTATAGGGCAGGACGATGAAGCGTCGCTCGCGGATCGCGGTCAGGCTGCGCAGCGCCGGGTTCTCTTCGAGGAAGCGCTGCTTCTGCGCGGCGCTGGTCTCGCCGTAGTCGACGATGACGATGACCTGCGGATCGCGGGCGACCACGCTTTCCCAGTTGACCTGGGTCCAGCTGGCCGCCACGTCGTCGGTCACGCTGCGGCCGCCGGCGGCCTCGATCAGCGCCTGCGGCATGCCCAGGCGGCCAGAGGTGAAGGGGCGGTCCTCGCCGCTGTCGTAGAGGAACACCCGCGGCGCCTCGGTGTTCGCCGGGATGCCGGCGCGGGCGCGCTCGATGCGTGCCTGGAGGCTGGCGACCAGGCGCTCGGCGCGCGGTTCGACGTCGAAGATCCGTCCCAGGTTGCGCAGGTCGCGGTACAGCTCGTCGAGGCTGGCGCGGCGCGGCTCGCCGATCTGCGCGCAGGATTCGCTCAGCTCGTAGACCTTCACCCCCAGCGGCTCCAGGCTGGCCGGAGTGAGGTCGCCGCCGACGCGCATGCCGTAGCCCCAACCGGCGAAGAAGAAGTCGGCGTCGACATCGAGCAGGGTTTCCGCCGTGGGGTAGCGCGCCACCAGCTCGGGCAGCGGCTTGAGCGCGGCGATCAATCCGGGATCGGCATTCTTCCACCAGCCGCTGATGCCGGTATAGCCGACCATGCGCGTCTGCAGACCGAGGGCGACCATCATCTCGGTGAGGTTGATGTCGTGGCTGACCGCGCGCGACGGCGCGCGCTCGAACGTCACTTCGCGCTCGCAGCTGCGCACGCTGAGCGGGTAGCGCTCGGCCAGCGCGGCATCGGCGCAGGCGAGCAGGGCGCCGAGCAGCAGGTGGTGCAGGATCGGGTGCTTCATGCTTGGGTAATCCAGGTCAGGCGCGGGTGGTCGGCGAGGGGGTGGCGGTCGACCAGGGCGCGGACGCCGAATACCCGCCACAGCAGGTCGGCGTCGAGCACCTCGGTCGGCGTGCCCTGGGCGACGATGCGGCCGCCGTCGAGCACGTAGAGGCGGTCGCAGAAGGCCGCCGCCAGATTGAGGTCATGGAAGCTCGCCAGGGTGCTCAGGCCGAGGCTGCGCAGCAGGCGCAGAAGCTCCAGCTGGTAGCGCGGGTCGAGGTGGTTGGTCGGTTCGTCGAGGATCAGCAGGCGCGGCTCCTGAACCAGCGCGCGAGCCAGCAGGGCGCGCTGCTTCTCGCCACCGGAGAGGCTGGCGAAGGGGCTCGCGGCACGCCCTTCGAGACCGACCTGGAGCAGCGCCTGGCGGACCCGCTGGCGGTCGTCCGCGCCGTGGCCGTCGAACAGGCCCTTGTGCGGCGTGCGGCCCATGGCGACCACGTCCTCGACGGCGAGGCCGAAGTCCTCGGGGAATTCCTGCAACACCACCGCGATACGCCGGGCGGCCCAGCGCGGCGGCTGGCGCCAGAGGTCGTCGCCGTCGAGCACCACCCGGCCGCGCTGCGGTCGCGCATAGCGGAAGGCGCAGCGCAGCAGGCTGGTCTTGCCGCTGCCGTTGGGGCCGATCAGGCCGACGAAACTGCCGGCCGGGACTTCCAGATGCACGCCGCGCAGCAACTCGGTGGAGGCGTCGGGCGACCAGTGCAGGGCATCGAGGTGAAGGGACGACATGGCTACTCGCAGGTCCGGTGGTTCAGCAGAGACGATTGCCGCGGCGCCGGCTTCAGAAACTGAAGTCGGCGGTGACGTTGAACGAGCGCGGCTGGCCCATGATCCATTGCTGGCCGTTGTTGTTGTCAGCCAGGGCGTACTGGCGGTCGAACAGGTTGTACAGCTCAAGGCCGAGGGTCAGGTCCGGCCGTACCCGCCAGCCCAGGTTGGCGTCGACCACCGTGTAGCCGGGCAGGCTGGCCTGGTTGGCGGCGTCGGCGTAGCGCCGGTCGACGTAGCGCAGCCCGGCGCCGACGCGCAGGGTCTCGGCGAAGGACTTGTCCAGCCAGAGGTTGGCGGTGCGCCGTGGCACGTTCCTGGGGCGGTTGCCATTGCGCGAGTAGGTCTGCCCGTCGATCGTTTCGTCGAAGTCGTCGTATTCGGCACGCACCAGCGCGGCGTTCGCCGACAGCCGCCAGTCCTGGGCCAGGTTCAGTTCCAGGCTGGCCTCCAGGCCGTCCGAACTCTGCTGGCCGACCTGCTGCGCGTCGTGCGGCGGCAGCGGGTTGGCGCTGAGCAGCTTCTTCTTGACGATATGGTAGGCGGCCAGGGTCCATTCGCCGCGACCGTCCGGGAACAGCTGCTTGAGGCCGACCTCGGTCTGCTTCGAGTGGGTCAGGTCCATCTGCTGCTGGGCCGCGTTGAGGGTGATCAGGTTGCTCACGCCGTCCTCGCTGGTGGAGTACTGGCCGTACAGCGACAGTTCCGGGGTCAGCGCGAAGACCAGCCCGGCGCGCCAGTTGCCGCCCTGCAGGCTGCGGTCGCTGCGGGTGCCGGCGCGCAGGTCGTCGCGGTCGATATGGTTCTGGTCGCGGCGCACCCCGGTCACCAGCGACAGGCGCTCGTTGAGCTGCAGGCGGTTCTCGGCGAACAGGGCGAAGGTGCGGGTCTGGCTGCGCGAGTGCGGCCGGTAGGGCGAGCGGCTTTCGAAGTAGCCGGGCGCGGGATGCCAGGGGTCGATGTAGTCGCCGCCGACATCGGTATAGGGCGAGTTGTTGCTCAGGCGGAAGCGGATGCGGTTGTACTCGGCGCCGACCAGGGTGCGGCTGTCGAGGCCGAACAGGGCGTGCTGGAAGGCGAAGGTCTGGCGGTCGCCGATCTGCTCCTGCTCGTGGCTGATGCGCAGGTAGTCCCTGCGCAACAGCTCTTCGCGCGGGACGTCCCATTCGTAGGTTTCGGCGTTGCGCCAGTGGCGGCGGGCCTTGATGTAGTACAGCTGGTTGCTCGCGGTGACGTTGTCGGAAAGGCTCCAGTCGCTGGTCAGGCGGGTCCACTGGTCGTTGTAGCGCTGCACGTCGTTGCGCACGTTGTAGTTCTTCTCGCGCAGGCGCTTGTGGTACTTGCCGCCGACCAGCGGGGTGCCGAAGTCGTTCATCGGCTCCTGGTCGCCATAGTCGTGGGCGAGGGTGAAGGCCAGATCGTCGCTGGCCTGCCAGCGCAGCGCCGCGCTGATGCCCAGGTTGCGCGAGTCGCCACGGTCGATCCAGCCGTGGCTCTGCTGCTGGTTCAGGTTGAGCCGGTAGCTGAGGCTGTCGGTCAGCGAGCCGCCGCTGTCCAGGGCCAACTGGCGGTTGTCGTAGGAGCCGTAGCCGAGGCGCAGGTGGTTGCGGATCTCGCCGGCGAAAGGCTTCTTCGGCACCACGTTGATCACCGCGCCGGTGGCGCCTTCGCCGTACAGCACCGAGGCCGGGCCGCGGATCACGTCGATGCGCTCGACCATCCACGGATCGCTGGGGAAGTTCACCGTGCCCATGCCGGTGTACAGGCGCGTGCCGTCGAACAGTTGCATCACCGACGCATGGCCGCTGAAGCCGCGCGCCGAGAGGCCGGTACCGCCATCTCCGGGGGTGCCGATGAAGCTGATGCCGGGACTGCGGGTAACGGCGGCCTGGACGCTGGGGTTGTTGCGTCGGCGAACTTCCTCGCCGCTGATGCTGCTGGTGCTCGCCGGGGTGTCCAGGGCGCTGAGGCCCAGGCGCGAACCGGCACTGACCGGAGTGGCGAGGTCGATGTGGTCGAGTTCGGCGGGATCCTGGCGAACGCTGACCAACTGGCTGGGCAGGGCGAGGGCGGCTTCCTCGGTTTCGGCGAGGGCGGGCGGTACCAGCAGCAGGCTGGTGGAGAGGCCGAGGGCGAAAGGCTCGGTGCGCAAACGGCTGAAGCGGGGCATGGGCGTTCCATCTCATGACCGGGCAGGACGGAACGCGCAGGAAATCGCAGGCGCGACAGCGCCTCGAACAACCGGCTCGCTCCCGCCCACCGCGGGTGTGCCAACAGGGCGTTGCAGGCCGGTCTCCGGGCTTGCGAGGGTCGTGAAATCCTCGCCTTCCCATGCCGGAGCACAGTGGCCTGAAGAGGATTTCGCTCGCTTACCGTTGCGGGGGCAGCGCCGGACTGATCACCGAAGTGACGCACCGGCTTCCCGTTTCACCTCCTGCGCGGCGGCAGGAGGCACCTGGAACGGGCCGGATGGGAACATCCGCACCGTTTCCAGTCAAGCCTTGAACGATCTGGATTGAATAAAATGTTATACTATAACAATTCGCTTGTGCAGTCTTTCTTCGCCGGACCCCACGCCCTGGCGCAGCTTCCCGGGTCATCACATTTTCTTCACGCCGGCCTGCTATGCTGCCGGCCTTCCTTGGGGAGTAGCCTGCCGTCACCCGTTGACGGCGCGCTGGTCAACATTCTTGGCAACCTGCCATGGCCAGCGCATCCAACCGGATTGGTGAGACCAACGACATTCCTGCGCCGAAGCCGGGCCGCGGGGTCATGTCGTTGACTCATGCCCGGCTGGAGTATCCGTGTGAATCCCGTTTCCCTGATCTTCCTCGCCTTCGCCATGTCCACCGATGCCTTCGCCGCGGCCATCGGCAAGGGCTCCAGCCTGGATCGGCCGCGCCTGTCGGAGGCGCTGCGCACCGGGATAATCTTCGGCGTGATCGAGGCCATCACCCCTCTGGTCGGCTGGCTGCTTGGCCAGGCCGCCAGCCAGTTCGTCGCCGACTGGGATCACTGGATCGCCTTCGTCCTGCTGGTGCTGCTCGGCCTGCACATGATCCACAACGGCCTGCGCGCGGATCATGCGACGGAACAGGAAAAGCCCGGCCAGCATTCGTTCTGGATTCTCGCGGTGACGGCGCTGGCCACCAGCATCGACGCGCTGGCGGTGGGCGTCGGCCTGGCCTTCGTCGACGTCAACATCTTCCTCGCCGCCGGTGCCATCGGCCTGGCCACCATGACCATGGTCACCCTCGGCACCATGCTCGGCCGGGCGCTCGGCGCGGTGACCGGCAAGCGCGCGGAGATGGTCGGCGGGGTGGTGCTGATCCTGGTCGGCGCGACCATTCTCTACGAGCATCTCAGCGCGGCGTGAGCGGCGCCGGAGACGGAGGCGGGACAGGTCGCGGCGAGTGGGTGGGCGTTCGCTTCAGGCGCTTTCCCAATCGCGGATCGCCGTCAGCAGCGCCTCGCCGTCGGCGAACTCGCGGTCCGCCGGCGGCAGCGCCGGACGCGCCAGGACCAGCACCGGCAGGCCCATTTCCCGCGCCACCTGGAGCTTCGGCTCGGTGGCCTGGCTACCGCTGTTCTTGCTCACCAGCACGTCGCAGGCGAGGCGCTCGAACAACGCCCGTTCGCCATCCAGGCTGAACGGCCCGCGCGCGCCGATCACCTCGGCGCGCGGCGCGGCCGGCTGGCCTTGCAGGCAGCGCACGGTCCAGTGCTGGTGCGGCGGGACCTGGCCGAGATGCTCCAGCGGTTCGCGGCCGAGGGTGAACAGCGGACGGCGGAAGGGTGCGAGGGCGGCGATCAGCTCGCGCCAGTCGGCTACCTCGCGCCAGTCGTCGCCGGGCCCGGCCTGCCAGCCGGGCCGGCGCAGCGCCCAGCAGGGCACTCCGGCCAGTCGCGCGGCGCGCACGGCGTTCTGGCTGATCCGTGCGGCGTAGGGGTGGGTGGCGTCCACCAGCAGGTCGAAGCCCTGCTCGTCGATGAACGCCGCCAGCCCTTCGGCGCCGCCGTAGCCGCCGACCCGGACCCGGCAGGCCAGGTCGCCGGGCACCTTGCCCAGCCCGGCGAGGCTGTAGAGATGCGCCGGACCGAGCCGGCGGGCGAGGGCCAGGGCCTCACCGATCCCGCCGAGCAGCAACAGGCGCTTCATCGGCGCTCCTCGCAGGCCTGGCCGACCAGGTTGCCCTGGCGGTCGATGGCGAAGACTTCCAGCGCCACCTCGGTGGGCACGATGCCGCGGGCGAAGCGCAGGGCGTGGGCGCAGACCGCATCGCCCAGGGCCACGCCTTCGGCGTGTGCCTGGGCCAGCGCCTGCTGGCTGGTGTTGGCGGCGCGCATGCTGTCCTGTAGCGCGGTGCTGGCACCGAGCGCGGCGGCCCAGCCGGCCAATTGCGGCAGGTCGATGCTGGAATGGCGGCTGTGCAGGTCGAGGTGGCCGCCGGCGAGCTTGCTGATCTTGCCGAAGCCGCCGCACAGGCTGAGCTTTTCCACCGGCGCCCTGCGCAGGTGCTTGAGCACCGCGCCGGCGAAGTCGCCCATCTCGATCAGGGCGATCTCCGGCAGCGCATAGCGCCGGCGCATGGCGTCCTCGCTGGCGTTGCCGGTACAGGCGGCGATGTGACGGACGCCGTTGGCGCGAGCGACATCGATGCCCTGATGGATCGAGGCGATATAGGCCGAGCAGGAGAACGGCCGGACGATGCCGCTGGTGCCGAGGATCGACAGCCCGCCGAGGATGCCCAGGCGCGGGTTCATGGTCTTCAGCGCCAGCTCGGCGCCGCCCTCCACGCCGATGGCGACCTCGAAGCCGCCGGCGTAGCCCCGTTCGGCGGCGAGCTGGGCGAGGTGGCGTTCGATCATCTGTCGCGGCACCGGATTGATCGCCGGCTCGCCGACCGCCAGGGTCAGCCCCGGGCGGGTCACCGTACCGACCCCGGGGCCGGCATGGAAGCGCACGCCAGGCTCGGCGCTCAGGCGCACCCGGGCGAACACCAGGGCGCCATGGGTGACGTCGGGATCGTCGCCGGCATCCTTGAGGGTGCCGGCTTCCGCGCCGTTTTCCCAGGCGCGGCAGAATTCCAGGCGCATCAGCACCTGCTGGCCCTTGGGCAGGACGATCTGCACCGCGTCGCTGATCGTGCCGCCCAGCAGCAGGCGCGCCGCCGCCAGGCTGGTGGCGGTGGCGCAACTGCCGGTGGTGTAGCCGCTGCGCAACGGCGCGGGCTGCTCGGGGGTTTCCTCACGCATCGCGGGGAGGCTTCCTGGCGGCGGGCTTGCGCAATTCCAGCAGGGTGATCGGCAAGGCCTGGCGCCAGGTGTCGAAACCGCCCAGTGGTCGCGCGTGGGCGACGCCGAGGCGGGTGAGGTCGCCACCCAGGCGTTGCTGCCAGTCGAGCAGCACCCGTTCGCTCTGCAGGGTGACCGCGTTGGCGAGCAGGCGGCCGCCGGGCCGCAGGCGCTCCCAGCAGGTTTCCAGCACGCCCTCGGCGGTGACCCCGCCGCCGATGAAGATGGCGTCCGGCTCGGGCAGTTCCAGCAGGGCCTCCGGGGCGCTGCCGGCGACCAGGTGTAGGGTCGGTACGCCGAGGGCGTCGCGGTTGTGGCGGATATGTTCCTGGCGCTCGTCGTTGGCTTCGATGGCGATCGCCCGGCAACTGGGGTGCGCGCGCATCCATTCGATGCCGATGGAGCCGCAACCGGCGCCGACGTCCCAGAGCAGCTCGCCGGGGCAGGGCGCCAGGCGCGCCAGGGTCACGGCGCGGACGTCGCGCTTGGTCAACTGGCCGTCGTGGCGATAGGCTTCGTCGGCCAGGCCCGGGGTCAGCGGCAGGCGCACGGCGCCGGCGCCGGCGCGGCATTCCACCGCCACCAGGTTGAGATCGGCGGCGCGCGGCAGCGACCAGTCGCCGGCGAGGCCGTCGAGACGGCGCTCGAGCGGCCCGCCGAGGTGTTCCAGCACGCTCAGGCGACTGGCGCCGAAGCCACGGGCGTTCAACAGGCGGGCGATGGCGGCCGGGCTGTCGCCGTCGTTGCTGAGGACCAGCAGGCGCCGGCCGTCGTGGACCTGTGCCTGCAGCGCCGCCAGCGGGCGCGCCACCAGCGACAGGCAGGCGACCTCCTGCAGGGCCCAGCCGAGGCGGGCGGCGGCCAGCGAGAGGGAGGAGGGCGCCGGCAGGACCCGCAGTTCGGTCGCCGGCAGTTGCCGGGCGAGACTGGCGCCGACGCCGAACAGCATCGGGTCGCCGCTGGCCAGCACGCAGGTCGGCTGGCCGCGCCGGGCCAGCAATGGTTCCAGGGAGAACGGCGTCGGCCAGGTTTCGCGGGCGGCGCCGATGCACGGCGGCAGCAGTTCCAGCTGGCGCGCCGCGCCGACGATCCGGCTGGCTTGTAGCAGGGCACGCCGGGCCTGCTTGCCGAGGCCGGGATAACCGTCCTCGCCGATGCCCACCAGGGTCAGCCAGGGCGGCGTCGAGTCTGCCGATGACACGGTTCCGATACTCCTGAAATGCGTCTGTGAAGGGCCCGCGACGGCTTCCGGACGGAATGGGTTTTCCCGGCCCCGGGCTGGGCGGCATAATAGCGCGTTCGTCGGTGCCCGGCCCTTTCGCGTTAGCGCGGGGCCAACGAGGGCCGAAGAGGGAACACGGAGCCGCGGTCTTTTCGAAGCCCGGGCCTAGCCGTGGCTGCCCCCGCAACTGTATGCAGCCTGTATTCGCGCCATTCGCCACTGGATTACCGGGAAGGCGGCGCGAAGCGGAGGTTCCTCCCCAGGGTGGAACGCCGGGCTGCGAGCCAGGAGACCTGCCGCCGAAACCAGTCGCGAGTGCCAACATCGGGCGGGGTGTACCGATGCCGTGGTCTGTCCCTGGGGGACAGCGGTGCGGTCGCCGCGACGCCGATTCGAGTAGCGTTTTTGAACGACGACCAGACCCCGGCGCCCCTGCCCGTACCACGTCCGTCGCCCTGTCCCGGCCTGCTGCGTATCGTCCAGGCGCTGGACGGCGGCATCTGCCGCATCAAGCTCGACGCCGGCCGCCTGGACGCCGCCCAGGCACGCGCCGTGGCGGCCGCGGCGCGGGATTGCGCCAGCGGCGTGATCGAGGCGACCAACCGTTCCAACCTGCAATTGCGCGGCGTCCGTCGCGGCGAGGAAGAGCGGCTTGTCCGCCGCCTGCTGGACGCCAGCCTCGGTCCCCGGCATGGGTCCCTGGCCGGCGCCGACGACGTGCGCAACCTGATGCTCAGCCCGGCCGCCGGGCTCGATCCGCACCTGTCGCTGGACGTGCGCCCGCTGGCCGCTCGGCTGTTGCTGCGGCTCCAGGCGGACAGCCGCTACCACGCGCTGTCGGCCAAGTTCGCCATCCAGTTGGACGGCGGCGAAGACCTGGCGATGCTCGAACATCCCCATGACATCTGGCTCTCGCCGATGCCCGCGGCGCCGACCGCGACGCTGGTCTTCGGACTCGCCGGCTGCCCGGCCCGCGACCGCCCCCTGGCGGCGTTGCCGGCGGAGCGGGGCGAGTCCCTGGTGCTGGCGCTGCTCGACCTGTTCCTCGAGCGCGCCCAGCCGCAACAGACGCGGATGCGCCACCTGTTGCAGGAGCTGGCCGGAGAACCCTTGCTGGAGGCCTTGCAGGCGCGCCTGGATTTCCCTCTGCGGCGTGACGAGCGGGTGGCGGCCTGGCGGCGTTCGCCGGGGCGTCCGTGGAGTCATCTCGGCGTCCAGCCGCAACGCCAGCCGGGCCTGGTGATGGTCGGCGCGGCGGCGCCGCTCGGCCGGCTCGACAGCGCTTGCCTGGAAGGCCTGGCCGAGCTGGTCGAACGCCATGGCGACGGCAGCCTGCGCCTGACCCCCTGGCAAGGCGTGCTCCTGCCGAACCTGGCGCACGCCGAGGCCGACCAGGCGCTGCTCGGCCTGCGCGGACTCGGCCTGCTGACCGAGCCCGATGCGCCGTTGGCGCGGCTGATCGCCTGCAGCGGTTCCAGCGCCTGCGCCAGGGGCCTGGCCGACACCAAGGGCGACGCCTTGCGCCTGGCCGAACGCCTCGGCCCGCGCAGCGACCTGCCGCAACTGCACCTGTGCGGCTGCGAACGGTCCTGCGCCGCCGCCCACCGCGCGCCGCTCACCCTGCTGGCGCGCAGCGGCGGGTTCTACGACCTGTACCGGCACGACCCATGCCACCCCGGATTCGGCCAGTTGCTGGCCAGCCGCCTGACTTTCGCCACGGCCGCCGACTACCTGGCGGCCCTGCCTTCCCAGCCCACTTCTGGAAAACCCGCATGATTGACTACATCCGCGATGGCCAGGCGATCTATCGCCAGTCGTTCGCCACCATCCGCGCCGAAGCGAACCTCGCCGGCATCCCGGCCGACCTTGAAAAGCTCGCGGTCAGGGTGATCCACGCCTGCGGCATGGTCGACGTGGTCGACGACCTGCGCTTCTCGCCCGGCGCCGGCGCCGCCGGCCGCGCCGCGCTGGCCGCC